>BBPD01000026.1_pt1 | contig 20300 bp, 22 predicted proteins | sample 1344911 | NCBI WGS metagenome assembly BBPD01 (sample SAMD00019088, study PRJDB2971) | groundwater metagenome | biome: freshwater biome; feature: mineral spring; material: ground water | place: USA: CA, Sonoma | collected 2011-09 | depth surface m
AAAGGCATCTGACCCCACCGCGGCCTTCGCCGGATGGATACCATTCGGCGAGCGGCTGTCCTCGATCATCTGGCCCTTGCGCGTGGTCCAGGGTGCGGCATCCCCGGCTCGCACGGCCCCGTGCTTTGTCACGAAGTCCTCCGCCCATGCACGAATGAGGCTGTGTCCGTCACCCGCGAGCCATGCATGGAAGTCGCGCCAGAAGTTCGGCTTGCCCGCCGGGTGTCGCTCATTGGTCACTGTCGGCACCAACAAGCGCCGATCATGTTCATGCACCTGAAGCGGCACGTCCGCATTCGAGAACAGCATGAAGTTCGCCCAGTTGGGCACCGTGTATTCGGCGATGTTCTTGGTGTTCACGCGGATGAACGGATCGGTGATGTAGGTTTTGAGCTGGTCGTAGGCCTTCCAGTTCCCTTCGGCGTAGATCTCATTGACGATCACCAGCCGCATGAGAGCGACCCAGGAATTGAAGGCGGAGTTGATGACCTGATGCGCCGTCGGCTCGCTGGTGTTGTGTGCGCCTACCTGCTTCTTCGCGATCAGCCCGAGGGTGGTCTTGCCGACGCCTTGCATCGGCGACGCGAGCAGCAGCGCATAGAGCATCCGGACGCCGGGCCGCGCCCACATCGTCGCCAGGTAGCGCTTCACGTGCCCGCGCTCGTCGGCGCTCGGTATCAGGTGTTCAAGATAGTCTTCGAACGGCTGCCAGTCGGCGGCGGACGGCTGCCAGCTGAGCGCCGGCAACAGCGCGGGCCGGTGCATGTTCAGTGACCGGTCGCCATCGACCGTTAGGATGCGGGCCACCTCGCCGGGGGCATAGGTCAGCTCGTCCACGCGCGCGTTGAACGCTTGCCGCGCGAAAAGGTCGGACGTGCGATCGCTGTCGCTGAATGGGGCCGTGAGCTTGTCGAAACCGACCGCATTGTAGGGGCGCTTTGGGTTGTCGGAGTCGTAGAAAGTCGGCCCGGTCGCGCCGATGCGCATGACGTAGCCACGCGCGCCTTCCGGCCTGAGATAGACGGGTGGGCGTTGCGGGCGACCACGCCCCGTCACCGGCGGCGTCGGCCCCAAGCTCGTCAGCCACGTCGCCTGCTCTGTGCAATCGGCCATCGTCGGCCCGAAGTAACGCCTTGCCTCGCCCTCGCCCTCGTAGAGTCGATCAGGGAAGGGGTCAGCCAAGTCGAAGCCCAAAGGCCAACGCTTGTCGAAGCGGACCGCGCGGACGCGGATGGGATGGTGCCGGAGCGCCCGCGCAATCTTCGGCACTGCCGCGTGCCCCGCCTCGTCATTGTCGGCGACGACGAACACATCGGTAACGCCTGCGCGCGCCAGCGCGTCCCAGTCGGTACGATGCGGGCTATGCGCCCCGCCTATCCAGCCCAGATGCACGCCGCGTTGAAGCTCGACGCCCCATGGGTGCGCTGCGAGCGCCGCCCTTCCTTCCGGCGAGGTGGCCTCGACCATGCGCCGCACAGCCCGCGCGGCCTTCGCCCCTTCGTGCAGGAATACAGTGGTGCGCGCTTTGAGATGGTCAATGCCCCACAGGGGCAGTGGACCCTCCGGCTCCAGAGGCCGCCACTGGTTGTCGGACCAGTGGGTCCAAGGAACGTAGGCCTTATCGCCGTCCCGCTCGACCCGTTGTTGCAGCATTATGATGCGTGGCCACCGCGCGCCCTTTTCTATGTGAGCCTCGCGGAACTCGAACAGGTTGTCGTTCTTCTGCGCCTCACGCAGGGCGTCGGGCAGATTGATCGCTTGGAATGGGTTCACCGGCTCCGGCCAGCACGCCGTCGCGGCCTCGATCAGGATGGCGTGCCGTTCGGCGTCGGTCGGCTCGTACGCGGAGGCATCCTCGCCTTCTTCAACGGTGACGGTGAGCGCCCAAAGCTTGTCTTTCTCCCGCAGCCGCACTGTGGCGAGCGTGTGAGGGTAGCGCCCGTTGAGTTCGGTCACGGCGGCGCTGAACATGCCACGCGGGCGTGCACCGATACGGTCGAGGTAGCTCCGCATGGCTGGCAGGCGCGACAGGTCCGTCACCAAGGCGCGCGGGGCCTCTGCGCCGCTCCCGTGGTCGCCGGCAACAGCATCCGCGTCGCCGGTAGGGTCGCCCAGGTCAAGCTCCGGCGATGCGCCGGGCGGCTGCAAATCGGCGTCGGCGTCGCTGTCCGATTTGGTCGTCACGCGGCGGCGTCCCGCCCGGCGCTCGCCGCGCGTGCGTCGATTACGGCCTCCATGTCCGCCAGCCGCCAACCGAACACCTTGGCGCTGAACGTGACGCGCGGCGGCAGCTTGCCGTCAGCTTCCAACTCACGCAGCGTCTTGAGCGTGATCCCGAGCATCGCCGCCGCCTCTATCGGGCGGACGAGCGTATGCTTAGAAAGCATCTGCACCCGCGCGCGGGCGAGTTCCATCTGTTCAATGCGCCGCTGCTTGCGGGCTTCCCAATCGGCTAAATCGGCACCCGTCCGGTGCTTGCGCGCAGGCATAGCTCACCACCCTTATTCACCGCCAAGCGGTCAAAATGTTGGATGATGCCGAGAGCCTTAAAGCGGAATTGGGTAGGGGGCCGCTAGCACCCGTCTCTGGCAGTCAAGTCGCGTCCGAACACCAAGGGAGCCGAACACAACCTCTATGCCTCGTTTCCCCAGTGAAGAAAAGTGTTTTCGTCTCGGCACCCGCCGTTTGGCGCGCGCGGGCGGCTGCGATGGTGCAGGGCGAGCGAAGCGGCGGCGGCCTAAGGCAACCTACCGGGGCCGGGTGACTGTTGCCCTTGGCGTCCGGGCGGGCTAGGCCGCGTCTCTTGGCAGTTCGGGTGCAAGACGAGCCAGGAACGCGTCGCGGGACACCTTGCAATTCGCGCCCAAGCGGCCCGCGCGATACCACTGCATGACGAACTCAACCGGCACCACATAAACCTGCACGTGCGGAAAGCCGGTGATGTCTGACAAGATGAAGCCGCGCAGGGCCGCCAGTTTGTTCAGGAAGCCATCTTCGGCGAAGCGACGCCCGGAACCGACTTGATTGGACGGATTGAAATAGACGCCCTGCCGGGTGATCGAGCGCACTTCCCAAAGCCCGCCATCAGGGTCACGAAGATCGTAGCCCGCGCCTTCCGACGGTGCGAGCGTCCAGCCGGGATTCTCCCACTTCAGGCGGCGCTCGATGATGAAGGACACGCGCCGCCCGTCCGTCAGGTATTCGCGAATGTCGTCAGTCGTGACCTTGAAGGCGCGGGCCAACTCCTCTTGGTCCCAACTCATTGTAAAACGTGACTTCATCGGCAACCACCCCTTCAGGGCGGTAATGAGCATCGTCAGTGATGGAAGTCCAGAGAGAAGTCGGATGTTCAGTGACGGCGAAGCAGAACAATCCGGTTGGTGTTGGTGCCCGACTTGCCGTTAGTCACACCCCAGCAGTTCGCGGTCTTTGTGAACACCTGCGAATTGACCATGACGCCTAGCCGCTCGAACGGCAGGCCTTCCGCCGCCTGCCACACTAGGCGCTCCAGCAGCACCTTGCCGTTCCGCACTTCCCCGACCTCGAACGCGACATGGCCGCCCGGTCGCAAGATGCGCGCCTGCTCGGCCAGCACCTCCCGCACCATGCCAGTCCACGCTTCCTCGGTGCGGTGCATGGCTATTTCGACAGCACCTACGTCAATGCCTGCGAACCAGCAGCGCAACCAGTTGTCCGATGCGTATTGCACTATGTCAAGAAACGGCGGCGACGTGACCACCAGTGCCACCGAACCGTTCGCGATGGCAGGGGTGCGTTGCGCCGGGCCGACAGTCAATGTGTGCAGCGGGTGTTTGGGCATTTGCCCGTCAGACAGCAACGTACGGGTCTTCTTCACGATGATCGCGGTCACGTCACGCGGCGGCGGCGACACTCCCAACTTCTCGTTGATTCGCAACTGAGCCTTGACCGACACTGCCTGATTAGGCGGCATAGAGCGGCCAGAAAAGAAGCCCGGCGAATGGCCGGAAAGGCGGTTGATGGCGACCATCCTGATCCAGTCCACCACCGGGTCGGGGGCAGCATCCGTCAATGGCGCTTCCCGCTCGATCCACTTCTTCAGCGCCGACAGGTGCGCCAGCGTCAGAGGGTGGTAGAACGCCAGCAGGTAGTCCGGCTGTTCACCGGTGTCGCCCCAATCGAGGCTGCGAAGCCGCTCGGCCACCTGTGCCGCCGTTGGCGGATTAAGACGAGGCCGGGTCAGCAGTGTTGAAAGCGGGTTGATGTCATTTCCCGCCGGTTGCCTGCCCATGAGGGCTGCCTGCACCGGCGTCGTGCCGCGACCCATGAACGGGTCGAACACCGTGTCGCCGGGCCGCGTGAGCAGCCGAATGAAAAACTCGGGCAGTTGAGCCTTGAAGCAGGCTCGATAACTCACCTCATGCAGCGAGTGCGCCTGTCGCTGCCCCGCCGTCCAGAATTCATTGACGAAATAGGGGATGCCGTCTGCCTCTTCGACGACGGTTGGCTGCCCAAAGTCGGAGAAGCCTTCAAGGTGTTCCAAAATGCCAGTCGCGGCGCGCGACGTCGCTTGCGCCTCGTCGGCGCTGAATAGCGGCAAGTCTGCAAGGCCAGTGGACAGCATGGTCATCCTGATAACTGCGCGGTGTCAAAACCGCCACCCAACAATGTCATCGCTCCACAGGAACAGAATGGCAACACAATAGTCACTCTCCCGTCCGCCGGAAATCCACTGCCACCACGTTGCCGCCCGCCGCGCCTTCTACAATCGTCATCAGCTTGCGGCTCCACCATTCCAGCAACTCCCGCTTCCGCAGTCGGTAGCGGCGCTGGAGGTCGCCGTGGTCATAGACGCGGGTGACGCCAGCGGTGATTTCGTGATTCACTGTCGCTTGCAGCACGTCGAGCGGCGCGAACCAAGTGATTTCGCCCGCCGCGTTCTCTTCTCCGTCCCGGCAGCGGGTAATGAAGGTGTGCCGCAGGTCGTGAAGCCGCCACGGGGCGGCGGGGGTGGCACGAATGCGCGCCAGCGCGTCGGCCTTGCGGGCGCGGGTCTCCGGGCGCAGCGCGCCGCAAGCTCTGATGGCGCGCCAGTCGGCTTCCTCCAAGTCGGCAAGCTCGCCGCGAACGGTGGCATTCAGCTTTTGGCGCAGTTGCGTCCAACCGCTGATCGGCGTGTCGCCCTTGTCGGACGGGAACGCCAATCCAGACGTTTGCCCCAGCGCCTCATAGGCCTCCCGCGCCTGACGCAGCACGGCGAGTGCCGCGTCCGTCAGCGGCACCTCGTGCGCGCCCGCCCGGTTCTTCACGCGCTCGGCCGGGATGATCAGCAGCTTGCGGTCCCAGTCCACTTCCTCCCAGCGCAGCCCCGCAATCTCGCCTTTGCGCTGGCCGGTGAGCATGAGCAGCCGCACCACCTGCCCGAACGCGCCGTGGCGACTAGTGGCGTGCCAGATGGCGCGGAGTTCGTCGTCGGTCAGCGCCCGCACTTCCTTCACCGGCGCTTGCCGCGCGGTCATGCCGGACGTCGGCAGCGTCCCATGGAAAAGCCCACGCGACTGCGCAAAGCGGAACACCATGCGAATGTTCTTGAGCGTGGCATCCACCGGCCCGCCTTCACGGTCGATGCGGTCGAGCAGGCGGCGGATCATCGCGGGCGTCACCTCGGTCAGCGGCGTGTCGCCCAGGGTCGGCAACACCTGCCGGTCGAGCAGGCTCTCGCGGATGGAGGCCGTGGCGGCGGTCACAGGCCGCTTGCGCCCGCCGATCAGCTTGCCGGCCTTCATCGCGGCGGCGTATTCCTCGGCCACGGCGCGGAACGATCCGGCACGGCGCTCGGCAGCGGCGCGCTCCTCAGCCTCACGCGCGGTTGAGGCCTGTGCCTCAGGATCGATGCCCTGGGCGGCGAGCGCCGCAACCTCCCGCGCACGCTCGCGGGCGGCGAGTACCCCCATCGCAGGGTAGCGTCCAAGAGCCATTTTGCGACGAACGCTGCGCTTGCCGTCACCGTTGGGCAGGCGGAAGATGGCTACCCAAGACCTCGTGCCGTTCGGGGTGATCCAGAGGAACAGCCCGCGCTCGATGTCCGAAACTTCTTTGCGGCCCTTGCTCGGGCGGCTGTAGCGATCGATGATGGGTCCAGTCAGGTTCACCGGCTTTTGCGGGCCGCGACGCGGCTCGGCAGCAGCTTTGGAGAATTGGGTCTTGGGCATCGTTTCCTCCTGTCGTCGCGAGCTTAGGGGTCTTCCGGGGGTCTTTCTACGGGTTTCACACCGTTTGACCCCGTTCGCCTCCGTTCACCTTCTCGCTCTCCACGGACAGAAAAGAAACAGATTTCCGAGGGTTATGGACGATTGTTGTTCGCCTGTGTTTGCGTGCGTTCGTTCTGCCCTGCGCCTTGGTAAGGCTGAGGTCGGGAGTTCAATCCTCCCCGGCAGCACCATGGCGGACTGGCCTTTTCCATCGAACAGCGGCTATCCTCGGTCCTGACAGGCGGGGGGTGCGCAGACGTGGCTGATCCAGGGGCTTCGACAGGGTTTGTCCGTGTTTCGCTGATCCTCACCGGTTTCGTGGCCCTGATAACCCTCCTCTGGTTCGGGGCGCCGGTGTTCGAGCCACTGGCCTGGGCAATCCTGGTCGGCACGCTGAATTTCGTCCCCTTCATCGGCCCGCTGATCGTCGCCGTCTTTCTGGGCGTTTTTGCCGCCGCTCAGTTTGGCAGCCTTTGGATGGTGCTGCTGGCGGTTGGCGGTACAACCGCGATCAACTTCGTGCTGGGCAGCTACATCGAGCCGCTGATCGCGGGGTCGGCGCTGTCGATGTCGGCCGTGCTGGTGCTGTTCTCGGTCTTTTTCTGGGCGATCATCTGGGGCATCCCGGGGGCCTTCATCGGGGTGCAGATCATGATCGTGGTTCTGGCCATACTGCGCGTGGTGCCGTCGGCTGCCTGGATTGCGGAGCTGTTCTCGGGGGATGGGGCCGAGAAGCGGGCAGGTCGGTAGGCGCGGCGGGTGTGGAATTTTTCCTACCGCGCTTTTGATCAAGATATTGTGAATGACAGGAATAGGATTGTTCCACGTGGAACATTATTGCCTTTGAAGCATACCATATTGGCAGTATTGCGGCCGCGGGCAAAGCCCGCGAATCCGCTTGGGGGGTGCAGAGCAGGAAGGAAGGTTGCGGGCTGATACCAAGTCTCGATGAGGACGACCCGTGCCATTCGGCCTATCGGCCGGCGCGCGGTCGCGCATGCCGCTGCGCGGATAGCCTATGGCCAGCGCGATGCGGTATACGCCCGCTCGTCGGACATTCCGGGCGATGTCTGGCCCGCATCCCGGCCGGGCATTCGGCAAGGCAAGGCCAAGCAGAAACGCCCGCAAAACCCACTTGTGTTGCCGGGCGGCAGCAGCTCATTGCACCAAGAAGCTTACCTACAAATTGCAGGTAACTGGTGAAATTCGCTGAAACCGCCTGAAACAACCTTATCCATATAAATATCTGATAATAAGCAATTTTTGACATTCTGGGATAGAAAACGCACGCTGGGAAAAGAAAATGGTCGGGGAGACAGGATTCGAACCTGCGACCCTCTGCTCCCAAAGCAGATGCGCTACCAGGCTGCGCCACTCCCCGACATGTCGTCGGCCGACCCGGATGCGCCTTAGCCGGGGCGGGCGGCTGCGACAAGCCGACCTGTGGCGCGCAGCCTGACCGACGCCTTTGGCGCTTGCCAGTTCGACAGCTTCGGTTCAACTAAGCTTACGTAGCGTCTGATTCAATTTCTAGGTCGGGAATACCGGATACATGAACGCCTCCCCGCTGCCGCGTCTGTCGCAATTTTTCGCGATCTTCGCACTTGGCTTGCTTGCTGCCTGCTCGACGCCGTTCGAGGCCCGGGTGCAGAGCTTCCAGTCCATGTCGCCCGAGCGCGGCAAGACCTTCGTGGTCAAGCCTGCCGTCGAAGCGAATGCGGGCAGCCTGGAGTTTGCAGCCTATGCCGGGCTCGTCGCATCCCAGATGCAGAAGCTGGGGTTCCAGCCGGCAGCTTCACCCGAACGGGCCGATCTGAAGGTGGTGGTCGATTTCGGAACCGGCCCCGGACGGGAGCGGGTGGCGACCAGGCCGGGCATGGGCGGCTGGGGCGGCGGATGGGGCGGCGGCTGGGGCGGGGGCTTTGGTGGCGGATGGGGCAGGCCCTGGGGCTTCTATGATCCGTTCTGGGGCCCGGGCTTCGGCGGCTGGGGCGGCGGCTGGGGCCCCGATGTTTACAGCTTCACCATCTACTCGGCTTTCCTGAAGGCCGATATCCTGCGAATGGCCGACAACACCATGCTGTTCGAAGGCCGCGCCGAGACAACGACACGCGTCAATGACCTGCCATCGACCATGCCTTTTCTTGTAACGGCGCTGTTCACCGACTTCCCCGGGGCATCAGCGCGCAGCACGGTCGTGAAGGTTCGAAGGCCGCGCTGACGGCGGCCGCAGTGGACGCGCCCGGTGCCGCCGCCTAAGCGGAGCCATGGCCTTGCAACCCTTCCGGCAGCGTGACCCAGCAGCCTCTGCCGATGTGGCGGGGCCCGGCCCGCCCGCACGGCCGGGCGGGCTCCTCGCCCGGGTGCCGGCGCCGCTCAGGCTCGTCCTGTTCATGCTGGCGCTGCTTGGCGTCTGGTACGGCGTTGTGGGAACGATCCGGGCCGGGATAGATGTCGATCTTGCGACCAGGCCGGAACGGGTAGATCTGCCGCCCGGCGGTTCGGTCACCGCCGGTATGGCAGCCCGCCTGCTCACCCGCCAGGTCGCTGACCGCGCCTTCACCCCTAACGACCCCATTTTTTACCCGACGGGGCTGGCGCGGCGCACGCCCGCCTTCCAGGAAGCGCTGGTCCGCACGGTGGGCGATGCCGTCGATGCAATGGCTATCGACACCCGCTCGCCGCGGCTGCTCGCAGCGGCAGAGGCGCTCCGCACAGACCCGACCCAGTGGTGGCTGCGTGCCGAATTTCCGCCTTTTGGCCGGGCAGCGGAACGCCATCTGCTTGAGGGCCGGTCCGAGCTCAGGGCCTGTAATGCCGAACTCGCCATGCTGCGGGCAAAGGCGAATGCGCCGGCCCGGTCGCAGCGCCTTTCGCGGCAGGCCGCAGCCGTGCTTGCAGCCCTGCTGCAATCCATCGAGGCCGAGGCCGAACGGGGCGACCGGCTGATCCGTGATCCGTCTGGCGGATCGGCTTCGGTGCAGATCGCCCGGGCCCGCGGAACGGCCTATGCGGCAACCCTTCTGTTGCGCGGCCTGCGCGAGGATGAAGCCGCAGCGATCCGGCTGTCAGGCAGGGCAGGGCGCTGGAGCGAGGCGCAGGACGCGCTTGACCGGGCGGCCATGATCGATCCGCTTTTCGCGCGGAAAGGCGATCTGGTAGGATCGGGCTATGCCTTGCTGGTTGCCGCCAACAGCCTTCGTGCGATCCTGGCGGGGCAAGGGTGATCCGGGCGCGTGCCCGGCTTGGAGGGGGCGGGCATGACGGAGGCAGCCGAGACATTTCTGGTGGTGGTGGACGACACGCCGGAGTGCGCGAAGGCCCTGCGCTTTGCAGCTCTGAGGGCTCAGCACACCGGGGCCCGGGTTGCGCTGCTGCATGTGCTGAAGCCAAGCCAGTTCCTGCAATGGGGTGGAGTCCAGAAGGACATGGAGGCCGAGGCCGAGGACAGCGGACGGGCCGTTCTTGCAACAAGGGCCGCCGAGGCAGAAGCGCTGACAGGCGAGCGGCCCGGCGTGCGGCTTGCCCGCGGACGGGCGCCCGATGCCGTGCTGGAGGTGCTGAAATCCGATCGCTCCATCCGCGCCCTGGTGCTGGCCGCGGCTGCAAGGGGCAGGCCCGGGCCGCTGGTCGAGTATTTTTCAGGCGATGCAGCGGGCTCGCTGCCGTGCGTGGTGATGATCGTGCCCGGCGGTATCCCGGACTCCGAGCTCGACCGGCTGACCTGACTGCAATTCCGAGTAATCCGGTCTTGATTGCAGCCCGACGGCGCGCCATGTCGGCACGGCCAAGAAGGAGTTGCCCGATGCTGATCGAAACCGAACGCACGCCGAACCCGGCCACGCTGAAGTTCCTGCCAGGACGCGCCGTGAAAGACGGCGAGGGCGTGGACTTTGCTTCGCCCGAAGCGGCCGAACGCTCCCCGCTCGCGCGCGCCCTGTTCGAGCTGGGGGACATCGAGCGGGTCTATTTCGGGCAGGATTTTGTCAGCGTCACAAAGGCACCCGGGAGCGCCGATTGGGCGACCCTGAAAAGCGATGTGCTTGGCCTGATCATGGATCATTTCGCGAGCGGCGCGCCGTTGCTGTCGGCCGAGGCGGACGAGGCCGAGACGCATGACGACCCGGCCGATGCCGACATCGTGGCCCAGATCCGCGACCTGCTCGACACCCGCGTCAGGCCCGCCGTTGCCAACGACGGCGGCGATATCGTCTATCGCGGCTTCCAGAAAGGCATCGTCTTTCTCCATATGCGCGGCAGCTGCGCCGGCTGTCCGTCGTCCACCGCCACGCTGAAGGGCGGGATCGAGAATCTGCTTCGCCACTATGTGCCCGAAGTCATGGAAGTCCGGGCCGTCTGATGCCGGCGCTGACCGAATCCGCGCTCGAGCAGCTGTTTGCAAAAGCGCGCACCCATTATGACTGGGAGACCGAGCCGCTTCCCGAAACGGTGCTGCGCCAGCTCTATGAGCTGCTGAAGTTCGGCCCCACATCTGCCAATGGCTCGCCCGCGCGGTTCCTGTTCTGCGCCAGCCCCGAGGCGCGCGCCCGGCTGGCCGTCTGCGTCTTGGAACAGAATGCACCCAAGGTCCACCAGGCCCCCGTGACGGTGATCATCGGCATGGACCTGCAGTGGCACGAGCGCCTGCCCGAGCTGTTTCCCCACACCGATGCGCGCAGCTGGTTTTCCGGCGACGATGCGCTGATCCGCGACACCGCGATGCGCAACAGCAGCCTGCAGGGCGGTTGGCTGATCATGGCCGCGCGTGCGCTGGGGCTGGACACCGGCCCGATGTCGGGCTTCGACACGGCAGCGGTCGATGCCGCCTTCTGGGCCGGCACGACGGTCGAGACCAATTTCATCTGTTCAATCGGGCGCGGCACCGGCGAGAAGCTGTTCCCCCGGCTGCCGCGGCTCGCGTTCGAGGATGCATGCCGGATTCTCTAGGCCCGCCCTCAGGTCGAAACATCCGCACATTGGTGATCGCGACAGGGCACGACCTGTCGCTTGCGCTGTTGCACGACGCCGAGGTGGTTGCCGAACGCCATTCGCCAATGCTGAAGGGCCATGCCGAGGCGTTGGTGCCGGCCATCGCCGATTTGCTGGTCCCGTTCGGGGGAGCGGCACACCGATGCGACCGCATCCTGGTGGAAACCGGGCCGGGCAGCTTCACGGGCCTGAGGGTCGGGCTTGCGGCCGGTCGGGCGCTCGCGCTGGCCTGGGGGGCGGGGATTCTGGGGGTCCGCTCGACCCAGCTCGTCGAAGCCGAGGTCCGCGATGGCGGCGCGTCGGGGGCCCTGCTGGTCGCGCTGGCAGCGCCGCGCGGGCAGGTCTGGGTGGAGGGGTTCGGCCCGGGGCTTGCCCATCCGCCGACCGCGCTGAGCGCGGCGGACGCCCGGGTAATTGCTGCACGCTATCCCCTTGTTGCCGGCACTGCGCTGGTGCCGGCCGGCGAGGAGCCCCGCCCGCCAAGGGCTGCGGCAGCGCACGGCCTTGCCTTTGCGGGGCTTGGCGGGGCAGAGATTCTGTATGTCCGCGCACCAGACGCATCCGAAACGGCCGGAAGCCCCGGATGAGGCTGCCCGCCTTGCTTGGCGGACCGGCGGCCTCGGGGAAAGCGGCGCAGTCGCCCGTTTGGCGGAAGCGGCGTTCGATCCTCAGTTTCGGGAAGCCTGGACGGAATCGCAGGTCGCGGCACTGCTGGGTGCGTCGGGCGCATGGCTCGATCTGGGCGAAGGCCCGGCCGGGCTGATGGCCTTTGCCATGAGCCGGCAGATTTTCGATGAAGTCGAGCTTCTGCTGTGCGCAGTCGCGCCCGGCTGGCGCCGTGGCGGCGAAGGCCGGCGCATGATGGACGCCGTGATCGGGGCGGCCCGGGCGCGCGCAGCGGGCCGACTGTTCCTCGAGGTGCGCGCGAGCAACCACGCGGCACTGTCCCTCTACAGGTCGGTCGGCTTCACGCCGCAAGGCCGCAGGCCCGGATATTACCGAACGCTTGGCGGCGAAAGCATAGACGCAATAACCTTGTCTTTGACGCTTTGATCGTTACTGACGCAATATTGAACCGGATTGTCGAGCGGCACCCGAAAAGGGGTTGAAGTGTTGCCATGAAACTGACATGGCACGGCATCCGCGTTAACAGGGATAAGATCGCAGCCGCGGTGCAAATGTTGGGCTCGAACAACCAAGGTTCGAATCCGCCGCACGTGGTCGCATAAACAACGAGCCGCAGATGCAGGGCGTGCCCTGCCCGATTGCTTCAAGGAATAGATAAATGCCTGACCAGATCGAGCATAACGACCTGTTGGCCCTGACGGCCGACATCGTCTCCAGCCATGTTGCCAACAACAGTGTGGCCGTCAACGACCTGCCGCAGCTGATCCAGAATGTCTTTGCAACGCTGTCCGGCCTCGGCACGCCGCAGAAGGCGCCCGAGGTGAAGCTGGAGCCGGCGGTTGCGATCCGCTCGTCGATCAAGCCCGATTACATCGTCTGCCTGGAAGACGGCAAGAAGCTGAAGATGCTGAAGCGGCATCTGATGACCGCCTATGGCATGACGCCGGACGATTATCGCGCCAAGTGGGGCCTGCCGGCCGACTATCCGATGGTTGCACCCAACTATGCCGAGGCGCGCCGCCAGCTGGCGAAGTCCATCGGGCTTGGCACCACCAGGAGCCGCACCACGCGCAAGAAGTGACGAAACAGGGCCCGGAGCAGCCTGCGCCGGGCCTGTTTGTCTTGCCCCTGGGTCCCCGGCGGCTTATCTGGAACGGGCTTGGGCGCTTGTGCCGGGACAGGTGGGTGAATGCCGGGAATGATCGACATCGAAGCCTTGTGCCACGCCAAGGGCCTTCGCATCACCGAGCAGCGCCGCGTGATCGCCCGCGTTTTGTCGGATGCGCGCGACCATCCCGATGTCGAGGAACTGCATCGCCGCGCGTCGGCGGTGGACAAGGGCATCTCGATCGCGACGGTTTACCGCACCGTTCGCCTGTTCGAGGAGGCGGGCATCCTTGAGCGGCATGATTTCCGCGACGGCCGCAGCCGCTATGAACCGACCCCGGACGAGCACCACGACCATCTGATCGATATCGAGACGGGAAATGTGATCGAGTTCCACGACGAGGATCTGGAGAAGCTGCAGACCGCCATCGCCGACCGGCTGGGCTTTCGCCTTGTCGATCATCGCCTCGAACTTTACGGTGTCCCCCTGAGGGACGGCGTGAAGGGGCGCGCCTGACCCTCGTGATGCCGCCGACGCGCAAGCCTGTTGCGCCACCAGACACGCGCAAGCCTGTTGCGCCGGCAGATACGCGCAAGCCTGTTGCGCCGGCAGCCACGCGCAAGTCTGTTGCGCCGGCAGATGCGCGCAAGCCTCTTGCGCCGGCAGCCACGCGCAAGTCTGTTGCGCCGGCCCCCTTTCAGCCGCTCGGCCATCTGAAATCCGTGGCCGGCGCGATTGCCGCGACGGGAACGCTTGTGGCGCCAGCCCATGTGCACAAGCTGATCGACAGGCGGGGTGCAGGGCGCATCCCGATGCTGTGGCACCAGGCGGTCAGCCGGTCGCTGGGCGTGACCAGCCGCATAGAGGGCGAGCTGCTCGGCCGCGGCGTGCTCTACGTGTCGAACCATATCTCCTGGCTGGACATTCCGGTGCTCGGCAGCCGGATCCGCGGCTCGTTCGTCGCCAAGGCCGAGGTCAGCGAAATGGGTCTCGTCGGCCACCTCGCCGATATCCAGGACACCGTCTATGTCGAGCGCGAGCGTCGCGCCCGCGCAGGCGAGCAGGCCTCGGAGATCCAGCGCAGGCTTGGGCAGGGCGACAACATCATCCTGTTCCCGGAAGGCACCAGCAACGATGGCGTGCATGTGCTGCCCTTCAAGAGCAGCCTGTTTTCGGTGGTCGAGGGCGAGGGGATGGAGGATGTGCTGATCCAGCCAGTCACGCTGGCCTACACGCGGCTGAACGGCCTGCCGCTGACGCGGCAGAGGCTGCTGGACATCGCCTGGATCGGCGACATGGAATTGGGCAGCCACGCCTTCGACCTGATGAAGCTGGGCCGGATCGAGGCGCGTATCCGGTGCCATGCGCCGGTCAGGCGTTCGGATTTCGCCGACAGGAAGGCCCTCGCGCGGCATTGCCATGCCGTGATACGAGCAAGCTACCAGACCCTCATGCGAGACCCCAGTTGACCCGCACCTTCGCCATCAAGTCTTTCGGATGCCAGATGAATGTCTATGACGCAGAGCGCATGGGCGAAGCCTTGGCGGCAGACGGGCTGGACGAGGCGCAGGCGGATTCGGCCGATGTGCTGATCCTGAACACCTGCCACATCCGGGAAAAGGCCGCCGAGAAGCTTTATTCCGAGGTGGGACGGATCGCAAAGCGGGCCCGCGCGGAAGGGCGCAAGCCCGTCATTGCGGTTACGGGTTGCGTTGCGCAGGCCGAGGGCGCGGAAATCATGCGCCGGGCAGGCGAGGTGGACCTGGTGGTCGGCCCGCAGGCCTATCACCGGCTGCCCGCGCTCTTGAAGCGGCAAGCGGCGGGCGAGCAGGGGCTGGTCGACCTCGACATGCCGGCCGACAGCAAGTTCGGCGCACTGCCAGCGCGGCAGAAGCGCGGGCCGTCGGCCTTTTTGACCATACACGAGGGTTGCGACAAGTTCTGTGCCTTCTGCGTGGTGCCCTACACCCGGGGTGCCGAGGTATCGCGGCCGCTGGAGGCGCTGGTGGCCGAAGCCCGGCAACTGGTGGGAGCCGGTGCGCGGGAAATCACGCTGCTGGGGCAGAATGTGAACGCCTGGGGGCAGGGCAACATGCGCTTTGGCGAGCTGCTGGCCGAAATCGCGGCCATCCCTGGCCTCGCGCGGCTGCGCTACACCACCAGCCATCCCCGCGACGTCACCGAGGCGATGATCCTGGCCCATGCGGAGATTCCGCAGCTGATGCCTTATCTGCACCTCCCCGTGCAGTCCGGGAGCGACCGGGTGCTTGCCGCCATGAACCGCAAGCACACGCGTGCCTTCTACCTCGATCTCATCGCGCGCTTCCGGGCGGCGAGACCGGAGCTTGCCATCACGTCCGACTTCATCGTCGGCTTCCCCGGCGAGACCGAGGCGGATTTCCAGGACACGCTGGGCATTGTCGAGGAGGTCGGTTACGCGCAGGCCTTCAGCTTCAAATATTCGCCCAGGCTCGGAACGCCGGCCGCCGAGCGAGAGGACCAGGTGCCCGAAGAGGTGAAGAGCGACCGGCTGCTCCGTCTGCAGGCGCTTCTTCAGGCGAAGTCCCTTGCGTTCAACGCCGGAACGGTCGGGCGCAGTTGCGATATCCTGATCGAGCGGCGCGGGCGCCAGCCTGCGCAGTGGATCGGCAAGTCGCCCTGGCTGCAATCGGTCGTCGTGACGGACCCGTCGCTGAAGGTGGGCGATATCCTTTCGGTCGAGATCGTGAACGCAGGGCCCAACAGCGTTGAAGGACGAATGCTCCAGATGAAGACCGCCGCCTGATGGTGAAGCGCCAGGCCGACACGGCCGCCCCTGCCCCTTCCAACGGTCGCGCCCGGCTGGAACTGGAGTTCGACCGGCCGGCCCTGCTGGGCAGCCTGTTCGGGCAGTTCGACCAGAACCTGATCACCATCGAGAACCGGCTGGGCGTCTATATCGCGGCGCGCGGCAACCGGGTGGCGGTGGAGGGAGACCCGGTCGCGATTGCCCGGGCGCGCGACGTGCTGACCGAACTCTATGCCCGCCTGGAGCGCGGCATGGCGCTGGACGGTGCCGATGTGGAGGCTGCAATCGTGCTGGCGGCAGACGCGCCGGCTGACGGTGTCGCCATGGAGGGCGGGGGCAGCGGGCCGCCGCCCATGATCCGTACAAGGCGCAAGACGATCATGGCGCGCAACCCCGCGCAGGCCCGGTATATCCAGGCGCTTTCCCGGAACGACATGATCTTCGCGCTGGGGCCAGCCGGCACGGGCAAGACCTATCTGGCGGTCGCGCAGGCGGTCAGCCAGCTGGTCGCCGGCTCCGTCGACCGGCTGATCCTGTCGCGCCCCGCGGTCGAGGCCGGCGAACGGCTTGGCTTCCTGCCGGGCGACATGAAGGAAAAGGTCGATCCCTATCTGCGCCCGCTCTACGATGCGCTCTATGACATGCTGCCCTCCGAGCAGGTGGAGCGGCGGATTGCGAGCGGCGAGATCGAGATCGCGCCCATTGCCTTCATGCGCGGCCGAACCCTCGCGCACGCCTTTGTCATCCTCGACGAAGCACAGAACACCACGCCGATGCAGATGAAGATGTTCCTCACCCGCTTTGGCGAAGGCAGCCGGATGGTGATCTGCGGCGATCCCAACCAGGTCGATCTGCCGGATGCCGGCAAAAGCGGGCTTGCCGATGCGGTGAAGCGGCTCGAGGGCATCAAGGGGCTGGCCGTGCAGCGCTTTTCCTCGAAGGACGTGGTCCGCCATCCGATTGTCGGTCAGATCGTCGACGCGTACGAGGGGCCCAATGCCTGACATCGACTGCGACATCGACTGCGACATCGTCGGCGGTGACTGGGACGGTGATGTCGACTGGGACGCGCTTGCCGAACGGGCCGTGCGGGCAGCCCTTGCGGGCGCCGGCGCGGATTTCGGTGGCGGCGCGGTGGAAGTCTCCGTCCGTCTGACCGACGACGCCGAAATGCAACGGCTCAACAACGACTACCGCGGCAAGGACAAGCCGACCAATGTGCTGAGCTTCCCGATGCAGGCCCCCGACCTGCTGGCCCGCTGGGCCGAAACGGGCGAAACCGACCTGCTGCTCGGCGATCTGGCGCTGGGTCACGAGACGGTGCTGCGCGAGGCGGGAGAGAAGGGCATCGGGATCGAGGCGCATGTGACCCATCTGCTGGTGCACGGAACGCTGCACCTGCTGGGCCACGACCATCTGGACGACCCCTCGGCCGAGGCGATGGAGGCGCTGGAGACACGCATCCTCGCTGGCCTCGGCATCGACAACCCCTATGCCGACGCAGCCGGCATCATGGTGGATGAAGGCCGATGAGCGACCCTTCCCCTAGAAGCGCGGGCGGCGCCTCCTTCTGGAGCTCCGTTCGCGAACTGCTGCACCTTAAGTCGCAGAACTCGCTCAGGGAATCGATCGAGGAAGCGATTGACGATCATCTGGAGGAAAGCGCCGACCCGGACGACCTGGACCAGGACGAGCGAACCATGCTGCGCAACATGCTCCACCTGTCGGAGCAGCGCGCCGGCGACATCGCCGTCCCGCGCTCAGACATGGTGATGTTCGATGTCGAAAGCGGCTTCCCGGCGCTGGTGAACCTGTTCCGGGAAGCCGGACACAGCCGGGTTCCGGTCTATCGCGGGGATCGGGACCAGGTGATCGGAATGGCGCATTTGAAGGACATCTATGCCTTGATCGCCGAAACGTTCGACGACCGTGTCTCTTCGGCTCCGTTCCACGGCGTTGCAGTCGAGCCGCTGTTGCGCAAGGTGCTGTACGTGCCGCCGTCGATGCCGCTGGTCAACCTTCTTGCGGACATGCGCCGTGAACGCACCCACATGGCGATCATCGTCGACGAATATGGCGGAACCGACGGGCTTGTGACCATCGAGGACATAGTCGAGGAAATCGTCGGCGAGATCGAGGACGAACATGACGAGCAGGAAGCCGTGCTGATCACGAGGCTGCCCGAGGGCAGCTTTGCGGCCGATGCACGCCTCGACCTCGACGATCTGGAGAAAGCCGTCGGAGACAGCTTCATCGACGGCGCGCTCGGCGACGATGTCGACACGCTGGGCGGCCTCAGCTTCCTGATGGCAGGCCGGGTGCCCGACACGGGCGAACGCCTTGCGCATCCGAACGGCTGGACGATCGAGATCGCCGCCAGCGACGGCCGGCGCGTGGAGCGCCTGCTGCTGCACCCACCCAGGGCTGCGGAACCGCCGGCGCAATACGCCTAGGCCCTAGCCCGCCAGCAGATTGTGCCGTTTCAGGCAGTGGCGCAGCTGGTCGTAGCTGAGGCCGAGCATCTGGGCGGCGCGGCGCTGGTTGTGCCGACATGCGGCCAGCGCCTGCTCGAGCATCCTGCGCTCGAAATGGGCAACCGCGCCGCGAAAATCCGATGGGGCCTGCGCATCCGGGTCGTTCGCCGGCGCCGCCACCGTGGCGGCCGCGTCGGGCTGCGGCGCGGCCTTGCCCCCGGCGGGTGATGCAAAGGCGCCGCGCGGCCGCCAGGGGCTCTCGAACGGGTCGAGGTCGAGGATCCCCACCGCGCGATCGGCGTCGCCCCAGCGATAGACGGCGCGCTCGACCGCATTCTTAAGCTCGCGGACATTGCCGGGCCAGCCATGCGCTTCCAGTTCGTCCATCACCTTGGGCGTGAACCCGGGAAACCCAGTCCAGCCCAGCTCCGAGGCCATCCGGCGGCCGAAGAAATCCGCCAGCTGGCGGATATCCTCGCGCCGGGCGCGCAAGGGGGGCAGGGTGATCACCTCGAACGAAAGACGGTCCAGAAGGTCGGCGCGGAACCGGCCCGTTTCGGCCAGGCGGGGCAGATCCTCGTTGGTGGCGGCAACCACCCGCACATCGACCTGCACCACCCGCGTGCCGCCAAGCCGCGTGAGCTCGCCATATTCGACCACACGCAGCAGCCGTTCCTGGCCCGCTGCCGTCAGCATCCCCACCTCGTCGAGGAACAGCGTGCCCCCGTCGGCTTCCTCGAAGCGCCCCGTTCGGGCCTTGATCGCGCCGGTGAAGGCACCCGCCTCATAGCCGAACAGCTCGGCATCCAGCAGGGTTTCGGGCAGCGCCGCACAGTTCAGGCTGACCAGCGGTTCTTCCCAGCGGGGCGACAGCCGGTGCAAGCGTTCGGCAATCATTTCCTTGCCCGTGCCCCGCTCGCCGACAACCAGCACGGGCCGGCTGAGCGCGGCCGCCGCGCTGGCGCGCTCGACCGCATCGAGGAAGGGCCCCGACTGCCCGATCAACTGGGTGGGTTTGTCCGCCATGGGCCGAGCCTAAGGCTTTTGGCAATTCTTGCCAATAGTTCGTAGATATTGCGAACTCTTGGGCACAGGGTGGGAACGTGGTTGGAGTCAAGTCTCTGAAATCACTGCATCCTTTCGTTCCGGCCAGGTTGGCACGAAAGCTGCAAAGCAGTCTGTGACGAATTCAAGGAGCCCCGAAATGACCGCCCGGTCCGAAAATCTGGTGAAGACGCCTCTGGCCTGCACCATTGCCATCCCGGTTGCCGGCCTGACGCTGCTGGTGGCGACGGGCCCGGCAATTGCCGCCGGGCGGCATGCGGCGGCTGTTACGGGCTCCCCACTCGATCCGCCTGCCCACAGCCCGGACGCCGATGCGTCCTGACCTGGCGGATACCAGCCCGGACGGGGAGGGAACATCCCCTCTCTCCGCTCCTCGTCCGGGCCGGTTTCTGGTGGTGGTTGAGCCCCCGAAACCGGTTATACTGACCCCGAACATGTGGCGACCATGCGACAAAACCAGTATCAGGAGCTGACAATGGGTATCTTCTCCCGCGCGCGCGACATCATTCAGGCCAATGTGAGCGACCTTCTGGAACGCGCCGAGGATCCGGCCAAGACCATCCGCCTGGTGATCATGGAAATGGAGGAGACGTTGGTCGAAGTCCGTGCGTCTGCCGCGCGCACCATTGCCGACCAGAAGGAAATGCGCCGCACCATCCTGAAGCTGGATCAGGCGCAGGCGGGCTGGGGCGAAAAGGCCGAACTGGCGCTTTCAAAAGAGCGCGAGGACCTGGCGACTGCCGCGCTGATGGAAAAGCAGAAGGTAGCGCAAACCGCCGCCATGCTGGAGGGCGAGGTGAACGCGCTCGACGAGCAGCTTCGCGCCTTCGAGGACGATATCGCGAAGCTCGAAGCCAAGCTCAGGGAAGCCCGCAGCCGGCAGAATGCGCTGATGACCAGGCTTGAAAGCGCGCAGACCCGCGCCCGCGCCCGCGCCATGACCCGCGGCAACCGGGTCGAGGAAGCCTTCTCGCGCTTCGAGGTGCTGGAGCGGCGGGTGGACATGGCCGAAGGCCGCG
>BBPD01001281.1_pt1 | contig 20271 bp, 24 predicted proteins | sample 1344911 | NCBI WGS metagenome assembly BBPD01 (sample SAMD00019088, study PRJDB2971) | groundwater metagenome | biome: freshwater biome; feature: mineral spring; material: ground water | place: USA: CA, Sonoma | collected 2011-09 | depth surface m
GATGATCACCGAGACGATCTTCGAGAACCGCTTCATGCACGTGCCCGAACTGTCGCGCATGGGCGCGCGGATCAACTTCCACGGCGCGAGCGCCATCGTGCGCGGCGTGCCGAAGCTGTCCGGCGCGCCGGTGATGGCGACCGACCTGCGCGCCTCCGTCTCCCTCGTCCTCGCGGGCCTCGCCGCCGAGGGCGAGACCATCGTCAACCGCGTGTACCACCTCGACCGCGGCTACGAGCGCGTGGAGGAGAAGCTGGCCGCCGTCGGCGCAGACATCGAGCGAATGGGCCGCTGATGGACCTGCCCGCCCCGAACATCGCGTCGGAACTCCGCACCAGGACGGTCCTCGCGCTGCCCAAGGGTCGCATCCTGAGGGAGCTGCGGCCGCTTCTCGCCCGCGCCGGCATCGTGCCCGACGCGGCGCTCGACGACGAGGACAGCCGTCACCTGCGCTTCACGACGAACGACCCGGAGCTCGACGTGGTGCGCGTGCGCCCGTTCGACGCGGCGGCCTTCGTCGCCCACGGCGCCGCGCAGCTCGGCGTGTGCGGGGCCGACGTGCTGCTCGAGCACGACGGGGCGGGCGAGATCTACGCGCCGCTCGACCTCGGCATCGGCGCGTGCCGGGTCAGCGTCGCCGAGCGCGCGGAAACGGCGGGCCGTGACGAACCGCGCCGCTGGTCGCGCGTGTCGGTGGCGACGAAGTATCCCAACATCGCGCGCCGCCACTTCGCCGCGCGGGGCGTGCACGCCGAGATCGTCCACCTCAACGGCGCGATGGAGCTTGCCCCCTCGCTCGGCATGGCGCGGCTGATCGTGGATCTGGTGCAGACCGGCTCGACGCTGCGCGCCAACGGGCTGGTGGAGACGGAGGTGATCGCGCGCGTCACGTCGCGGCTCATCGTCAACCGCACCGCGCTCAAGACGCGGCCGGAGGCGGTGGCGGCGCTGATCGCGCGGTTCCGCGGGGCGCTGGCCGCGCCTGCGGCCGCAGATCCCCATGGGCGAGCGGGGAGCGGCGCGTGAGTCGGCTGGGCGGCGACGCATCATGAGGACGCTCGACACGCGCGACGCGGATTTTCCCGCCGCCTTCGCGGCGCTGCTGGGCGAGGCGCGGGAGACGACGGACCAGGTGGGTGCGGCGGTTCGCGCCATTATCGCCGACGTGCGCGCGCGCGGCGACGCGGCGCTGGCCGACCTCACCTCGCGCTTCGACGGCTGGGCGCCGGGCGCGCTGCAGGTGACGCAGGCGGAGATCGACGCGGCGACCGCTGCCGTCGATCCCGCGCTGCGCGACGCGCTCGACCTCGCCGCCGGGCGCATCGAGGCGTTCCACCGCGCGCAGTTGCCGCGCGACCTCGACCTCCCGGGCGAAGATGGCGTGGCGCTCGGGATGCGCTGGACGCCGCTCGATGCGGTCGGGATCTACGTGCCTGGCGGCAAGGCGGCCTATCCCTCCTCCGTGCTGATGAACGCGCTCCCGGCGCGCGTGGCCGGCGTCGCGCGCGTTGCCATGGTGGTGCCGACGCCAGGCGGCGCGCCCAACCCGCTCGTGCTGGCCGCGGCACAGCGCGCCGGCGTCTCCGAGGTGTGGCGCATCGGCGGCGCGCAGGCCGTGGCGGCGCTCGCCTACGGCACGGCCAGCATCGCGCCGGTGGACCGCGTGGTGGGGCCGGGCAACGCCTACGTCGCCGAGGCCAAGCGGCAGGTCTTCGGCCATGTCGGCATCGACAGCATCGCCGGCCCGTCGGAGGTGGTGATCCTCGCGGACGCAGCGAATGACCCGGCGCACGTCGCGATGGATCTGCTCGCGCAGGCCGAGCACGACGAGGCTGCGCAGAGCGTCCTGCTCACCGACGACGGCGGTTTCGGCGCCGCGGTGGCGCGGGAGGTGGAGCGGGCGCTCGCCACCCTGCCGCGCCGCGCCATCGCCGGCGCCTCCTGGCGCGCGCATGGCGCGGTGATCCTCGTCCGCGATTGGGCGGAGGGGGCGGAGCTCACCAACCGCCTCGCACCCGAGCACCTGCAAATCATGGTGGCCGACCCACGCGCGCTGTTTGCGAAGATCCGCCACGCGGGCGCCGCCTTCCTCGGCCGCCACACGCCCGAGGCCGTCGGCGACTACGTGGCCGGGCCGAACCACGTGCTGCCCACCGGGCGCACCAGCCGCTTCGCTTCGGGGCTCTCTGTCTTCGACTTCCTCAAGCGCACGACCTGGGTGGAGTGCGACGCGGCTGGCCTCGCCGCCATCGGCCCGGCCGCGGTGCGGCTGGCGGAGGCGGAGGGCCTGGGCGCGCACGCGCGAAGCGTGGCGTTGCGGCTGCGCTGAGCCTCCAGCGGTCGCCGCTCGTTGCCAAGCGCCGGGTTTCACATCGGGGCCGCTGTCGCCGGCCGCGACGCTGCGCGCGTTGCCTGCAACGCTGCCGGCGGGCCTGGTTCAGGCCGCCTTCGACGAGTTCGGCGAAGCTTCTCGCGCGAGCCTCCGCCCGCCGCCCTTCGGGGCCAACCGGTGCGGCTGGCAGGCGAGGCGGCGGTGCGGCGGTGCGGCGGAGCCCGGGGGTGCGCGGCGGCTTTCGCCCGGTCGTCGGACCAACCCCGGCCGGGTTGACAGAGGGCCACTCCCGCGACCATCTCCTCGCGACCGGCGCCGGGGCCTCCCCAGCGGCGCAATTGCGCGCGCCCACCCCCGAGCGACCCAAAGGAGCCAGATGTCGAAAGAGGATATGATCGAGTTCAGCGGCCACGTCGTCGAGCTGCTGCCCAACGCGATGTTCCGCGTGAAGCTGGACAACGACCACATGGTACTCGCCCACACCAGCGGGAAGATGCGCAAGAACCGCATCCGCGTGCTTGCGGGCGACCGCGTGAACGTCGAGATGACGCCCTACGACCTCACCAAGGGCCGCATCACCTTTCGATTCAAGTGACCCAACCCCGCCCGCCGCTGGTGCTGGCCTCGGCCAGCCCGAGGCGGCTGGAGTTGCTGGCGCGCATCGGCGTCGTGCCCGACCGGGTGCTGCCCACCGAGACCGACGAGACCCCGCGGAAGGCGGAGCTGCCACGCCAGCTCGCCGCACGGCTTGCGGCGGCGAAGGCCGCGGCGGCCGCGGCACAGTCGCCCGGCGCGCTGGTGCTGGCCGCGGACACGGTGGTCGGCGTCGGCCGCCGCATCCTCGGCAAGCCGGCGGACGAGGCGGAGGCACGGCGCTTCCTGGAGCTGCTGTCCGGGCGGCGGCACCGCGTATTCACCGGTGTCTCCCTGCAGACCCCCGACGGCAAGGCGCGCGCGCGGCTTGTGGACTCCGTCGTCGCCTTCCAGCTCCTCACCGCCGCGCAGGTCGCTGCGTACGTCGCCTCCGGCGAGTGGCGCGGCAAGGCGGGCGGCTACGCGATCCAGGGGCACGCGGAAATGTTCGTGCGCTTTCTCTCCGGCAGCCACAGCAGCGTCGTCGGCCTGCCGCTGTTCGAGACGGCCCAGCTGCTGCGCGGGGTCGGCTGGTTGAGGCCCTGATGGGGACCCTGATGGGGGCGATGATCCTTCTCGCGCGCTCGCCGGGCGAGCGGCGCGTGGCACTGCGCGGAGGCGACGGGCGCTTTCTGCGCTACGCCGTCGAGCGCCCCGCCCTGCCGGACGGCGTCGGCGACATCTGCCGCGCGCGCGTGTCGCGGCTCGCACCCGCCATGGCCGGGGCCTTCGTCAAGCTCCCCGACGAGGCGTTCCTGGCGGAGCGCGACGCCGAGGGCGGCCGCCTGCCTCCCGAGGGCGCGGTCATGGCCGTGCGCGTCACCCGCGCGGCGCAGGGCGGCAAGGGCATGCGCGTCTCGGCGCTGGGCGTGCCGCATGTGCCGCCGGGCCCTGTCGGGCTGGTCGAGCGCGGGCCGGACGCGGCGCTGCGGTTCGCCGCCTCGGCACCGGGCGCGCCCGTGCTCACCGACGACCCGGCTGAGGCCGCGCGGCTGCGCGCCACACTGGGCCACGATCGCGTCCGCGTCGCCGCCCGCGCGTTCGACGACGCGGCGGAGGCGGAGGCGGAGGCGCTGGGTGCCCCCGCGGCCGCGATCCCCGGCGGCGTGGGGCGGCTGCTGATCCACCCGCTGCCTGCGCTGACCGCCATCGACGTGGACGGCGGCGCCGCCGCCGCGTCGCGGCAGAGTGACGCGCTGCGTGACCTCAACCTGCGCGCCATCGCGGAGTGCGCGCGGCAGGTGGAGCTACGCCATCTCGCGGGGCCGGTCGTCCTCGACCTGGCCGGCCTCTCGCATCGCGGGCGCCGTGCGCTGGAGACTGCGTTGCGCACCGCCTTCGCCGGCGACCCGCTCTGCGAAGTGCTTGGCCTCGGCCCGCTCGGGTTGTGGGAGTTGCGGCGCGCGCGCGTCCATGCGCCGCTGCACGAGGTTCTGGCCGGCCCGCTCGCTGTTGGCCTCGCCCTGCTGCGCCGCGCCGCGCGCGAGTCCGAAGCCGCGCCCCACCGCGCGCTGCGTCTGCACGCGTCCGCCGCCGTGCTCGACGCGCTGCGCGCCCTGACCGGCGCGTTGGATGAGTACGCTGCCCGAGCTGGCCGGGCGTTGCAGATGGTCGAGGCGCCCAGGGCGGCGCCCGAGGAGGAGATCGCGGATGCGTAGATGCCCGGTGTGCCGCCAGCCCATCCCGCCCGCAGCCGATGGGCAGCGCAGCCCTCGCCCCTTCTGCTCCGACCGGTGCCGACAGGTGGACCTCGGCCGCTGGCTGACCGGAGCCTACACCGTGCCGGCGACAGAGGCAGAGCCGCCGGAGGAGGTGGCGGGCGGCGAGCGGTGACGCTTTACAGCCCGCCGGCCCTCGGCTACCTGCGCGATCCCGACGCGGGAGCGCCGGCGCCCAGGTAGCTCAGTTGGTAGAGCATGCGACTGAAAATCGCAGTGTCGGTGGTTCGATTCCGCCCCTGGGCACCATCGCATCGGGAAGTCCTTTCGGTTCAGTAGGTTCAGTAGCGTTTTCGTCCCACTTCACCCTGGCAGGGGTGGAGTGGGACTTTTCGTTTGCGGCGAGGCGCGCGAACGCCCTCTCCGCAAGCCGATCCTGTTCGGCCCTACGGGTGTAGAGCGCGGCCTGTTTCGGGCTGCTCCAGCCGTGCGCGGCCATCAATTCGTGCTCGGTAGCGCCGCCGTGCGCGAGCCGCAGCGCCGACACCTTCCGCAGCCCGTGCGGCGAGCAGCCCGGCACGCCCGCCATCCGGCACCAGCGCCGGAAGGCGTTGCCGAACCCGTCCGCCGAGTAGGGCCGGCCGTGCTCGGTCACCAGGAAGTGCAAATCGCCAACGGGCGACACGGCGAGGATGCGTGCCAGCTCGGGGGTGATCGGCACGGCCATGTCCTTGGGCGTGCGGTCGCGCCCCTTGGTCGCACGAAAATGAAGCTTGCCGCCCCGCACGTGCTGCCGGCCGAGTAGCACCGCATCGCTGCGCCGAACGCCCGTGTAGAGCATCAGCGCCAGCGCCAGCCGCGGCTTGCTGCCCACGGGCCAACGCGCCTCGAAGCGCTCCAGCTCCTCCAGCGTCCACGCGCGGAAGCCGTCCGGGTTGCGGGAGGGCAGGTAGCGGACACGCGCCGCCGGGTTCTCCTTCACCAGCCCGACGCGCAGCCCCGCCGAGTAGGCTGCGCGCAGCGCCTTGAGTAGGGAGTTGAACGCCTCGGGCGCGGCTTGCCGCTTGTCCTTCAGCCGCTCCAGGAACGTGTGCTCCAGCCCCTTCGCGGGCCGGTGCCCATGGAGCGCGCGAAAGCGGTCCAGGATCATCCGCCGCACCCGCTGCGAACGCGCCGAGAGGCCGCGCTGAAATTCCACGCTGCCGTAGTAGGCGACGCAAAGCGTGTCGATGCTGCCCGCGATGACCGTGCCCTTGGGGATGATCTTCGGCTTCGGCTTCGCCTCCAGCGCGGCGCGATACTCGGCGTCGAAGGCGTCTGTGCCCAGCGTCTCGCGCAAGCGGACCTTGGGCTTGCCGGGGACGCGCAGATACAGCCGCACGTTGCCGTTTCGGTCGGTGTCCCGCACCACGTGCTTGTAGCGACGCGGCACCGTGATCATGCCCCCTCCCAGCCCGTGCCAGGCGTGCCGACCGCCGCACGACGATCCTCGGCCCATGCGTCCAGGTCGAGGCGGTGCCACGCCTTCACGGTGCCCACCAGCGGCACCGGCGACGGCATAAGCCCGTCCCTCACGGCCGCGTCGAAACTCGACGGGGAGAGGCCGAGATACAGCGCCGCAAACTCGCGGCGCAGCATGAGCGGCCAGCCGGGCATGGCGGTTCCGTCCTTCACGCGACCCCCGCCCCGGCGCCCGTGCCCCGCGGGTTGAAGCCCTCAATCTCGCGCACTTCGTCGGGCGTCAGGATGCCCGCCTCCACGGCGATCTTGTGCGAGGCCCACCGCGTTTCCGCGTCGCCGCGCAACAGCGCGGACATGTCGATCTCGAGAGCGAAGGCCGGGTCAGTGAACACGCTGCGCGCGAACTCGGCCTCGATCTTCCGCACCCACGGCGCGAGCGTGAATTGCGCGAACCACCGGCCCGCCTCGCGCGAGTTGGTGAAGGTGCCGTGGCTGAGGTCCTGCACGATGGGCGGCGGCACCTGGAACAGCCGGCACAGCTCTTCCACCGTGAAGCGCCGGCTCGCCAGCACCTCGGCGTCCTCCGGCGACATGGCCATCGCCTGCCACTTCAAGCCTTGCTCCAGGATCATCACCTTGGCCTGGTTGCCCGGCCCGACATACCGGCCGTCGAACAGGCCGCGCAGCCGCGAAAGCGTCTCGGCCGCCATTTTCTGTTCCGTCTGCAACACCCCGCTCGGCGTCGCCGAGTTGGCCCACACGCTGCCCGCGAACACCTGGAGGCCAAGAGCGGTGCCCACCACCTCGCGCGCGCGCGAGAGAGGCGCGAACGGCCTACATAGCCATCATCCGAACGATCCTTCAGGTGAAGGAACTCGCCCGGCATCAGCCGGCGGGAGCGGCCCGTGCCGCCGAACGGCCCCTGAAAGCCCACCACGTCGAAGGCGAGCCGCCCGGACGGGAGCAAGACGGGCGAGGCGTTGCCCCACGGGATGGGCACCAGCTCCACGGGCCGGCCCGCGCCGTCGAAGACCATCTCGGCGAGGCCGTTGCCGCGCAACAGCGTGGAAGCCAACAGCCATTCCGCGAAGTCGGGCCAGGTCTGGTGCGGGTTCGGCCAGCGCAGCAGGCGCGCGACCGGGTGCGCCGGGGCTTCCTCCCGTCCCGCCTCGCCGAGGCGGTACACCAGCGGCGTCAGGCTCGCCGCGGCCGAGGCGATGGCGTTGACACACGCCAGCACGGCCGAGAGATTTTCCGCCGCGTGCGGCGTCACGCCCATGCTGGAGGTGGTGGGCAGCGCGGCGCCGGTCCAGAAGTCGGCGTCGGTCACGGCGCGGGCCTCGCGCCGGCCCGTCAGGCGGTCCAGGACGGCGCGGATCACGTCAGGGACTCCAGGTACCGCCGCCGCCACGCCGCGCCGCCCAGGGAGCCGCTACGGGCCGCCACGGCGGTGCCGGAGTAGGCGGGGAACGCCTGCACCACGCTCACCTCAATCAGCTCCACCTCGCGCAGCTCGCGCCGGTCATGCGCGGGCCAGCGGTCGCGCTTGACGGTGAAGGCGAAGGACATGCCGCCGAGGTCGCGCCGTTCGGCGAGCGCGAGCATGTCCCGGCCGAGGGCCGTGTCGGGCACGTCCAGCTCGAAGCGCAGCCCTCGCGCGTCTTCGGCGAGGCGCAGCGTGCCGGAACCCGTGCGGCCCAAGAGCCGCGCGGGGTCATGGTCCACCAGCGCCAACACGTCGCGGCCGGTGGAGAGGGAGCGTGCGAACGCGCCGGGAAGCACCGTCTCGGAAAAGCCGCCGATCTTGGCGGCCTCCCCGAACACGGCCGCGTAGCCCTCCAGGCGACGGCCCGCCGCCGCCCGGAACTCTGCCGCGGCGCGGCGCTCGGTGCCGTTGGGGAAGCGGGCCGGGCCGGTCACGGCGTCGTCACGTCCTGGATCGCGGCGAACGCCGCCGCGTGGCGCAGCCGGATATCCGCCGTCGCCATCGCCCGCACCACCACGCCGCCACGCGGGTAGGCCGTGGCCTCGTACGGGTTCACGAGAATGTCCAGCTCGCTCCAGTAGCCAATCAGCAGGTGCGACCAGTCGCCGAAGATGAGGGCCGAACAGTTGCTCGCGCTGCCCTTCACCAGGTTGTTCGGCACCAGGTTGGTGTTGGCCACCCCGTAGCCCGCCAACTCGGCCGGGGCGTTCATGATGAAGTTGGAGGCCGTGTCCGTCGCCGTGCGGAGCGTGCGCCGGGCGTTCCGCACCACCTGCCCGTTGGTCATGAAGCCGAGGCTCCCGCCGAGGGCGTTGGCGATGTCCACGGCGCCGATCAGGTCAATGACGGCGTTCCACGTCAGCGGCCCGCCGTTGGTGCCCATGGCGACGTTGCCGATGCCGGCCGTGCCGAGGATGCCGGTCGGCTCGTTCGCGCCGCCGCCGCGGATGGCGGCGCGGTCGATGGCCTCGGCGACGGTGCGGGCGAGGTCGTCGCGCAGGATCTGCTCAATCCCCGGCGAGGACTGGAGCAGCATGTTGCGCGAGAACTCCACGCGCCCGCCGACGTGCCGGGGCTGCATCGTGATCTGACGGAACGTGGGGTCGCTATCCACAACCGCGGTGTTCTCGGCGACCCAGCCCGCCGTGGCGCTGCCGGAGAGCGTCGGGATGACGGGGTTGCCCACCAGGCCGGAAAGCACCGTCGCGCCCATCTGGCGCACGCGCAGCGCGGCGCGCAGCCGGTCGGTGTAGAGCTCGGGGCGGAAGTCGTTGGCGATGATGTTCGCGCCCGGCCCGCCCGCGGGGATCGCGGTGGTGACAACGCGGCGCTCCACCGGCTGCTCCAGCACCGCCAGCGGGATCGTCAGGCCCTCGGCCGGCCGGCCCGAACGGCGGGCCACCTCGGCGCAAATCTCACGCTCACGCCCCGCGTCCACCTGCCCGGCGAGGTCGGGCACCTGGGATGCGATCAGGCGCGCGATGCGGAACTCAGTCAGGGCCGCCTCGAAGTGGCGGTCGCCCGTGCCCACCGGCGTGCCGGCGGCGCGGCGCTCGGCGTCGTCCAGGAGGGCCAAGCGGTCGATGCGCGCCTCGATCTTGGCGAGGTTGTCGCGCAGCACCCCGAAGTTGTGGAGGGCGTCGCCCGCAAGCTCGTTGTCGCCCGCGGCGTCGTTGATGGCGCGCATCTCGGCAACGATGCCGATCTTGCGCTCCTTGAGTTGGCGAAGGTTCATGGGGGCGAGTGCTCCAGCCCGGGAGCCGTCGCGAGCGGCGTTGCGGCAGCGCGAGCTTCCAGGAAGCCGCGCAGAAGTGTGACGGCCTCGACCAACAGCGCGTCGCGCTCCGGCCCGGCCCGCATCACGAGTCGGTCACCCTCGTTCTTCACATAGGGCGGCTTGAGGTAGGGAAGCCCGCCGGCCTTTCGGCAGAGGCGTACGCCCATGAGGATGAAAGGGCCGTACTCCACCGTCAGCGTGGCAACGGTGCCCTCCACGCCAGGCGGGGGCAGTTGGTCGGCCAAGCGAAAGCCCAGGATGGAGGGGGGGCGCACGGTCAGGCGTCCAGGTCGTCGCCGCGGGGGCCTTGGCCTGCGTCGAAACCAGCTTCGGGAGGATCGCCCTCCCAGGTCAAACGCTGGCCGGCGTTCGCGAAGCACATGCCAAGCAACGCCTCGAAGCGGCGTTGAAACTCCGGGTCATTCACGTACCGAGCGGCACCGGCAAAGTCGGTAAGTGCCTCGATTACGTTCCCGATGGGCTGGTTGTGCTCCACGCCCAGGAACTTGATCTTCTTCACAACATGCGGGGCGATCCAGAGCGTTGTGCGGTGCTTGGCGGTCGGCATGGAAACTCCGTTCGTAGGCAACGTCGCACAGGTATGACGGTGCGCGACGGATGTCAAGGGCCTACGGCGCGGGGGCTCCGCGCGACAAGCGGTCATTCGTCCCCCTACACCACCAGCCACCCCACCCCCGCGAAGTCGGGCGCGGGCGGCTCCCGGCCCGCGAAGCCCGCTGCCATCACGGCCGCGATCAGCGGGTCTATCCGCCCCCGCGACCGGGCCTTGCTGAGCTTGCGCGAGCCGGCCGGGTCCATGTCCACCGCCGCGTTCGCCACGGCCCACCGCAACAGCGCGTTGCCGCCGTGCGCCAGCTCCCCGCGAAGCACCAGCGCCTCAAACGACGCGATGGACGGCGACATGTCCTTGAAGCCCTGCCCGTGCGGCCGAAGCGGCAGATACACCCCCTCCCGGTCCATCACGGCCTGGAGGTCCGCCAAGCCCCAACGGTCATGCGCCACGGCCTGGAGGTCCAACCCCTCCACCTCCCGCGCCAGCCACTCCACCAGCCACGCGCGATCAATCGCCATGCCAGGGATCGGCACCACCAGCCCGCGCGCCTGCCACTCCCGGTAGGGCGCGCGATCCTCGGCCTGCTTGCGGTCCATCTGCCCGTCCGGGAGGAAGCCCACCACGCGCAGCGCCCCCGTCTCGGGCCAGAACAGCGCAAAGGCCGTCAGGTCCGCCGCGCCGCTGGCAAGGTCCAACGCGCCGAAGCACGGGCCGCGCGCCTCGGCCTCGGCCCCGCACGCATCCCACTCGGCCGCGCCGATGAAACGGTCATCCGGCGCCACCGGCATGTTCAGCACGTAGGCGCGAAAAGCCGGCTCCAGGGAAGGCAGCTTGCGCGCCCGCAACGCCTGCGTGCGGATATCGGCGAGCCGCACCGCGTCCATGTCCGGGTTCGCCAGCCGCCACGTCGCCTCGGCCCACGGGTCCGCCTCGGCCGGCGCGGAAAACACCGTCGCCGCGAAGGACGGGTCTTCCACAACGCCCGCCTCCACCTGCCCCGCGTAGCGGATCAGCTCCTCCAACGGGTTGTCGGGGTCGGGCGAGCGCGTCGAGATGGCCAGCAACAGCGGCTCGGCGTGCGCCCCCTGCCCCGTCACCAGCGCGTCCAACAGCTCGCGCCCGCGCCACTGCGCCACCTCGTCACAGATGGCCACGGTCGGCGAAAGGCCGTGCGCCTTGCGATGGTCCGCCGAGAGGGCCGCGAACACGCTGCCCGTCTGCACGTCCTCCACGGTCTTGTTGAAGTCGCGGAAAAGCAGCCGGTCGGCGATCTCCGGCACGGCGAGGGCGAAGGCGCGCAGCTCGTTGTAGATGATGCTCGCCTGCCCGCGGTCGGCGGCGGCGCTCACCACCTGCCCGCGGGGCACCGCCTCGGGACCCACCAGGTGGCAGAGCGCGAGCGCGGCGCACAACGTGCTCTTGCCGGACTTCCGCGCCGTTGAAACCAGCGCCGTTCGCACCGGCCGGTGCCCGTCCTGGTCCACCGCATACACCCGGCCGATCATGTCACGCTGCCATGGCCGCAGCCGCAGTTTCTGCCCCGCGTAGGCACCGCTGGTGACCGTCAGGCCCTCGCACCAGGCAGCCACCCTCTCGGCCCGCGTAAGGCCGTCCGGCAGCGCCGGAAGAGGCGTTGCCGGGGCGGTGTCGCGCCGCTTGACCGGCTTGGCGCCGGGACCCCTAGCGCCCATCGCCGCGGCCTCCCGATAGGTCCGGTTCGGAACTAACTTCGCGCGGACCCCCACAAACGGTATTTGTCCCCAGCCCTGAGACATTTCCCGTCGCGCGGTTCCACCAGTGCGCCGGGTCGCGCGGCCGGCCGTCTGCCGCCGTCCAGGCCCGCGGCTCGCCCCCGTGCCGGCGCTGGTTGTGGCAGGTGACGCACAAGCCCCTGAGGTTCGCCAGCGTGTCCGCCCCGCCTTTCGAGCGCGGCACAATGTGATCGGCCACCACGCTGCGCGCCCGGCACCCGGGCGTCACGCACACGGGATCGCGGGCCAGCGTGGCGGCCCTGAGCGCCCTCCAGGCGGCCGTGCGGTAGAAGGGGCTGCTCATCGGCCCACCCCCCGCACGCGCCGCTCCAGCGCCACCAGCGCCCCCACCAGCTCGCCCTTGTCGAGGTGGAACGCCTCGGGGTCGCGGGCGGACGGCGCGCGAAGCCGCTGCGCCCGCTCCACGATGGCGGCGATGAGGTCGGCGAGAGGGACCGGGCCAGCATCTGGTGGCGCACCTATCGAAGTGCGCCACCCAAAAGAATGGCGGTTCTCTGCGGGTTTCGGCGAGTAGGTGGCGCACGGTGGCGCACTTTTCGCATTGTGATCCCCCACGCCCCCCACGCGCGCACCCTCGCACCCCACGCGGGCCACCTCTCCCCTCCTCTGCTGTGTCCCCCTCCAGTGGTTTTCTTGTGAAAGTGCGCCACCGTGCGCCACCAAGGCCCGAATGTCGCGGGTATCTGCGGCTTCGGCAGGTGGCGCACATGCCGAAGTGCGCCACCGTGCGCCACCAAGTGCGCCACCAAGTGCGCCACCAAGTGCATTATCCGGCATGGTTGGAGCCTCCCGCCGCCCAGTACCGGACCCCTTGGGGACCCTTGCCCAGCCGAACCCACCCCAGCCGTTCCAGGATCGCGGTGATCCGGCGTTGTTCGGCGGTACCCAGGCGAGGGGTTTCCATGGTCAGTGCCCCGCGGGCCACGTCGAGCACCGTCACTCGGGCCTTCGCCTCCAGCCATGGGCCGATGGCCGCTTCCCAGGCGTCCGCCTCGAAGCGCGCTTCCTGTTGGGGCGCGATGTGCTGGCGCTCGAATTGATCGTCGGGCCACCACGCCTCGCGCGCGAGGAACGCCGCCACCGCCTCGGCGAAGAGCTGGTCGCGGTCGCGGGCGAGGGCTTCCGTATCCACCAAGCCGACCTTCACGGGCCAGAACCGCCGCCCGCCGGTTTCGTCCCGCAGATACGCTTCCTTGTTGGTCGTGCCGATGAACAGGCATTGCCGCGGCTCCCGCACCTCGCGCCGCGCGTACTTGGGCGTGAACACCTCTTCGGGCTTGGTGATGAAAGCCTTGAGGTTGTTGGTGTCGGCGCGGTTCATCGCCGACATCTCGGCAATCTCGATCAGCCACTTGCCGCGGATGTGCTGCGCCAGGCGCACTGCGTCGTGCTCGAGGTCGGGCAGGTTGTCGGAGAACCACTCGCCGCCGAGGATGCGGCACGCGGTGCTCTTCCGCGAGCCTTGCGGCCCCTCCAGCACCAGCATGTAATCCGCTTTGCAGCCTGGCTCGAACACGCGCGCGACCATGGCGATCAGGAACATGCGGCCGATGCCCCGGACATACTCGCGCCGCTCGCCCCACTCGGACTCGGCGCCGAGGTAGGTGTGAAGCCAAGAGTCAAGGCGCCGATTGCCGTCCCATCTGAGGCCGCGCAGATAATGAAGGACCGGGTGAAACGCCCTGTCGCGGGCGCGAAGGTCAACCGCCTGGTGCGCCGTGTCCTTCGGCATGGTGGGCAGGCCGGCGCGCTGCATCCACAGGTGGATGCGCGAGACGTGCACATCCTCCAGGTTGGCGAGCGCGGCGCCGTCGCGGATGACGGCCGCGCGCTGCATTTCGTCATAGCCAATCCGCGCTCGCCACTCCGGCGCGTTGGAAAGGGCCGTCATGGCGTTGGCGAGGTTACCGCGCGGCTCGCGGTCTTGATTGCGCTGGAGGTAGCGGTGCCACTCCGGCGGCTCGGCAGCGTCCGCCTCGCCGCCGCCGCAGCGCCCCCACGCGCGATGCAGCTCCCGCCTGCCGTTCGCCTCGCCCTTCTCGGCCTTCCACGCGGCCGTGTCGGGATCAGCTTCCAGCGCCTCCACGAACGCGGTGAAGTCGCCGCCCTCGCGCTTCACCCGCGCCGCCACCTGCATCGCCTTGGCGCTGCGCGAGCGGTCGGTGGGCGCGGCGCGCGTCGAGGCCGCCCGCTGCCCCGCGCCCGCGAAGCTCGGGCCGAAGTCGCGGATCAACCAAAGCAGGTCGTCCAGGACCGCCGGGCGCAGCTCGCGCGGCGTGTCGGGCAAGTGATCGTCCGTGACGGCAAAGTATTTGTGGCCAAGGGACATCTCTACCGCGGGCGGATGGTCGCGCCCGGCTCCAGCCTGCTTGAACGACTTGCCCCAAGCCGTGCCCATGGCGGCGCGCAACTTGGCCAAGTCGCCGTCCGCGTAGGTGAAGTACAGCTTCGCCCCGGTCCCGGACGGGGACACCTCGGCGTAGGTGCCGAACCGCTCCAGCACCTCCAGCGCCCATGGGGTGAAATCACCATTCTCGGCGCGGCAGGTGTCGAGGTCGAGGCCGCCGAGGTGGAGGCCGTCGAGGCCGCCGAGCATGATGCCCACGCCACCAAGCTCGCACGGCTTGGGCAGGGCCTCGGCGCGCTCCAGGGCCGCCGCCCGCGTCCCCCAGGTGTCGGGGTCATCCGGCTTCGCCTTGGCGCCGCGCGCCCCTCCAGCGGGGTTGTAGGGCACCTTGGTGATCGCGTTCCCGCGCGGCTCCTGTTGCCACGCGACCCAGCGGGGCGTGGTGGCGAGGGTGGCGAGCGTCGGCAAGGGGAAGGTGGCGCCGTCAGGCATGGGCCACCCCCGGCGTCAGCGTCACGATGTAGCCGGTGCGTGCGAACGGGCTGCCCGGCCGCCGGCAGTGCGCCACGCGGCGCGCATTCAGCCTATCGGCGATGCCAGCGGCGCCGTGGAAATGGTCGTCGCGGCAATGGGGGCAGTACACCCGCACTGTGCGCCGGTCGGGCGAGAGGAAGCCGCGAACCAAAGCGGCACTCCGGCGTTGCTCGGGTGGGACAATCGCGCTATGCGACCCCTTGTGAGAGCTTGGGTTCGCCCCCTGTCCCGAACCGGCGTAAGACGTTGAGTCAGCGCGCGGATTTACGCCCGCCCCTGGGCACCATTCCCTCAGCGCCCGAGCGCCGTCACCGCCGGGCCGTGACGATCGTCGTGCACGCGCTTTCGAGCTTCGGCAGATCGCGCTGCGGGGCCATGCGCATCATAAGCCTTCGGTCGTCGCCACGCACAACGGGGCAATACGGGTCCGGCTCGTCCAACGCCTCCATCAGCCGCCGGCGCCCCGCGCAGCCGCCGCCACAGGTTGCGCGGTGCGCGCAGGGCTCGCAGGCCGGCGGCACGGAGCGGGCGGCGATGAAGGGCGCGGTTTGCGTGATCGCCTCGCCCGCGCCGAGCAGCAGGTCGAGCGGCGCGCCAGCGCCCGGCCAGTAGACGCAGGGCTGCACCGTGGCGCGCGGCGTCACGCGCACCGTGGCGACGCCGCAGCCGCCTTGCCGCGGCGGCAGCCCCGCCATGGCGCGCACCAGCGGCTCGCCGACCGCAATGGCGTCCGTCTGCGCGAACAGCTTCGCGAAGCCGTCCCAGTATTCGTCGTAGGTCAGCGCGTAGCTGTCGCTGCGCACGGACTGGTACACGTTGAGCCGCAGCGGGGCGTCGAAGGCGGCCGCGACCTCGGCGATCTCGGCGAGGCGCAGGTGGTTGCTGCGCATCATCACCGCAATGATCGTGACGCCGACGCCAAGCTCGCGGCAGCGGCGCGCCTGGCGCTGGATCAGGTCCCAGTTGCCGGCACCGCGCTGCGCGTCCTGTTCCTCGCGGGTCGGGTGGTCGAGCGAGAATTCGACATCGGCGAAGCTGCGGAGTTCGGCATCGTCCAGCACCTCGATGGAGTGGCCGTTCGAGGTGATGGTGAGCTTCACGGGCTGGGTGCGGAAATAGCCGAGCATGTCGCGGAAAGCCGGATGCATGCCGTTCTCGCCGGTCCCGAGATTGACCGAGCGCACCGGCAGTCGGTCCAGCACCGACCGCACCTGGTCGAGCCCCAGCCGGTCGGTCCGCGTCGGGTCTCGGTAGCAGAAGGCGCAGGCCAGGTTGCATTCGTTGGTCAGCCCCAGTCCGAGGGCGAAGCGCCGTTCCAGGGCGGCCGTTCTATCAACGGTCATGGTCCGTGCCCCCTGCCCCGGCTACGATTCGATGATGCACCCGCCTGCCCCTTCCACCGAAACCCCACCGCTGCAGCCCGACCAGGATATCGCACGCTGGGACCGGCACGCGGCATCCTATGAAGCGATCTTCGAGCGCCTCACGGACGGCTTTGCCGCCCAGGCGCTGGACCTGCTTGAGCCGATCGCCGGCGCGGCGCTGCTTGACCTCGCCGCCGGTGCCGGCGGCGCGGCTTTGCAGGCCGCCGCGCGCGGCGCGCTTGTCACCGCGTTCGACGCATCCGACGCAATGGTTACGCGCATCCGCGCGCGGGCGGCGGGCGCGGCGATCGTGGCGGAGCAGGTCGATGCCCGGCTTGCCCTGCCGCGGCCCGACGCGGCGTTCGACGCCGCGCTGTCCTGCTTTGGGGTGGTGCTCCTGCCCGATCCCGTGCCCGCCTTGCGGGAGCTGCGCCGGGTCCTGCGGCCCGGTGGGCGGCTCGCCGTGGTGACCTGGACCGAGCCCGGCCGCTACGAGCTCGCGGCACGCCTGTCGGCGGCGGTGGAAACGGTGTGTGGCGGTTTGCCGCTGGCCCCGCCGGGACCGGTTCCGGCGCCAGTTCCGGCGCAGCTGCGCTACACGGACCCGGACGCGCTCGCTTCCCTGCTGGTCGCCGGCGGCTTTGAGGCACCGCAGGTCACGCGGGTGGAGGCGCCGCTGCGCGCGGCATCGGCCCGCGGGCTCGCCGCCGCGCTGGACTTCGCGCCCGGCATGGCGGCGATGCTGGCCTCGCTCGGACCCGACCGGGCCGCCGTGGAGGAGGCGTTCGCGCGCGCGCTCGAGGCCGACCAGGGCAGCGGCCCCGTGGCGCTCGGCGCGGTGGCGCAGATCGGCGTCGCCAGCCGGGCGTAACCTTTCCCTGTCCGTCGGCGAATGCGGCCCGGTCTTTCGGAGACATGCTATGCAAGCCCGCCGCCCGCTGCTCACCCTGCTCGCCGGTGCTGCCCTGGCCTCCCCCGCCCTGGCCCAGGCCGCCCCGCGCCTCGTGTTCACGGCCATCCCCGATCAGGACGAGACCCGGCTGGTCGAGCGCTTCCGCCGCGTCGTCGCCTATCTGGAGAGGACGCTTGGCGTCGCGGTGCAGTACGCGCCGGTGAAGAGCTACGCCGCCGCGGTGACCGCCTTCACCAACAACCAGGTGCAGCTCGCCTGGTTTGGCGGTCTCACCAGCAGCCAGGCGCGGCGCGCCGTGCCGGGGGCCGAGGCCATCGTCCAGGGCGCGGAGGACGCGGCCTTCTTCAGCTACTTCATCGCCAACGCCTCCACCGGCCTGTCGCGTTCGGACGAGCTCCCGGCCGGAATCGCCGGGCGCAGCTTCAGCTTCGGCTCGCGCGCCTCGACCTCGGGGCGGGTGATGCCCGAGCACTTCATCCGCCAGCATTTCGGCCGCGCGCCCGAGCAGGTCTTCTCCCGCGTCGGCTTCTCGGGCGACCATTCGCGCACGATCCAGGTGGTGCAGTCCGGCGCGTTCGAGGTCGGCGCGCTCGACTTCACCGTCTTTGACCTGGAAAGCAGGCTCGGGCGCGTGGATGCCAGCCGCGTCCGCGTGATCTGGCAGACGCCGCGCTTCCCCAACTACAACTGGACGATCCGCGGCGACGTGGACCAGCGCTTTGGCGCCGGCTTCAAGGAGCGCGTGCGGGCCGCGCTGCTGGCGATCGACGAGCCGGCGATCCTCGACATCTTCCCGCGCTCGCGCTTCATCCCGGCGTCGAACGCTGACTACGCGCCGATGGAGGCCGCGGCGCGCGCCCTCGGCTTGCTCGACTGAACGTGCCGGCGGCGCTGCTGGAGTTGCGCGACGCCACGGCGGGCTACGCCGGCCGGGCGGTGCTGCACGGGCTCGACCTGACGCTGCGCGAGGGCGAGCACGTGGCCGTGCTGGGGCGCTCGGGCGCGGGGAAGTCCACCCTGCTGAGCCTGCTCCACCAGCGCCTGAGCGACAGCGCGGCCCTCATCCCGCAGGCGGCAGCGCTCGTCGGCACGCTCAGCGTCTTCCATAACGTGTACATGGGCCGGCTCGATCAGCACACCGCCTGGCGCAACCTGCGCATGTTGGCCTTCCCCGCGCGCGGGGAGGTAGAGGCGGTGCGCGGCGTGCTCGGCGGCGTCGGCATGGAGGAGTTCCTGTTCCGCCGCGCCGGCGCGCTCTCCGGCGGGCAGCAGCAGCGTGTGTCGGTGGCGCGTGCGCTCTACAATGGTCGGCCGGTGGTGATCGGCGACGAGCCGGTCTCCGCGCTGGACCGGCTCCAAGGCGCGGAGGTGCTGCGCCGGCTCGCCGCGCGGCACCGCACGATGGTGCTGGCGATGCACGACATCGGCCTCGCGCTCGCGCACGCGCACCGCATCCTGGTGATGGATGCCGGGCGGATCGTCCTCGATGCGCCCGCCGCGAGCCTCTCCACCGGCGACCTGTTGCCCTTCTATGGGTGAGGCGGCGGTCCGCGAGCCGGCGGTCCGCGAGCCAGCTACCCCCGAGCCTGGGCGCCTCGGCTACGCCAGCGCCACGCGCTGGTTCCTGCTGGCCGCGCTGGTGGCGCTGCTGACCGCCGATCTCGCGGTCTCGGCCCTCGATCCCTGGGCGGAGATGCGCCGGCTGCTGGCCGGCATCCTGTGGCCGGACTGGGCGGCGGTGGCCGGGCGCTCGGTGGTGCTCACGGTGGCCTTCGCGGTGCTGGGCGTCTCGCTCGGCGCGACGGCGGGCCTGCTGCTGGCGCTGGTGTTCCACCGCTTCGGGGCGGTGCGCGCGCTGGCCGCCGCGCTGCGATCCGTGCACGAGCTGTTCTGGGCGCTGCTGCTGATGCAGGTGGCAGGCATCTCGCCCGCGACCGGCATCCTCGCCATCGCCATCCCCTACGCCGGCATCTTCGCCAAGGTCTTCTCCGAGATCATCGAGGAAGCCGACCTCAGCGCCGACCGCGTGCTGCCGGCCGGCACGGGCGTGGTCTCGCGCTTTGCCTATGCGCGCATCCCGGTGCTGGCCGGCCCGTTCGGGACGTACGCGCTGTACCGGCTCGAATGCGGGATGCGCTCGACGCTGGTGCTGGGCTTCATCGGCCTGCCGACGATGGGGTTCGAGCTCGAGAGCTACTTCCGCCAGGGCCGCTACGCCGAGGCCGCCGCCTTCGTGGCGGTGTTCTACGTGCTGATCGGCACGCGGCGGCTGTGGGTGCGGCCGGCGACGCTGCCCTTCCTGATCGCCGGCAGCGTCGCGGCGCTGGTCTGGCTGACCGAGCCGCTGCACGGCGACAGCATCTGGCAGAACCTCGCGCGGTTTCTCGGCCACGACGTCGTGCCGCGGCCGCTGCGCGGGGCGGACCTCACCGAGGTCGCGACCTGGGCCGCGCTGGGCGCCTGGCTGCTGCCCATCCTGCGCGACCAGGCGCTGCCGGGCCTCGCCAACACGCTGGTGCTCTCGCAGGTTGCGCTGGTGGCCAGCGGAATCCTCGCCCTCGTGCTGTTCCCGCTGGTGTGCCAGCGCTTCGCCGGTCTCGCGGGCCGCCCCTTCGGCCGCGTGCTGCTGGTGGTGCTGCGCTCCACGCCCGAATACATGCTGGCCTACGTCCTGCTGCAGACGCTGGGGCCGTCGATGCTGCCGGCGGCGGTCGCGCTGGCTCTGCACAATGGCGGCATCATCGGCTACCTGCTCGGCCGGCACGCCGATGCGCTGGCCTATCGGGCGGATGCGCCGCGCGGCCTGAACCTCTACCTCTACGAGACGGTGCCGCGGCTCTACGGCCAGTTCCTGGCCTACGCGCTGTACCGGTGGGAGATCATCGTGCGGGAGAGCGCGATCTTCGGCATCCTGGGCGTGCTGACGCTCGGCTACTTCATCGATGCGGCGATCGCCGAGCTTCGGCTCGACACGGCGGTGGTGCTGATAGTCTGCACCGGCGCCCTGTCGCTCGGGATCGATGCGCTGTCGCGCGGCCTCCGCCGACGGCTGAGAATCGACGACCGGCCAACGCGGCTCTCCGTCGCACCGGCCGATGCGAAAGGATCGCGCGCATGCGCATGACGGCCGGCCCGGTGGTGAAGGACGTGGTGCTGGTGGGCGCTGGCCACGCGCACGTGGCGGTGTTGCGGAGTTTCGGCATGACGCCGCTGCCCGGCGTGCGCCTGACGCTCATCACGCGGGAGGTCGATACGCCCTATTCCGGCATGCTGCCCGGCCATGTCGCCGGCCATTACACGACGGACGAGATCCACATCGACACCGGCCCGCTGGCGCGCTTCGCAGGCGCCAGACTGTACCAGGGCGAGGCGGTCGGCCTCGATGTCGCGGGCCGGCGGGTGATCTGCCGCGACCGCCCG
>BBPD01001007.1_pt1 | contig 20228 bp, 23 predicted proteins | sample 1344911 | NCBI WGS metagenome assembly BBPD01 (sample SAMD00019088, study PRJDB2971) | groundwater metagenome | biome: freshwater biome; feature: mineral spring; material: ground water | place: USA: CA, Sonoma | collected 2011-09 | depth surface m
CATTCCGCTCGGCCTTAGCCTTGTGTTGGAGTCTGCCATGTTAAACATCTCATCTGTCGCCGTTGCGCCTGTGCCTGCCCAAGGGCCGGTGGCGGCGCGTGTGCAGCCTGCAACACCAGCCCGCGCCAGCGAACACGTGTCGCCGCGCAACCAAGGGGTGGCTGCCCCGGTGGCGCCGGCGGGCGAGGGCTCGCGCACCCAAGCGGTCTATGCCCCACCCGCGCAGCCCCCGGTGAACCCGACCGACCAGGCGCTGCGCGCCAATATGTACGACAACGCCGGGGCGCCAGAGCGTTTTAACGCCCAATCCCAAGCCGATTTGGCGGCTTCTGTGTTGGCGCAGCGCCAAGCCCTGGAGTCGGCCCCCAGCCTGCAAGGGCTGGAGCAAGAGCGCATCGAGCGCGCCCGCCAAGAGCGCCAAGAGCGCCAGGTGCAAAACCCAGAGGCGCAGTTGCCGCCGTCGCAGCGCAACCCGGTCGATGTGGCACTGGACAACCAAATCCGCGATCTGCTGCCCAATGTCTGGAGCGCCAGCCGCTTTGCCGCCGACCAGTTGATAGGCGATGAGGCGCGCGAGGCGGCGCAGCGGCGCGCCGATCTGATTGCGCCGGCGCAGCCCACTCCCATTGAGCGCGCCCTTGAGGCGGCTGCCGAGAGTTACCAGACCACCTCGTCGCTGCCTTTGCCACCGAGCGCCGGGGTGAATGTGGATCGGCTGATCTAAGGTAGGCGGCTTAGATCCGGTGCCGCACGGCTCCGGCGCTTTGCAGGCGCTCCAGCAGCGCCGGGGCGATGCGCTTGAGCGGCAGCACCTCGCTGGCAGCACCGTGCTGGATGGCCACCTTGGGCATGCCAAAGACCACGCAACTGGCTTCGTCTTGCACGATGTTGTGGCTGCCGGCGTCGAGCATTTCTTTCATGGCCGCACCGCCGTCGCCGCCCATGCCGGTGAGCATGACGCCGATGGCGTTGGGGCCGAGCACGCGCGCGCACGATTTGAACAGCACCTCGACCGAGGGCTTGTGGCGGTTCACCGGCGGCGAGTCATCGACCACCGCCACATAGTTGGCGCCGCTGCGCGCAATTGAAAACTGCTTGCCGCCTGGGGCGATGTAAGCGTGCCCGGGCAGGATGCGCTGCCCATCAACGGCCTCTTGTACGCGGATGCGGCACAGCGAATCGAGCCGCGCCGCAAAGCTGGTGGTAAAGCCCGGCGGCATGTGCTGCGTGATGACGATGCCGGGCGCATCGGCCGGCAGTTCGACCAAAATTTCTTTGATGGCTTCGGTGCCGCCGGTGGAGGCGCCGATGCAGATGATTTTTTCGGTCGAGAGGCGGCCTAGGCTGCTAGGGCGCGGGGCGCCGCTGGCCGTTTCGGGTGCGCGCGCCAAGGTGGGCGTTACCGCAGCGATGTGGCGCGATACGCGGGCCTGGCTGGCAATGCGGATTTTGTCCACGATCTCTTCGCCCAAGGCCTTGAGGCCGCTGCTTACCCCAATGCGCGGTTTGGCCACAAAATCGACCGCCCCCATTTCGAGCGCGCGCAAGGTGGTGTCGGCCCCTTGCTCGGTGAGCGTGGAGACCATGACCACCGGCATTGGGCGCAGCTTCATGAGGCGCGAGAGGAACTCCAGCCCGTCCATTTTGGGCATTTCCACGTCGAGCGTGATCACGTCCGGGTTGAGCTCGCGGATCATTTCGCGCGCCTGCAGCGGGTCGTTGGCGGCGCCTATGCACTGCATATCGCTTTGCTGGTTGATGATCTCGCTCAGCAGGCTGCGCACCAAGGCCGAGTCATCGACCACCACCACTTTGATTTTTGCCATGGGATAAGCAATCAAAACAAATCGACCGAGCCACCGGCCGTGGACTGCACCACCTTGGTGGCCATGCCCTGGCGCTCTTGGGCTTCTAGGGTGTCGGGGTGGGCGTGCGCCAGCCGCTTGACCATGGCCTTGCCACTGACCGGGAAAAACACCACCTTGCGCGGGTAGATGTCGAGCACGTCTTTGGAGACCACCGGAATGCGCTCGGTGGCCAGATAGTCGAGCACGAACTTGGTGTTGCGCTCGCCCACGTTCATGGTGGTAAAGCCCGCAATCACGGCGCCGCCGCCAAACACCTTGGCTTGCATGTACTCGCGCGAAGAGCCTTGCTTGACCAGTTCGTTGATGAGCAGTTCCATGGCGTAGGAGCCGTAGCGGCCCGAGCTGTCGGCGCCACCGTCGGGCAGCATGAAGTGGTTCATGCCCCCGATGCGCAGGCGCGAGTCCCAGATGCAGGCGGCGATGCAGGAGCCGAGCACGGTCATGATGACCAGGTCTTCGTTGGCCACGAAATACTCGCCCGGCAGCACCTTGGCGGCGTTGTACTTGAAGTGCTGGTCGTGAAAGAAAAACGACGCCTCACCCGGTCGGCGGGGGCGGGTTTTGAGGGTCTGCAGGTGTTCGAGGCTGCGGTGCATGGGATGACGTCAGACTTTTTCGTAGATGGTTTTGCCGCGCAAGGCAAAAAGCGTCTTCACGTCGCTGAAGTTTTCGGCGTGTCCGACAAACAAGGCGCCGCCGGGCTTGAGGAGGCGGTGCATGCGCGCGAGCACCTGGCGCTGGGTGGCGTGATCGAAATAGATCATGACGTTGCGGCAAAATACCACGTCAAAGCTCTCGCGCAGGCTCCAGTTGTCTTCGATCAGGTTCAGGGTGAAGAACTCGATGTGGCGCTGCAACTCGGGGCGCACCCGCGCCAGTCCGGCGTTGTCGCCTTTGCCCTTGAGGAAGTACTTTTGCAACTGCGTCTGGCTGAGGTTTTTTAGGCCTTCGAGCTTGTACACCCCACGCGCGCCCGTGGCCAGCACCTTGGTGTCGATGTCGCTGGCCCAGATCCGGAAACGCCCATCCAAGCCGAGCGCATCGGCCAAGGTGATGGCGATCGAGTAGGGCTCCTCGCCGGTGGAGGCGGCCGAGCACCAGATTTTCCAGTCGTGCCCCGGGGGGGCGGCGCGCACCAAGCGTGCCAGCTCTTCGAAGTGGTGGTTTTCGCGGAAAAACGAGGTTAAGTTGGTGGTGAGCGCGTTGACGAAGGCCTGCCATTCGTCGGCATCGCCTTGGCTCTCGAGCCACTGCAAGTAATCAGAAAAACTGCGGTGGCGCGTCTCGCGCAGGCGGCGTGAGATGCGGCTGTAGACCATGGCCTGCTTGCCATCGTGCAGGCTGATGCCGGCGTGGCGGTAGATCAGGTCTTTGATGCGGCGAAAGTCGGACTCGGTCCAGGCGAATTCCCGACTTTGTACGGCCTCGGCTTGGTCTTGCATGTCGCTGTGTAGGGGCTGGGGTATGGGTTTGGATGGGCTTTAGGCCTGGCGCGAGCGCCGCACCAAGGCCGAGGTGTCAAGGATCAGCGAGACCCGGCCGTCGCCCAAAATGGTGGCGCCCGATACGTTGGGCACTTTTTTGTAGTTCGACTCCAGGTTTTTGATCACCACCTGCTGCTGCCCAAGCAGTTCATCGACCATCAGGGCCACGCGCGCCCCGTCGGACTCGACCACCACCATGATGGAGTTGGCCGATTCGTCGGCGCGTGGGCGCGGCACGCCAAAGGTGCGGTCGGTTTTGATCACCGGCATGTACTCTTCGCGCACCTTGACCAGTTGCGAGTTTTGCGCCACCGTGTTGATGGTGTTGGACTCGACTTGGAACGATTCCACCACCGACGACAGCGGCAGGATGTAGACCTCGTCGGAGACGCGCACCGTCATGCCGTCCATGATGGCCAGCGTGAGCGGCAGCCGCACCTTGACGCTCATGCCAAAGCCCTCGGCCGAATCGAGCTCGACCGTGCCGCCCAGGGATGAGATGTTTTTCATCACCACGTCCATGCCGACGCCGCGGCCCGAGACGTCGGTGACCACGTCGGCAGTGGAAAATCCGGGCGCGAAAATCAGCTGCCAGACTTCCTGGTCGCTCATGTCGTCGGGGGCGTGGATGCCTTTGGCGCGCGCTTTTTCGATCAGCTTGGGGCGCGACAGGCCCTTGCCGTCGTCGCGCACCTCAATCAGGATCGAGCCGCCCTGGTGCGCCGCGCTCAGGGTGATGGTGCCGGTTTCGGGCTTGCCACGCGCCACGCGATCGGCCGGCAGCTCGATGCCGTGGTCGCAACTGTTGCGAATGAGGTGGGTGAGGGGGTCGGTGATTTTCTCGATCAGGCCCTTGTCGAGTTCGGTGGCTTCGCCTTGGGTGACGAGTTCGACCTTTTTGCCCAGCTTGCTGGCAAGGTCACGCAACATGCGCGGGAAGCGGCTAAAGACGACCGACATCGGGATCATGCGGATCGACATGATCGATTCTTGCAAGTCGCGCGTGTTGCGTTCCAAGTCGGCCAAGCCGGCCAGCAGCTGCTGGTTGAGCGTGGAGTCGAGGGCGCGGCTGTTTTGCGCCAGCATGGCTTGGGTGATGACGAGCTCGCCGACTTGGTTGATGAGCTGGTCGATCTTGCTGACCGAGACGCGCAGCGTGGTGGCCTCGGGCTGGGCGGCGGCAGCGGCGGCAGCCACTGGGCGGGTGGATTTGGCCGCTTCGGCAGGCTTGGAACCGGGTTCGGTGGCGGCAGCGCCGGTATTTGGCCCCTCGTGCAGCAGCTCCTGGGCGTGGCTTTGCGGCGTGACCCGGTTGCCTGGGGCGCCGGCAAACAGGCCGTAGCCCTGCACCAGGTCGGGTTCGGGCACTACGGTTCCGCTGGCCGTGACGCTGCTGCCCGGCACCGGGCTGCCCGGTGCGCCGGCAAACAGGCCGTAGCCCTGCTCGATCACGTCGCTGGGGGTGTCGGGGGCGGCAGCGGCTGGGCTGGCGGCTTGCAGGCGGATGGCGTCTTTGGCGACGTGGAAGGCGAACAGGTCGAGCAGCTCGGCGTCGCTGCTGGTGGTGTGGATGTCGTAGATGCGGCAGCCGCCCTCGTCGCGCTCGGCGGTGATGTGGCCTAGGCCCACGATGTCGCGGAATAAATCTTTGATGGGGTCGGCTTGGGCGGTGTCGCTCAAGGGGCCGATGCGGGCTTGCAAGCTGCGCTCGACGCCGGCAGCCGAGGCAGCCGGCATGCCGCCGAAGGACGCCGGTGCGGGGGCTGGTGCGGGGGCTGGTGCGGGGGCTGGTGCGGGGGCTGGTGCGGGGGCTGGTGCAGGGGCTGCCGCAACCGGTGCCGCGCCGCTGGCCAGCACGCGGATGCGCTGCACCAAGCCAGCGGTTTCGGGTACCGCGGCGCTCGAGCCTTGATGCCGGGCCAGCAGGCCCTTGAGGGCGTCGGACGATTCCAGCAGCACATCGACCATGGGCGCTGTGGGCTTGAGCTCGTGGCGGCGCAATTTGTCGAGCAGGCCCTCCATTTGGTGCGTGAGCTCGGCCACGTCTTCGAAACCAAAGGTGGCGGCACCGCCCTTGATCGAGTGGGCGCAGCGAAAGATCGCATTGAGCTCTTCGTCATCGACCGTTTCAAGGTCGAGGTTGAGCAGTTGCTGCTCCATCTGTTCTAGGTTCTCACCGGCTTCTTCAAAGAAGATCTGGTAGAACTGGGTCAGGTCGAAGCCGTCGTTTTTCGCGTCTGCCATGGTCGGTCGAGTCTCGTTCGGGGCGGAAAAAGTGGGGAAGGCGGTGCGAAGCCAGCGCGCAGGGGTCAGACGATCACTTTGCGGATGACCTCGATCAGGCGTGCCGGGTCAAAAGGTTTGACCAACCAGCCGGTGGCTCCGGCAGCGCGCCCAGCCTGCTTCATCTGGTCGCTCGATTCGGTGGTGAGGATGAGGATGGGGGTCTGCTTGAAATGGGGGTGCTCGCGCAGCTTGCGCGTCAGGCCGATGCCATCGAGGCGCGGCATGTTCTGGTCGGTGAGCACGAGGTCGAACGGTTGTTTTTCGGCTTTCTCGAACGCATCGACGCCGTCGACGGCCTCCACCACTTTGAAGCCGGCGCTGGCGAGCGTAAATGAAACCATCTTGCGCATAGAGGCCGAATCGTCGACGGCAAGGATCGAATGCATGGAGGTACCTTGTTAATTTTGGGGGGAGGGTGGCAGGGTGCGGCGCAGCGCCTAGAACAGTTCGATCGAGCCGGCGTCCATTTCGCTTTGCGTCACCGGGTTGGGGTTGCGGGGCATGTGCGTGACCACCATGCCGGCTTCGTTTTCGTCGGGCTCGAGCGCTTGGTCGGCCAAAATATAGGCGCAACCTTTGAGCATTTTGCCAATGTGCACCAGTAGCTGCGAGGACATGTCATGAAACTGCAGCTCGGTCACAGAGGCGTGCAGGCTGCTTTGCAACTCGGCCTTGAGGGCCCCCTCGGGCATTTGCTCGGCGCTCTGCAAGGCGGCATTGAAGCGGTCCAGCAGGTTGGCGGTGGCGTGGTCGAGCAGGCCTTCAAGGCGCTTGAGGTCGTTCATGGCCACCAGCAACGAGTCTTGCAAGTCGGCCACCACCGACACCGGGATCTCGACCAACGGTTCGTCGCTGGGGGCGCTGGGCAAGGCCTCGACCGTGGTGTATTCCTCGCGCGGCCAGCGGCGCTGTTCGTGCGAGGTGGGTGCGGGTGTGTGCATGATGGCGAGCAAAAGGGCAATGTACTCGTTGAAGTTTATCAATCTGGCGCATCTTAGCCTGAAAATTCCAGCTTTAGCGCCTGTGCAAGTTTAGACTCGGGTCTAGAGGCACCCTGTTTTGAACCCTTTGCATCTGCTCCACCTCGAGGACAACCCCGCCGACCACGAATTGGTGCGGCGTTGCTTGGTGCGCGCCGAGTTCGAGGTGCGGCTGACCTTGGTCGAAACCATGGCCGACTTTGAGTCGGCGCTGCGGCAGGGCGAGGCGGACGCGGTGCTGGCCGATTACCATTTGGCCGGTTTTTGCGGCATGCAAGCGTGGGACTGGCTGCAGCAGCAAGGGCTGGAGCTGCCCTTCCTCATCGTCTCGGGGGCCATCGGCGAGGCCACGGTGGCCGATGCGCTGCTGCGCGGGGTGAGCGACTACGTCGATAAAAACCGGCTGGCGCGCCTGCCCACGGCCTTGCAGCGGGCACTGGAGCTGCACGCCAGCCGGCGCACGCAGGCGCAGGCGCAGGCCGAGCTGGCGGAATCGCGCCGCCGCTTGGTGGACTTGACCGAGCATTTGCAGCTTGGGCTGGAGCGCGAGCGCGCCGACATTGCGCGCGAAATCCACGACGACATCGGCGGCGCGCTGGCGGCGCTCAAGCTCGATCTGGCGTGGCTGGGGCGGCATCTGCCGCAGCCCGAGGCCCAGGCGCATGTGCGCGCGGCGCTCGAAATGGCCGAGCATGCGCTGCTGGCCAGCCAGCGCCTGATGCGCAACTTGCGGCCGGCGGTGCTGGACCAGGGTTTGGAGCCGGCCTTGCAATGGCTGGTGCGCACCTTTGCCGAGCGCACCGGGTTGGCGCTGCGGCTCGAAGGTGGTTTGCGTTTGCCAGTCGAGCCGCAGCTGGCGATGGTGGTTTACCGCACCGCGCAAGAGGCGCTCACCAACGTGCTCAAGCACGCGCAGGCGCGCAGCGTGCGGCTGGAGTTGAGCGACCTCGAAGGCGTGCTCACGCTGGAGGTGAGCGACGACGGCTGCGGTGCCAGCGCCGCCGATCTGGCCAAGCTGCAATCCTTTGGCCTGCTGGGCTTGCGCGAGCGCGCCCAAGGGGCCGGCGGCTGGCTCGATGTGGCCACGGCACCGGGCCAGGGCATGACGCTGATCCTTTCCTTGCCCTTGAATGGGACCAAGGCCGCTGACTGGGAATAAATGCCATGATCAAAGTCATACTGTGCGATGACCACGCCATGTTGCGCCGCGGTGTGCGCGACACGCTGGCCGAGGCGACCGACATCCGCGTCATTGGCGAGGCCGACGGCTACGCCAGCCTGCGCGAGCTGCTGCGCCAACAGCGCCCGGATGTGCTGCTGCTCGACGTCGATCTGCCCGGGCGCAGCGGGCTGGAGATTTTGGCCGTGTTGCAGCAAGAAGAGGGGCCGCTGCGCACGCTCATGGTTTCCATGTACCCCGAAGACCAGTACGCGCTGCGCTGCCTCAAGGCCGGGGCCATGGGCTACCTGAACAAGGGTGGCGACCCGGCGGCCTTGATCACCGCCGTGCGCACGGTGGCGCAGGGGCGCAAATACCTGCCGCCCGAGGTGGCCGAGCTGCTGGCCAAGCACTTGAGCGCGCCCGAATCGGCGCAGTTGCACGACAGCCTGTCAGAGCGCGAGTTGCAGACGCTGTGCAAAATCGCGACGGGCAAAAAGCTGGCGCAGATCGCCCAAGAGCTGATGATCAGCCCCAAAACCGTGAGCGTCTACCGGGCCCGGACGCTGGAAAAGCTGGGCTTGAGCAACAACGCCGAACTCACGGTGTACGCGATCCGCAACCAGTTGGTTTGACCCCGCGCCGGCGGGGTTTGCTGCGCGGCTCAACCGGCCAAGAACAAGTCGGTAACGACGCGCATGAGTTGCAGCACCGGCTGATCGAGCAGCGGCAACGTAAAGGCGATGCCCACCAGACCCACTGAGAGCGTGAGCGGAAAGCCGATGGCGAATACGTTCATTTGCGGCGCGATGCGCGTGATGATGCCCAGCACCACGTTGACGAACAGCAGCATGCCGATCATGGGCAGGGCGATCCACAGGCCGTAGTAAAAAATCAGCCCTCCCAGTTCGTGCAGGCGCATGGTCTGCACCACCGCCAGCATGTCGCCCCCCACCGGGAAGGTGTGAAAGCTCGCGGCCACCGCCATGATCAGCATCAGATGCCCGTTCATGACCACGAACAGCAGCATGGTGATGTTGCCAAAGTAGCGCCCGACCGGGCTCGACTGCGCGTTGGTGGCCGGATCGAAAAAGCCGGCGAAATTGAGCCCCATCTGCAAGCCAATGATCTCGCCCGCCATTTCCACCGCGGCAAAGACGATGCGCACCGCCAGCCCGATCGAGACGCCGATGGCGATTTGCTGGATCACCGCGCCCAGCGCCTCGGGGCTGGTGAGCGAGAGCATGGGCGGTTCGGGCAGCGCCGGCTGGATGCAGACCGCGATCAGAAAGGCCAGCGCCACCTTGAGGCGCATGGGCACCGAACGCGAAGAAAAGATCGGGGCGCTGGCAAAGACGCCGAGCACGCGCAGAAAAGGCCAGAAGATGGGCGCCACCCAGGCCATGATCTGGGCCTCGGTGAAAGTGATCATGGGGGCGTCCACGTGCCGTTGCCCCGTGCCCTAGATCGCGTACTCGGGGATCGAGAGCAGGATGCGGCGCAAAAAATCGACCAGCGTGGTCAGCATCCACGGCCCCGAGATCGCAAACACCACCACCGCCGCCACGATCTTGGGCACGAAAGAGAGCGTGGCCTCGTTGATCTGCGTCAGGGCCTGAAACAGGCTCACCACCAGCCCGACCACCAAAATCACCCCCAGCAGCGGCGCTGAGACGGCCAGCAGGATGAAGAGCGCGTTTTGACCGATGGTGAGTACGGCTTGGGCGTCCATGTTATTTTTATCAGATTTGACCGGACGGGCGCTAGACCACGAAACTCGCCGCCAGCGAGCCGATCAGCAGGTTCCAGCCGTCGGCGAGCACGAACAGCATGAGCTTGAAGGGCAGCGCCACCAGCACCGGCGAGAGCATCATCATGCCCAGCGACATGAGTACGCTGGCCACGATCAGGTCGATCACCAGAAACGGGATAAAGATCAAGAAGCCGATCATGAAGGCGGTTTTGAGCTCGCTGATCACGAAGGCCGGCACCAGCACCCGAAAGGGGGCGGTTTGCACGGTCACGCTTTCGTCCAAGCCGGCCAGGTTGGCAAACATGAGGAAGTCGGCTTGGCGGGTTTGCTTGGTCATGAACTCGCGCATCGGCGCTTCGGCGCGCTGCACCGCTTGCTCAAAGCTGATTTCGCCCCGGGTAAAGGGTTGGTAGGCTTCGGCGTGCACGCGGTCCAGCGTGGGGGCCATGACGAACAAGGTGAGAAACAGCGCCAGCCCGACCAGCACCTGGTTGGGGGGCGCCGCCTGCGTGCCCAGCGCCATGCGCAGCAGCGAGAGCACGATGATGATGCGGGTGAAGGCCGTCATCATGAGCAGCACCGCCGGCAAGAACGAGAGCGCGGTGAAGAACAGCAGGGTCTGGATGGGCACCGAAAAGCTGGTGCCGCCCGCGCCTTGGCCGATCAGAATCGGGAAGCTGCCCGGCGGTGCGGCGGCAGGTGGCACCGGGGCCCCTTGCGCCCACGCCAGAGCGCCGCCACCCAGCAGCAATCCCGCCAGCGCAGCCAAGCCCAGCGGCCGCCCCAGCCGGATCAGGGCAGCCTTCATGGGCGCGGCTCCGAGGCGGGCGGCGGCCCTGCGCCTAGAGATCGGGCCACCTTTTGGTACAGGGTTTCGGGGGCTGGCTGGGCCACCGAGGGCGTGGCGGGGGCGAAGGGGGCGGGGCCGGATGCGGATGACGCTGGTGCAGCGGCTGCGCCCACGAGGCGTTGCGTGTGCAGGGCACTGATGTGCTGCGGTGTCACGCCCAGCGTGAGCTGCACCGGGCCGTCGGGGCCGTTGACTTCGACCACCACCACACGCTGCTGGGGCCCCACCATGAGCTGCGACACCAGACGCAAATCGGCACCCAAGCCGCTGCCTGAGGGGGCGATGCGCTTGCGCATCCAATGCACGCCCCAGGCCAGCAGCACCATGACCAACAGCAGGCCGAGCGCCGGCAACATGGCGGTGAAAATTGACTGGTTCATGGCCTGAAACGAGCGGGCGCAGTGATGGGGCGCTGCGGCATCAGTTGCGGCTCAGGCGGCGCAGCCGCTCGGAGGGGGTGACGATGTCGGTCAGGCGGATGCCGAACTTTTCGTTCACCACCACCACCTCGCCTTGGGCGATCAGGTAGCCGTTGACGAGCACGTCCATGGGTTCGCCAGCCAGCGCGTCGAGTTCGACGATCGAGCCCTGCGCCAGTTGCAAAATGTATTTGATCGGCACCTTGGTGCGGCCCAGTTCGACCGAGAGCTGCACCGGGATGTCGAGCACCATCGAGATGTCGTTCGGGCTGTTGACGGCGCTGCCGGGGCTGGCGTCAAAGTGCGGGGCACCGGCGCTGAGGTCGTCGTTCACGCCCTTGCTGCTTTGCTCTTGCAAGGCCTGGGCCCAGTCGTCGGCCATGGATTCGGGGGTTTCGTCAGTCATGCTTGTCTCCATGCCAGGTGCTGGCTTGTTCGCGCCGCAATTGCACCACTTTGAGGGCGTATTTGCCGTTGTGGGTGCCGTATTCGGCCTGCAACACCGGCACCCCATCGACGCGGGCATCGATCACGCGCTCGCGTTCCAGTTCGATGAAGTCGCCCACTTTCATGGCCAGCAGTTGCTCGACCGTGGTGCGGGTGCGCGCCAGTTCGGCGCAGAGTTCGATTTCGGCGGCCTGGATTTCTTGGCCCAGCAGCCGCACCCAGCGCCGATCCACCTCCATCGAGTCGCCTTGCGAGGTGGAGTAGAGCAGGTCGCGGATCGGCTCCAGCGTGGCGTAGGGGATGCACAGGTGCAGCGAGCCGGTGATGTCGCCGATTTCGAGCGAAAAACTGGTGCTGACCACGATCTCGCTCGGGGTGGCGATGTTGGCAAACTGGGGCTGCATCTCGGAGCGCTGATAGACCAGTTCGAGCGGATAGACGCCCTTCCAGGCTTTTTTGTACTCCTCCGACACCACCTCGACCAGCCGGTTGATGACGCGTTGCTCGGTGGGCGAAAAATCGCGCCCTTCGATGCGGGTGTGAAACTTGCCGTTGCCGCCAAACAGGCTGTCGATGACGCCAAACAGCAGCGTGGGCTCGCACACGATCATGCCCGAGCCGCGCAGCGGGCGCACCGCCATGATGTTGAAGTTGGCGGGCACCACCAGCTCGCGCAGGAACATGCTGTACTTTTGCACCTGCACCGTACCGACCGAGATTTCGGGGCTGCGCCGGATCAGGTTGAACAAGCCAACGCGCAGGTTGCGGGCAAAGCGCTCGTTGATCACCTCCATGGTGGGCATGCGCCCACGCACGATGCGCTCTTGCTTGGACAGGTCGTAGCCGCGCACCGCGCCCGAGTCAATCTCGTCTTTGGCGAGTTTTTGGCTCTCGCCCGTGACACCCTCGAGCAGGGCGTCGATCTCGTCTTGGGACAGGAATGCGTCGCTCATGGTGCGGCTTAAATTCGGTCGAGCCGGCGGCTTACTGGACGATCAGGCTGGTGAACAACACCGCCTGCACCGGGCTGGGGGTGGTGCCTTGGTCGGGCAAGCCGGTGGTCTGGCGGATCATGCCCAGCATGTCGGCGGCCAGCGCGTCTTTGCCCGCCGGCGTCAGCAGCTCGGCAGCGGTGCGCTGCGAGGCCAGACGCAGCATGCCGTTGCGGATCGCGGGCATGAAGGCCGTGAGCCGGTCGGCGGTGGCCGAGTCGGCCAACTGCACCGAGATGCCGATTTGGGCAAAGCGCATGGCTCCCGGATCGGCCAAGTTGACCACCATGTTTTCCAATGGCATGAAGGTGGGTGGGGCGGCCGGGGCAGCGAGTTGCACCACCGGCTGGCCATCGGCGTCAAGTTCTTCTGCGGCCGGCTGAAACATCATCAGAGCCACCAAAATGGCAACCCCCACCAGCACGACGGCCACCACGGCAGCCAGGATGATGAGGAGCAGCTTCTTGCTCTTGGGTTTGGCGGGTGCAGCGTCGGGGGCAGCGGGTGCCGGAGGTTTTGCGGCCATGGTTTTGCCTTCTGTTCAAATACATCTGCCTAGGCAGTGCCGACCGATTCGGACGGCTGTATTGTGTCATGCCGATTGTGTGAGCAATCGGCGCCGGCTTGAGTCAGAAAAGCAGGCGTGGAGGCCTGCTTTTTGGATTTTTAAGGGGCTTGCGCGGTGCCGCCGGTGTCGGCTGTTAGGCGTAGACGCTCAAGCCGGCGCGACCGCTGGCCGGCTGCAGCACCAGCGACGGCGGCTCGGCGGCAGGGGTTTCGGTGACTTCGGCGCGCGCGCTGCTCGCCTGAGGGCGCTGCGCCGTGGAGCGGTCGGATTGGCCCGAGGCGCGTGAACCAATCGAAAGACCGGCCAGTTCGAGTCCGTTTTGGCCCAACAGCTCGGACAAGGCCTCTTGGGCTTGGCTGCGCAGGCTCTCGCGCAGTTGTTCGTCGTTGGTGAGAAAGTCGAGTTGGGCTTGTTGGCCATCGAGCTTGATCTCGATTTCCAGGGTTTGATGCAGGCCCTCGTGCAGCAACAGGTTGGCCCGTTTGACCTGCCCCGCCAACCAGAAGCTGATTTGTTGCCCCAGCGGTTCCCAAACGGCATCCAGCCCTTGGGCCGTGGCCTGCTCGAGCAGGTGGCTGAAGTCTGCGTCGGCCTTGGCCGCTTCGGTGCCGGTGCCCGAGGCGGTCGGGCTTTCCACCAAGGTGCGGGCTGCATCGCCGCCACGCGCTCCTTGCCCCGAGCCTTCGCGCGCACTCGACTCTCCGCGTGCGCCGGCGGTGAGGGCGGCAAGCAAAGCGCCGGCGTCGGATTCGTCCGCGATGCCCTGGGCGGCAGCCGAGGCCGAGCCAGCCGCTGCGCCGGCTCCGGCTGCGTAAGGGTTCGGCGCCAATGCGGCTGCCGGGCGCGGGTAGAGGCTGGCTTGGCCCGCTGGGCCGGGTGCCAGCTCGGCGGCGGCTGGTGAAGCAGCCAAGTGGGTGGGTTTGGCGCGCGCCTTGGCGACGGTGGAAACCCAGTGGCCCGTGGTGCTAGGCTGCGCCGCAGCGGAGGCGGCTTTGCTGCCCGGCGCCGCCTCGCTTCCTGCTGCACCCGATGGAGTGGCGGTACCAGACGAGAGGGCCGTGTCGACTCGTGCATCGAAACGGGTCAAGCGGCTGCTGGGATCAAGGGGGTTGGGCTGCAGAGGTGAATCGGGTTGGGCGTCGCCAGTGACGTGGGAGGGTGCAGTGACGAGGTCGGCATCGCCCTGGGCCGATGGCGGTCCGGCTAGGCTATCGTCGGCAGCCTGCAACAAGGCGGAAAAGGCGTCGGTCTGGGGTTTGGACGCGGTGGCGGACGGGGAGTGCGTGGCCGCTGGGCTGGCAGTGGCGGGCAGGCGGCGCGGGTTGGGCTCAGGTGCGCGTGGGGCTGCCGGGGCGTCGGTTCTCATGGGTTCGATCTCCAAGGGTGCAAATCGGCGTGCAAGCGGTGTTGCACGGCGGCCATTTCGTCGTTGGATTTTTGCTCTTGGCGCTGCTGTTGCAGCAGCCATGCTTGGTGGCGGCGCTGCTGAAACTTGCGCAGGCTGGCCAGTTCGCGCTCAGCTTGCATGACGTGTTGCTGGCACTGCTGCAGCCGCTGCGCAATCTGTTGCAACACCTCTTGTTGAAAGGCTTGGGCGTGGTCGAGCCGGCCCATGAACACCCGGTGGGTGTGCAGTTGCACACCATCGAAGCCCTGTGCGGAGCGCTCGCTCCAGCGCAAGCCGGTTTCGGCGCTGTAGCCTTGCAACTGGTTGAACTGCAGCAGCGCCTGGCGTTGTTCTTGTTGCAGTTGTGCCAGTGCCTGCAAAGCCAGGTCGCGCTTGCGCTGCGCGACGTCGATCACCAGCGACAAATCGTGGGCGGGGGCTTTCATGGCTGCGTTGGGTGGAGGTGGCTGGCCCGCGTGGCGTGGGCTTCGCCGATGGCCTCGGCCAGTTGCTGCACGCTGGCCTCGAACGGGGCTTGTTCGCGCATGTCCTGCATCAGAAAATGCTGCAGGGCGGGAAAGAGGGCGATGGCGCGGTCGGTCTCGGGGTCGCTGCCTGCGGCGTAGGCACCGAGCTGGATCAGGTCGCGGCTTTTTTGGTAGCGCGCATAGAGCTGGCGGTAGCGCCGTGCCCACTGCTGGTGCGCAGCGCTGGTGACGTTGTGCATCACGCGCGAGGCCGAGGCTTCGATGTCGATGGCCGGGTAGATGCCCGACTCGGCCATGCTGCGCGAGAGCACGATGTGGCCGTCCAGTATGGCGCGGGCGGCGTCGGCGATCGGGTCTTGCTGGTCGTCGCCCTCCGAGAGCACGGTGTAAAACGCGGTGATGGAGCCCTTGCCCTGCGCCGCGTTGCCGCTGCGCTCGACCAGTTGCGGCATTTTGGCAAAGCAGCTCGGGGGGTAGCCCTTGGTGGCGGGCGGCTCGCCGATGGCCAAGGCGATTTCGCGCTGCGCCATGGCGTAGCGGCTGAGCGAGTCCATCAGCAGCAGCACGTCGAGCCCGTCGTCGCGAAAGCGCTCGGCGATGGCCGTGGCGTAGTGCGCGCCCTGCAGGCGCAGCAGCGGCGGCAGGTCGGCCGGGGCGGCCACCACCACCGAGCGCGCCAGTCCATCAGCCCCGAGGATGTCTTCGATGAATTCTTTCACCTCGCGGCCGCGCTCGCCGATCAGGCCAACCACGATCACGTCGGCGCGGGTGAAGCGCGCCATCATGCCCAGCAGCACGCTTTTGCCGACACCGGAGCCGGCAAAGAGCCCGATGCGCTGGCCACGCCCGACGGTGAGCAAGGCGTTGATGGCGCGCACCCCGGTGTCGAGCGGCTGGCGCACCGGGGCGCGCTCCATGGCGTTGATGGGGCTGCGCTCCAGCGGCTCGACCACGACCGCGCGCAAGGGCCCCTGGTGATCGAGCGGATGCCCGTGCGAATCGACCACCCGGCCCAGCAGCCCGCCCCCAAGCGGCAGCCGCAGCACGCCGCGGTCGTTGGGCGGCAGGGGCTTGAAAGGGTCGCCCAAGCGCAGTTGCGGCCGGTAGGGAGGCAATTGGCGCACCCGTGCGCCGCTGGCCAGCCCCTGCACGTCGCCGGCCGGCATCAGGTAGGCGCGGTCAGCGTTGAAGCCCACCACCTCGGCCAGCACCGCGCTGTCGGGCTCGCCGGGGGTGTCGATCACGCATTGCGAGCCCACGGGCGCACGCACGCCCTGGGCTTCGAGCACCAAACCGGCTAGGCGCACCAGCCGGCCGCTGGTTTCGAGCGCGGTGTGCTGGGTGGCCGCCTGGTGCGCCAGTGCCATGAAGGCTTGCCAGCGCGGCGGTAGGTCTGGGGCTTGGGGCTCAGACATCGGCTTGCCCGCCGGGTTGCCAGGGCGGCTCCAGCCCCAAGTTGGCCACCGCGCGCTGCCAGCGTTGTTCCAGCCGCGCATCGACGCCGCCATGGGCGCATTCCACCACGCAGTCGCCCGGGCTCAGGGTGGGGTCGGGCTGCACCAGCACCGGCCTGCCGTGCGCCTCCAGCGCCGCTTGCTCAGCCAGCAGGGCGGCATCCAGCGGGTGCAGGCGCAGGGTGGCCGGGCGGCCGTCGTCGATCAGCAAGGCCAGCGCTTCTTGGGCCACGCTGCGCAAGGGCGGCAGCGGGGTGCTGAGCTCACGCCGCACCACCTGGCGCGCCAATTCGCAAGCCAATTGCAACACCTGCTCGGCCAGCGCCTGTTCGAGCCGATCAAAACCCGCTTGTGCCTGATGCAGCAGGGTTGCCACCCGTTCCGCCTGTTCGCGTTGCGTCAGCAGGGTTTGCTCCTGCAATTCGAGCCGCGTTTGTGCGGCGCCTTTAAGCTGGCCAGCCTCGAAGCCCGCGTCCCACGCCTGTTGGCGCAAGGCCTGCTCCTGCTGTGCCTGGTGCAGATCGTCTTGCGCCTGTGCCTCGGGGGTGGGGTGGCGCTGGGCTTGTCCGTCGATGGGGCCAAACTGCACCGCTGCCACCTCGAGCACTTCCTCGCGTGGGATGAAGCGCTGATAGTGCGAGGCGCGGCTAGACGAAGGCATCGTCGCCTCCGCCGCCAATCGAAATCTGGCCCTCGTCAGACAAGCGGCGCACCACCTTGAGGATTTCTTTTTGCTGCGTTTCCACCTCGGAAAGCCGCACCGGTCCGCGCGATTCCAGGTCTTCTTTGAGCGCTTCGGCGGCGCGGCTCGACATATTGCCGAGGATTTTCTCTTTCAGCTCGCTGCTGGCGCCTTTGAGGGCGATCACCAGCGCGTCGGATGACACCTCTTTGAGCACCATCTGCATGGCCTTGTTGTCGAGCTTGTTCACGTCCTCGAAGGTGAACATCTTGTCCATGATTTTTTGTGCCAGATCGGGGTCGGACTCGCGGATCGAGTCAACCACGGTGGTCTCTAGGCTGGTGCCGAGCAGGTTGATGATCTCGGCCGCCGCCTTGACGCCGCCCAGTGAGCTCTTGCGGATTTTGTCGCCGCCCGCCAGCACCTGATACAGCGCTTCGTTGAGGTCTTTGAGGGCCATCGGCTGGATGCCCTCCATGGTGGCGATGCGCAGCATGACGTCATTGCGGGTGCGCTCGGTGAAATACTTGAGCACGCTGGCGGCGTGGTCTTGGTCGAGGTGCACCAAAATGGCGGCCAGAATTTGCGGGTGCTCGTTGCGCAGCAGCTCGGCCACCGAACTGGGGTCCATCCATTTCAGGCTCTCGATGCCCGAGACATCGCCCCCTTGCAGGATGCGGTCGATCAGCAACGAGGCCTTGTCGTCGCCCAGCGCGCGCCTGAGCACGGCGCGCACGTAGTTGTCGGTGTCCGAGACCAGCAGGCTTTGCGAGGCCGCCTCAGCGGTGAACTTGTCGACCACGCCATCGACCTTGTCTTTGCTGACGGCGCGCATGCGCGCAATCGTCTCGCCCAGGCGTTGTACCTCTTTGGGAGAGAAATGCTTGAACACCTCGGCCGCTTCCTCTTCGCCGAGCGACATGAGGAAGATGGCCGCGTCCTGCAGTCCGTCGTCGCTGTCAGCCATTGCGCGTTACCTTTGGGCTTGTCAAGGGCCCGATTGTCGCCCGATTGTCGCCATATGGGCCCCTCAGGTGGTGGTGGCCGGCGTCGCCGCTTCGCCGCTCATCCAGCCGCGCACGATGTTGGCCACGGCCATCGGGTTTTCGCGTGCCAGCCGTCGCGCATCCTCCAGCCGCAACTGCTCGGCCGTGGGTTCGTTGGATGCGGGTGCGGGCAAGCCTGGACGCTGGGGTTGGTCGTCCACCAGCGCGTTGAGCTGGCCGCCCGGTGCAGCGCTGCCATCGGCGCCTTCTGAGGCCTGGGCCGCCATCAGCTTGAGCGAAGGCCGCACCATGCCCAAGAACACGATCAGGCCCAGCAGCAACAAGCCCAGTGGCCAGGCTAGGCTGCGGATCAGGTCTTGCAGCCACGGTTGCTGCCACAGCGGCAGCTCGACGGTTTCCACCGCGGTGCGGTTAAAGGCGGCGTTCATGACGTTGACGGTGTCGCCGCGCGGTTCGCTAAAGCCGATCGCTTCGCGCACCAAGGCATTGATCTGCGCCATCAGCTCGGGCGACAAGGGGGTGCTGGTGGGCTCGCCGCGGCGGTCGGTGCCTTCGGCATGGTTGAGCACCACGGCCGCGCTCAACCGGCGGATGTTGCCGGTGGCGCCGCGCGTGACGGCCACGGTGCGGTCGACCTCGAAGTTGGTAACTTGCTCGCGTCGGCGGTTGGCTTCGGCCGTACCGCCACCCACGTTTTGTCCCGGCACCACGCCCAAGGGAGCGGCATCGGGGGCGTTGATGGGGGCGGCAGCGGCCCCCGGCGGCAAGTTGGCCACCGCACCCGGCACGCCGGCGGGGGTTTGGTCGGTCTGGCTGCCGCTCTCGAGCAGTTGAGCGCTGCGCACGGCGGCTTCGTTGGGGGTTTGGTTGGGGCGGAATTGCTCGCTGGTCTGGTCGGTGACCGAAAAATCGACGTCGGCCGTGACCTGGGCGCGCACGTTTTGGCGCCCCACCAAGGGTTCGAGCAGATCCAAGATGCGCTGTGCATACATCTGCTCGACCATGCGCCGGTATTCGAGCTGGCGCGAATCGATGCCATTTTGTGCGCCGTCGGCGCTTTGCGACAACAGATTGCCCTGCTGGTCCACCACGCTCACGGCGGCGGGGCGCATTTCGGGCACGCTGCTGGCCACCAGATGCACGATGCCGGCCACTTGGGCGCGGTCCAGCGTGCGGCCGCCGTGCAGGGTCAGCAATACGCTGGCCGAGGGCTTTTGCTGCTCCCTGAAAAACCCGGTCTGGTTCGGTAGTGCCAGGTGCACGCGCGCTTCGGCCACGGCATTGAGCGAGGAAATCGAGCGCACCAGTTCGCCTTCGAGGCCGCGCTGGAAGTTCAGGCGTTCTTGGAATTGCGTCATCCCCAAGCGGGCGCTGTCCATCAGCTCAAAGCCGACCACGCTGCCACGCGGCAGCCCTTGCGCCGCCAGTTGCAGCCGCACGTCGTGTACCCGGTCGGCCGGCACCAAGATCGCGGTGCCGCCCTCAGAGTGTTGGTAGGGCACACCGAGTTGCGACAACTGCTCGATCACGGCGCCGCCGTCTTGCGGCGACAGATTGGCGTACAAGACCCGAAACTCGGGCCGGCCGGCCATTAGGACGGCTGCCACCAGCAGGGCCAGCAGGCCTGCGGCGCCTAGGGCGAGCATGAGCTTGCGCCCGCTGTCCAAGCGCGCAAAGCCTTGCACCAGGCGGTTGGGACGGCCCGCAGCCTGGGCGAAGGGGGCATCAACGGTGGCAACGGCGGTGTTCATGCGTGGCGGTGGGGTTCAAGCGCCGTGAAAGGGCGGGAGGGCGGGCGGTTTGAGGCAATTATGAAAGCCCATCCCGGAATCTAAAGCAGGAAAAGCCCCTTGGATGGGTGTCTTATCGGGCTCAAGCTGGGCCGCGCCGAGCCGTAGCATCGGTTGCGTCGGATTGAACCCCGTACTGCAAGGATACTGCCATGGAATTGCGCCTTACCCCCCCCACGACCGTCACTGCGGGCGCAGTGCGCGCGCCAACGCGTCCACCCTCCCTCGAGGCCGGGGGCGCGGCTGAGGTTGCCGGTGCCAGTGGTTTTGGGCAGGCCTTCAAAACCGCGCTGCACAACGTCAGCGCGGCACAAAACCGGGCCACGCAGTTGCAGACCGAGTTCCAGATCGGCAACCCCAATGTCAGCCTAGAGCAAACCATGTTGGCCATGCAAAAGGCCCAAATCGGCTTTCAGGCCGCGCTGCATGTGCGCAACCGCATGATGCAGGCTTACACCGATGTGATGAATATGCAGGTTTGAGACTAGTGCAGCAGCCGCGACTGCGGCGGGTGCAAGACGGTGCCCAACTCATCCACCCAAGGTTCCACCAATTCTCGGATTTGCGCATCGTGGCGCAGCAGGGTGAGCATGATGCGCTGCTTGCGCGCGCGC
>BBPD01002001.1_pt1 | contig 20128 bp, 18 predicted proteins | sample 1344911 | NCBI WGS metagenome assembly BBPD01 (sample SAMD00019088, study PRJDB2971) | groundwater metagenome | biome: freshwater biome; feature: mineral spring; material: ground water | place: USA: CA, Sonoma | collected 2011-09 | depth surface m
AAGAGAGCCGGGTACTGTTTTAGCCGGCCCTATTTGGAGAACATTTATGACGGAAATTTTAAAAAAATATCCAGTTGAAAGCTTTAATAAACCCCGTTAGAAATCTGACTGAAAAATAATTTTATTCATAAAAATTATTTTTCTCTGACATAAAATACGATATTCTAATCAATAATCGTATTGAGAAATGGCAGTTTTGTAAAATTAACCAAATTTCTAACGGGGTTTATAGTTTATCTCGATTTTATCGGCATTATAACGTAAAAATAACTTTGATCCTGGTCCGATTTTAAAATAGCTGGTCCCTCTTGGCCGTTAATTTCAAAAATAATTTGGTTTCCTTCAATATTTAAAAGACCATTTATCAAAAAACGGTGGTTAAAAGAAACCGACAATGTTTCTCCTTTTATTTTGGCCTTTAAAGAACCGTGATATTCTCCTAAATCGGCCGATTGGCTGAAAACCTGAACTTCCTCTTTTGAGGAGTTGATTTTAAATTTAATTTCGCTTATTTTCCCGCTAAAAAGGGAAGCGATTTTTACTTGATTGAGAAACTCTTTTTTATCCAAAATAATTTGGTTGGTAAATTTTTGGGGGATAATTTCCTGATAATTAGGGTATTCTCCGTCTATCAAACGAGAAAAAAGCTGAATTTGAGGAAAAGGGGTTTCTTCCATTAAAATCTCAAACGTTACTTGGTTGGGTGAAAAATAAATTTTTAAGTCCTTTTTTTTCTCGCCAAAAATATTTATTATTTCCCGAGCCGTTTTTTGAGGAAGAATAAATAAATATTCTTTATCCAAAGGAATGTTTTTTTCTTTTAAAAAATCGGAGTAAAAAAGTTTTTTTTCTCCTAACCGAAAACTATCGGTGGCGGCTAAAACTAAGTGGTCTTTTTTAAATTGAAAAAAAATTCCTGAAATTTCCGGCCGGGAGGAAGAAACAGCCGGAATATCAATAATTTGATTTAGACCTCGGCAAAAAAGAAAACTGTCAAAAACCATTGTTTCTTCGGTGATTAGATTAGGAAAAAGAGGAAACTCCTCTGAAGACATTCCTTTAATTTGGCTTTTATTTTTTTCTGTTTCAATAAAAAAATTTAAGTCTTTAGTTTTTAATGTTATTTTTTTATTCGGCAGAAAGCCAATAAAACTTGATAAAACCCGGGAAGGAATGACAATTTTTCCTTGTTTTTCAATTTTTGACAAACCCCACCACCTAATTCCCATTTCTAAATCAGTGGCTGACAAATTTAAAAAATTACCCTCTGTTTTAAATAAAACATAATTTAAAATTGGTAAGGTGGTTGATTTAGTAATAATTTTTTCAACAACAAACAACCCTTGTTTTAGTTTTTCTTGTAATATTTCTAATATCATATTTTTATTTATTATTATTATTAATTATTTGTTTTTTTTGTGTTTTTTAGTTGTTTTAATTGGGGAAAAGGGGTTGAATGTTTGGTTATTTTCAATATATTTTCCTGTTTATAATTTCTTAATTTGTTTTTTTGACATTTTTTTCACTTTTTTGCCGGTATTAATTAACAAGATATTAAGGGCTATAAATCCTTTGTTTTATTAAATTAATTTCTTCTTCCAGTTTTTCATTTTTCTCAATCTCCCGGGAAATTTTTTCAAAAGAATAAATTACCGTGGTATGGTCTTTGCCGCTAAATTTTTTCCCAATAAAAGGATAAGAATAATTGTTCTCTGTTCTTAGCAAATACATAGCAATTTGACGGGGAAAAACAATTTCTTTTCTTCGGGTGGAAACCAATAAATCTTTTTCTTTTAAATCATAAAATTCAGCCACCGTCTGAATTATTTTTTTTGGAGAGGCAGTTTTGGAAGAAGAAAGGGTTATATTTTTTAAAATAACCTTTGTTAATTCCAAATCAAGGGGCGTTTTATTCAATTTTTGATGAATTATTAACCGATTTAAACATCCCTCTAGTTCCCGAATATTTTTTTGAATTTGGCTGGCAATATAATGATAAATCTCTTCTGAAAATTCCACCTTTTTTTCTTGAGCTTTTGTTTTTAAGATAACCACCCTTGTTTCCAAATCAGGGATTCCAATATCAACTATCATTCCGCCCTCAAAGCGAGACCTTAGTCTTTCTGTTAAAGCAGGGATGTTTTTTGGCGAACGGTCGGAAGAAATAACAATTTGATTATTTTTTTGATAAAGGGCATTAAAAATATGGAAAAATTCTTCCTGGGTTTTTTCTTTACCGGCTAAAAACTGAACATCATCAACAATTAAAACATCAATTGCTTTGAATTTTGATTTAAAATTTTCAGCTTCCCTGTTTTTAATTGCATTAATTATTCCTGAAATGAATTTTTCCGAAGGAATGTATTTTATTTTTTTATCGGGGAAATTTTTAATAATTTCATTGCCGATTGCTTGAAGAATGTGAGTTTTTCCCAACCCAACCCCTCCGTAGACAAATAAGGGGTTGTAGACCGAACCAGGGTTTTGACAAAGAGCGGTCGCGGCCGCATAAGGCAATTCATTAAAAGGCCCGACAATGAAATTTTCAAAAGTATAGCGAGGATTAAGATTGGTCTCTTTATTTAAACCAGTTTCGAGCAATTCAAGCTGATTAATTTGTTCCAAAATCTCCGAAGTTTTTTTAGTAATTTTTAACCCCCCCTTGGTGATCGTATATTTTATATCTTTGATTTTAGGGTCTATCTCCCGCAAAGTTTTAAAAATAATTTTATTGTATTTATTTTCCAACCACTCTTTTGTAAAAGAATTGGGAACGGAAACAATAACACCCCCCTCATTAAAAGAAAGAATGTTTGTGTTTTTAAACCAAGTGGCAAAATTGGCCGAAGAAATATTAAGTTGGATTTGGGCAATAACCGCCTGCCAGAGTTCTTCGTTAGACATCATATTTTTAATCCAATTGAAGAAGGTTTATCTGCTTCAATTTTGGATAGTTTCAAATAAATCATTATACAATAAAAAAAAGAGAAAATAAAATTTATCTTAATTTTTGGATTTTGTTAATAATCAGTGGAAAAAGTGTGAAACCCGGTTAGAGGTCTTTGGCAAAAAATTTTTTGATAAAAAATTTTTTGCAACCCATCAAACAAACTATTATATCAATATTATGTTTTTACCTCTAAAATATCTATTCAGTAAGGGTAGACTTCTAACGGGGTGAAATTGACCAGTTTTTTAATTTTTGGTATGCTGGGAGATATGAGCATTACTTATCAACCCAAAAAGAAAAAAAGAAAAAGAACTCATGGATTTAGAAAAAGACAAAAAACCAAAAATGGAAAAAGGGTTTTAGTTAAAAGAAGAAGAAAAGGAAGATGGAATCTGGCTGCCTGACAATTTGAATAGTTGGCTAATATGCTATCAAAGGAAAATCGGATAAAAAAGAAAAAGGACTTTGAACGGATTTTTAAAGAAGGGCAGGGCTTTAAAGAAGATTTTTTATTTCTGAAAATTGCCCAAAACAATTTAAACATCAGCCGTTTTGGTTTTATTGTTAGTAAAAATTTTTCCAAAAAAGCCGTTTTTCGCAACAAAATGAAAAGAAAGTTAAGAGAATTAGTTAGAATAAAATTGGATAAAATAAAAAAGGGAATAGACGGAATATTAATCGCCCAACCGGGCTTGGCAAAAAAAGATTTTCAAGAAACGCAAGAAATAACGAACAAAATTTTTAGAAAAGCCAAAATAATCATATGATGGATTTTTTTTATATTGTTTTATATCAACCTCTTTTCAATTTTTTAATTTTACTTTATACCTATCTTCCCGGCCGTGACTTTGGAATAGCTATTTTAGTTTTAACATTTTTTTTCCGACTTTTATTTTACCCTTTGGGAGTTAAGGCAATTCAATCTCAAAAACTTCTTGGAGAACTCCAGCCCAAAATAAAAGAAATTCAGCAAAAATATAAAAACGATATAAAAAAACAGGCAAAAGAGACAATAGAATTATATAAAAAAGCAAAAATAAATCCTTTTTCCGGGGTTTTGCCCGCTTTAATTCAATTACCGGTTTTGATTGCTCTTTTTCAAATTTTTTTAGCCGGCTTTCAGGCAGAATCAATGGTTCATCTTTATGATTTCGTCCCCAATCCCGGTCAGGTAAACCCCCTTTTTTTAGGAATAATTGACCTTTCCAAGTCAGCGACCGCTCAACTGAATGGACAAAACCTCTTTCTTTTACCCAATATAATTTTAATCATCTTGGCTGGAATTGCTCAATTTTTTCAGACTAAAGCATTAAATCCAAAAACCCTGGGAATCAAAAAAAATAAGGGGCATCAGGTTTCAACTTCAGAAAAAATTCAAAGCCAAATGAGTTATTTTTTGCCGATTTTTACTGTTTTTATTCTTTGGCGACTACCAGCCGCCCTTGCCATTTATTGGTTGGCTACCACCATATTTTCCATTATTCAGCAGTATTTTGTTTTACGTCCGGCTAAGTTTAATTAAAAATGACAACAAAAGATATTGAAGAAATTAAAAAAACAATAAAAGAATTTTTTGAAAAAATTGCCTTTGAAACAGAAGTCGTATTTTTATCTTTCACGGATTCAAATTTTATTGTTAATTTGAAAACCGAAGAACCCCAACTTTTAATCGGGGAAGGGGGTCAAACCCTGTCCGAAATTCAACACTTATTAAAAGCAATTTTAAAAAGAAAAATAGAAGCGTTTTTTTATCTTGATTTGGATATTAATGACTACAAAAAGAAAAAAATTCAATACCTGAAAGAATTGGCTAACTCAATTGCCGAAGAAGTTGCTTTGACCCAAAAAGAAAAAATTCTCTCGCCAATGTCAGCTTACCAGAGAAGAATCATTCATTTGGAGTTATCCAAAAGAAAAGATATTGCCACCGAAAGTATTGGCAAAGAGCCTGAAAGAAGAATAATTATCCGGCCCTTATTGCCCCAGCCGGAAATTTAAATGTTTAAGCCCTTGGCTTTTTTTATTTTTAGCAGTTGTTCGGGCGAACTAGTTACAATCTGGTCTTCGGTATAAGAGGCCACCACTTTAATAGCCGCATGTTTTTGGCCGGCAAAAAATATTCCTTCCCCGACAGCCGCTTCCAGTAATAAATATTTTTCTTGCTCGGTTAAATTAAATGTTTTTTGAACAACATCAATCGTGGCTGGCGATTGTTTTAATAAAAGCTGCAAAGAAGAATTGCTAATAATCGCTTGACCGTAATTAGACCTCATAAAATCATTAACATCTTGGGTAATGGTCGTTACTCCCAGCCAGTATTTTCTTCCCCTTTTGCACATTCCGAATAAAAAAGAAGCTCCATCTTCTGATTGCATTATCCACCAGGCCTCATCAATAACCAAAATCCTTTTTTTTAATTTTGACCTGACCAAATTCCAGATATATCTCATAATAATAAACATTGCCATTGGCCTTAATTCATCTTCCATATCCCTGATTCCAAAAACGACCAAGGACTTGTCAACCGAGATATTTGTTGGTTGGTTGAAGAATTGGGAAAAAGTGCCCTTGGTGAATTTTCTTAATCTTTCAACCAAACTTTCCGTTCCCTCCATTCCCTCCAAAACCGATTCCAAATCAGAAAAAAGAGGCAAATTTTCTTTCCAAACAAGAGGGTCGGTTTCCGGAGTAATGTCTTTGGCAGCATAGGTCTCGGTTAAAGCCCTGTCTAAAATAGCGTCTTCTTCCGGACTTAAACCCTTGAGCATCACTCTTAACAAGCCAACCAAGTTAATCACGTTTGACCTTAAAACATCCTCTGCTTTTTCATCTTCTCTGGGAATGGGTAAATCAAAAGGATTGATGTGATTGGCTGAAGCCAAAGAAATATTTATAAAAGAACCGTTAACAGCTTCGGCCAAGAACCGATATTCATTTTCCGGATCAATGATAATAATATCTGTTCCGAGCATTAAAGAACGGAGAATTTCCAATTTAACAAAATAGGATTTACCCGAACCTGATTTGGCAAAAATGACAAAATTGGCATTTTCCAAACTAAAACGTTCAAATAAAATCAAAGAATTATTATGACGGTTAATTCCATATAAAATTCCCTCGCTCGAACTCAAATCAAAAGAAACAAATGGAAATAAGCTTGATAAGGGGTCAGTGTTCATTGGAGTGTGAACCTGAAGCAAATCCAAACCATAAGGAGCGCAGGAGTTAAATCCTTGTTTTTGCTGGTAAAGAGCCGGTTTAATATAGACCAAGCGGGCTTCTAAAATTGACCTTAATGTTGTTTCAATTTTTCTCAGTTCTTGTTCGCTGTCTCCATAAACAGTCAGATAAAGGCCAAACTTAAACATTCTTTCTTGAGCGGTTTGCAGTCTTTCTCTTAATGTCTCAATGTCTTTATAGGCGATTTCTAAAGAGGGTTCGCTAATAAGACCCTTTTCTTCTCTTTCATTAATTTCGGCTTGAACTTCGGTCACTTTTTTTCTTAATTGTCTTAAAGTCGCTCCGGTATCAACTGGATGAAAGAAAAAAGAGATATCCATCGGAATGTCCGAATTAATAATCGGGGAAAACCAGCCGGAACTCAAATACCGAGGATAAGAAAAAATAAAAAAGGACTTGGCAAACCTTTCGCCTAATTTAATATGAGTGGAGTCAATAATGATTGAAGAGGGGGCAATAATATCGGTCTCCCGGATTTCTTCTATTTTAAAAATTTCATCTTCGGCTTTTTCCTTTTTTTTAAAAAATGGCAATTTCATTGTTCTTGTATTAGACGGTTAACTCCGGCAGGATTTCCGGATAATAACCAAACTCAGCTTCTTTGGGGTGATGTAATACCCAGAAAAATTCAATTAATTCTTCGGTGGTCAAAGGAACTGCTTGCAAGCCGCATCTTCTTAAACCCATAGCCACAAATTCCATTCTCTGCCAAAGTTGATTTTTACACCGCGAAAACTCTTCTTTGGTTAAAGCCGGTAGAGCAGGAGCTTTTAATAATTTAGATAGCGGCATCCCCTGGGCTTCCAAAATAGTGAAAGGGATGACGATAAAAAAGGTCTTAAACATTATTGTTCCGGACTGAACCAAGTTTTCAATAAATTTGTGATATTCCTTTATTTGGATTTTTAATAATTCGTCCTCCTGTTTTAATTCCAAGTTTTTTAATTTGTCAAGATAGCCGGTGATATTTAATCGCCTCGAGTTAACGACAATCTGGCAGGAAAAATCAAGGGAATTCAAAAAATTCTGAAATTGATAAATTATGGCATTTTGTTCCTTCTCTGCTTTCAAGGCAAAATTCAAAGAAGAGGTCATTAAAACCCCCCTTAACGCTCTGTTTTTTAAAATAATAATCCCTTCTCTAATCTGGCCGATTTCCAAAAATTGTTGAGTTGTCAAGGAAGCCACATTTTTATCTTGTTTTTATTTCAATTAAAGTGGAAAGTTTTTTTAATTTACCCCCTTCAACAATTTTTAAGGGAACAGTTTCTTCTTCTTTTTCTTTGACCCTTTCTTTTTTAATAATTTTTGGGGGCATGGTTTTTTTCTGCCAAAAATAATTTTTTCCGGAATACGAGAATTTAAAAAAATTGATTAAAACCGTGGGCAGGGGCTGGCTATTGATTTTCAAAAAAGCAAAAGCAAAACCGGCGCTGAATAAAAATAGGCAAAGAATTAAAAAAAGAAAAAAGGGAACAGCGTAATAAAGAAAAAAGGAAATGCCGCCGGCAAAAGCCAGAAAGAAAAACTGGCGCAGGGTAAGAGGCCCGACAATTTTGGGCTCCATTTCAATAAATTGTGGAACAGTAAATTGCATACTTTATACAACCGGCTCCCGATAAACATCTTCTTTAGCCGGTTTTTCTTTTTCTTTTTTTAAAGAAAGGATAATTTCGGCTTTATAGAGGTCTTGCAAACTGTGTTTTACCGGGAAAAAAATAAAGCGGTTGATTTCATGATAGACCTCCTTTGCTTTTTCCGGTTTTAGATTTATTTCTTTTTCTAAAAACTCTTTAAAATCAGCCGGCGGCAAAAGCCCCAAAAAAACATCGCCGATTCCTCTGGCAACCTGGCTGATTTTTTCTTCTTTAACTTCATTTCTAAGGCAGATATTTCTGATATTTTCCGTGATTTCTGCTGAAAAAATCGCTTCTTGTAATTCTTGGGGAAGCAGATTGTAAATTTTCCAAAGTTCTTCTTGACTATATTCTTTTGGCATAAGTTATCATAATTAATAATTTTATGGCGGTGGGACCCACATTCCTCCAGGTCCAGGCTTCCAGCCGGGAGGTGGAGGAGGTGGAGTGGTGATAGGAGGTGGGGTAGTAGTAGGAGTGGGGACTATGTGTCCAAAGAGTCTTTGGCCCTGTCCTGTTTCAAAATATCTGATTAAACCTGGATTTTTTAGTACGTTATCAACGTAATCTCTGGGATCAGCTTGTTGGCTAAGACAATCACGAATACTATTTACTGCTATTTCTCCTTTGGCCGCAATTAAAGCGCTCATTCGCTCAGCTGAAAAGGTTTTTAAGGTCGTTTCTATAAAAAGGTCATTTTTTATGTCAGTATCTGAAATAAATTTAAGATTAGGATTTTTAATTTTCGAAACCGCATCATCTAATGTTTTTCCAGATCTTTGAGAAGAAAGTATTGGAAAAGCAGCGTTTATTAAACGAGTCCTTCCCATTTTTTCAGCTACCTCAAGCATCTTATCCATATCTATTTTTCCCGAATCTATTAATTTTTGAATATCTGACACATCTTCGTTTTCAATCATATTTTCTATTATAAATTGACGTTTTTTATCACTTCTTTCACTCAAAAGAGAATCAGCTTTAGCATCGCCACTAAGTCCTTTCATTTCTTCGTCTACCTTCTCCTTTTTTTTCAAATCTTCTTTTTCCAGGTGGGCGCTATAATCAGTTCCGGCAGCTCGAAAACCTAAACTGGAAGCAAAACCCATTGCTCTTGCCGCCCCAATACCGACTTTTTGACCAAAGGTTAGTGTTTTCCCTGATGCTTCTAGTTTTTCTTGTCTTTCTTCTGCCTCTTCACCTTTTTGAGCCTGTTGAGCCGCTTGTGTTTTTAAGGCCCCTAAAGCTAAACTACCCATTTTTGTTAGAGGCCCGCCAGGAGCGATTAGGGCCTTTCCCTGGTCTATCATTGCCTGAGCGCCTTGTGGCATAAATTTTTTAACAATAAAAGCAGTTACTGCAAAATAAATAGCCAAAAATATATAATAAAGAACATATTGGTCAAGAATAAACCAACCGACAACTGTTTCAACCACACCGGGTGGTTCTTTAGGCACTATTTGTTCGCCAACCCCCATTCCCAAAACCATAAGAAATAAAAGTATTACTCCCAAAAGAAGCCATTCAAGAAGAGTTTTGAACCAGAGTGTCCAGTATTTTTGCGTGGCTGGTAAAATTAAACAAATAAAAGCCAAAGGAGCAAGTATTGCTAATATCCAAACAAGAAAAGCCCTAACAATAAACAAAATCGCAAAAATTAAAAAAACGCCGCTTAAAATAAAAGCAATAACAACCTGAAAAACCCAAACCAGAAGAGTTGTATGAAAAGCAGCAAGCCAAGTAGCAACAAGGGCAAATTGAGTAAAAGGACCAACAAAGGGTATGAGATAACTAGCAACCATAACAGAAATATTGGCAGCCATACCCCCCAAGCCGGCTAACATCCTCTCTTGTAAAGGATTTATTATTGCGCCAACCCCGCCCCTTGGTAAAAAGGTATTGAAAAGAATATTGGAAATATCAACCAAAATTGCCACAAAAAGCAAACTGAAATTCAGCAAGAGAGCGACAATAATTAATCTAGGCAAGGCCTTTTTTAAACCATAAGTTTCAATTTTAAAAATAAAAGCATAGGCAATGGCTAAAAGAATCAAAATAATAAAGAGATTAGCCAGTCCGGCTGTAAAATCCCAACCCCTGGCTATCAAAAGATTATCTTGAATAGTCAGCAACTCTTGACTCCCCAATATTGCCCTATTAAGCAAACTTGCGGTAAACGAAAGAGATATCAAGGCAAGAAGATAAATAATTATCATCTGAATTAAAAAGGCTGATATCGGGCCGGCCTTTTCTTCTACCAGGCCAGATATTTTTTTGAAATAATCGAAAAAACCACCCCAAAAGGCAAAACCTATCTCGGGCAAAAGCAAGAGTATTAAGATTAAGACAAATAAGTATTTGGGCTTAATAGACATAATATTTTTTATTTCTTAAAAGACCGGATCTTCTATCTATATACCCTTATCTTTATGCTACATGTTTCTTTTTTACCGGTAACAGAATCAAGGGCGGTACCAGTATATAAGTAGTGGTTTCGGCTATTTGAAAGGTTCTAGAACCGTTTAATTCTAATGGTTCAGCATCAATCGCCGGTTCAATGGAAAAACTATCAGCATTCCTTGTTGTCCAGGTGATAGTTACTTCTCTTGGACGATAAATAGTAGCAGGATTAGCTTTAAGGGTGCAACCAATAGCGGTCGGGTCTTCTTTTTTTTCCACAAAAAGCATTATGCTATTTATCTCTGTTCCGGATTTAAAATAAGAAGTATTGGGCGGGAGAGAGGTAATTTCTGTTTTGCAATTAGCTCCTGAATAAAGCATTAATAAGCCAGCGCAGGCATGAGCCCTTTCTCCACCAATAAATGCCTTGGATCGTATATGTAATATTGGGTGCTGGAGCCAACCCGTACCCACGCTGACACAATCAAGTGGGAAAAGGGAGTGTGCCGTGCCGTCTTTTAACTCTTTCTCTGTTTTGCCAACAACCACCTCAAGTTTATCACAGGGAATACCCAGTAATTCGTCAAGCCCTGGTTTTTTTTCTCCCTCCTCAACCTCCCATCCTGGTTTAAAAACAGGAGGCCTGAGAACGGTTAATTCTGGATTAATAGTATGTAAAACTAAAAAGGAACTTAGAAGTAAAACCAAACCAAAGAAAGCTGATTGAATTCGGTTCCAGGACTCTTTCATTTTTGTCGGATCGCCGACAGAGGTTAGATATTGAAAACCGGCAATTAAGAGAGCGATAAAAACTGCCATTCCGCCCAAAAAAATTCCCCATTCGTAAAGATATTGAACCAGGTCAGTAAGTTGACTATCATCGTCTAATGGTGTTCCAAGGGGTGAGTCTGGCCAGTCCACTTGCAAAGCCCAGGCTTCAAAAGAGACGGTTAAAAATCCCAAAACAATTAAGGCAAAAATAATTTTTTTAATAGAATTTTTCATCTTCTTTTATTTTAGAACAAAAAAAATTATTGAGCAATAACAATTGAATCAAAGATAAATTCGGCTTCTTTGATTGATTTCCCCCATTCAATTCCGGAAACATAAAACGAAACTAAATAGGTTTTTTCTTTCCCCAAAATTATTTTTTCTTTTGAAGAGAAAAAAGGATGACCTTCTCTTAGGTAAACAGCTTCAAAAAAAATAAAATCTTCCCCTTTTTCCAAACCAACAATTTCCATTACTTCCCTTTCTCCTTGGTGTTGTTTTTTTATTTTTTCCAGAAAATTTTCCAAATTTTGTTTTCCTTTGAATTCCCAAACCATTAAAAAAGAAAGAAAAGGTTCTTTCACCCTCATTTTATGATTGAAAAATAAAATTTTACCCCCTTCGTTCTCATCTGTTTTTATTCTTTCTCTATTCAACCCTAATAATAACTCTTTTCTTCCCTCTGTCCAGCCGGCTGGATATTTCATTTTAAATTTTTTATCTTGACTGACAAATTCTTTATAATTTTCTTCTAAAAATTCATTTATCGGCAGAAGCGGTTTTATTTCAACCTTCGGCAGTTTAAATTGAGGCAGTTGGATTTCAGGCAAAGATTCTTGAAAATTTTTAAAACGCCAATAAGTAACCAAACTTAAAACAAGAATGCAGAATAAGGTTAAAAAAAGTAATTTTTTATCGTTTTTCTTGTTCTCCATAATTTTAAAAATTAATCCGCCACCAGGGGCCAAAAAGTCCGACCTGATAGCCGAATAAAAGCAAAACAAAAGAAACAAGAAACCAGGCAGTAAAAATAACAAGATAACCTATTCCGGCTGATTTCCACAAAGATTTTATTTGAATTAGGGCTTCGGCTTTACCGAGAGAAAAATAAAGAATCAGGGCGCTGATTACTACCAAGACAACTAAAATCAAGGGAGCCACTCTCCACAAAAAGAAATCAATAATACTTTTTACCATTATAAAAATATGTTTTAATTGGCAGGAGTCGGTTTCATTCCAGTCAGTGTCTGGATTGTCATAATCTCGGCCGCAGGGGACCAAACCGCCCCAACCCGGCGCCGCCTTTCTGCTAGTCAGATTAAAAAACCAATCGCTCCATTTGCCGGTTTCCCGACAATCTTTATCCAAACAAGCCCTGACTTGCCATTGGTATTCTCCTTTACATTCTAAGGGATAAAATTGAGAGTTCAATGGTATTATTTTAATAATTTCCTGGTTAACTTTTGGCCGACATTCCGGCTTGTTTTCTTCTTCAGAAAGGAAAATATATTTTATTTTAAATTGATAAGAAACAGCGCCATCAACCTTGTCCCAGGAAAAAAAATGACGGTCGCCTGTAAAAACAGTCGTGTTATTTCCTGGCTTAGGATTAATTGGAGTCTGAAGCTTAAAAGTTTTAAAAGTTCTTAAAGGACTCCAAGGGCCGCAAAGTTCTCCTTTTGCTCTGGCGCAGGTTTTTACCCGCCAGAAGTAGTCTTTTTCTAAAATTAGGTCTGGATAATCAAGGGAAACTCCTGGTTTTTCTAATATTTTTTTTAATTCTACTAAAACCAAACCTGGATGTGGAGGATCAAGGTAAATCTCTGGTTCTTCTAATATTTTTTTCAAACTTAAATTAAGATCCTCAATTTTTGAAATATAAATATATTTAAAAATATAGGATTTGGCCCCAGGCACATCTTCCCACTTAAAATTGACCGGAATAGGAACATTATTTGCGTTAGTCAGAGGATAAATAAGTTCTGGCGGCCGGCCAGTGGTTCTAAAAATAGAATCCTCCGACCAAAAGGCCTCACATTTTTTCCCCTCATAATCCCAACAAGGCTGAACCCTCCAAGTATAAAAAGTATCAAGTTTAAGTTCAGAATAATCAAATCTTAAATTAGAGGCTCGGGTTGTGCCGGTGGCCGGAGTTGTTTGGTTCCTTTCATATATTTGATAATTCCAAGAATTTGTTCCTAAAAATTTGTGCCATTTTAATAAAACTGGAAGACCAATTGGAGTTTTCCCTGCCGGATCATTTGGCGGTGAAAATAAAACAGGTTCTGAAAGAGTATCTTCAATTGATAACAGCCATTTCTGGCTTTTTTCAGAACAAACAGTACCAGCCCAATCTCGACAAGCGCTAACTTGCCAACCCCAAGCCACAAAAGGCGGTTTTCCTTTTCTATCTTCTTTGGTGAAAAAATCATGATCATGGTCCTTGTTGGAAAATTTAGGTTCAGGATGCCGGCCCGGCCAAGTCCTTAGTATTTTTGACCGGCAATTTTGTCCGGGCAGGACCGGTCTTAATTCAGGATGACATTCTTCTTTTATTATTTTTATTTTTCCACTCTCTATTCTATAAGATATTTTATGAAAAAACAATCTATAACTCATTGGTCTCTGATAACCTCTTTCTGGGAGTTGAAAATAGAACGGACACCACCTAAGAATGAGATTTAACTTTTCATTCTCAGCCATTTTTTCTAGGCCCTGCCAATCAGGATCAAAAGGAAGAATGGGTTCAGGCGCAGAACTGGTTGTAAAACTCCAACTGCTTGCCGGGCCGCAGTTTTGACCGTCTACCGTACAACAAGACTGGACTTGCCAAGGGTGGATGGTGTTTGATTTTAAAGTACAGGAAGGCGGAATAAATTTTGACATCAGCGAATAATTGGAATGGGGATCAGTCGGTCGGGTATTTCCGATTGTTATTCGGTAAGATTGGGGGCCATCAGGTAAGGCTTTCCAGTAAGCAACATCATCCCAGTCCAATTTTACCGGGAGAAGGATGTTATTTGGGTCTTGGCTCGGCTCTGGATTAGCTGGATCGGTAGGATAGTTGGGATTATAGTAATATCTTGGATTTTTTGGAGTTTCCAGACATTGGCCGGCGCATTGGCAAGAGGGTTTAGTTTTTAGAGATGCATCATCAATACATTTTTGCCAGCCAAAGCAAGTATCGTGGTTATTCCAGCCACCTTCAGGCGGCCAAGCAGGGCAAGAATCGCAAGAGATCCAATTTACACATCTCCACCCTGTGGTGCAGCCTTTATCGTCTTTTATTCTTTCCGCAGTGCCCGTTCTTCCCCTTTGGCATGTTCTTTCTCTTTTTTGAATCTTTGCATCAGGACATTCTCCTATGCATTGGTATTCAATATCTGAATAGGAAGGACATTCATTACAACTTGGTGCAGGAGGCGGCTCAGGACAGGCAGGCTTTTCAAGCGGCGGTGTGGTAGCTGCAAAAGAATGTCCGAGAAAAAATAGAAAAAATAAAGAAATGGGCGCCAGAACAGTTAAAACAAAGATAAAACTAATATTTTTATTCATTATTAAATTTTAAAACTTTTGGTTAAATTTATCCAGTCTTTGAGCTGTGGATAAACTCCTTGACATTTAAAGACCAGGATATTAAACTAAAAAAAGAGAAAGAGAATGATAATTTCGCTTTTAAAGATATTTTTAAGACCGAAAGAAATTTTAAAGAGGGCGAAAAAGTTTTTAAGGGGTTTAAAAAAAGACCCTTTTTGCTATTTTTGGCTGATTTCCCTTATTTTATTCGGAATTTTAAATTTTAGCTCTTTTTATTTAAACAAAAATTTCAAAATCGCAGCTCAAAATTTTCTTCCCCCCTTTTTTAATTTACAAAATCAAAACTCCAATCAAGTAGAATTTTTATTTTTAAATTTTTCCGGAAAAACTTCTTTGGAAGTTCCCAGCCCGATTTTAATTGAAAAAAACAGCTTGAAAGGAATTTCTCCACCCTTAATAATTACTCCACAGGTTTTGGCGGTTCTTGCCGGACAGGACTCTTCTTTTCAGGAGTCAAGGGGAATTATTGAATATCTTGTTGAACCAGGAGACAACCTTTGGTTGATTGCCGATAAATTTAATATAACATTAGAGACCCTGCTTTGGGCTAATAATTTAAATAAGAATTCAAAAATCCAACCGGGTCAAAAATTGGTTATTCTGCCGGTTTCCGGAGTAATTCATTATGTTAGGGCTGGCGATACGATTTCTGAAATCGCTCAAAAATATCAAGGAAAAATTAGCCAGATTATTACCTTTAATAATCTTATTAAAGAAGATGATATTTTTATCGGCGATATTTTAATTGTTCCCAATGGGAAATTGCTTTATTCTTCAACAAAATTCGCTTCTCAGCCGAATTTAAGCATTCCTTTGGCCGAGAATTTTTTTATTTGCCCTATTCCTCTGCCTTGCCGGATTAGTCAGGGGCTTCATTGGTACAATGCGGTTGATTTTGACGGTCAGTGCGGAGAGCCGATTTATGCCGTCGCCGGCGGCAGAGTATTAAAAACAAGAACCGGCTGGAACAAAGGAGCGGGAAACTACTTATTGGTTTTGCATCCCAACGGCGTGGCTACTTCCTATGGTCATTTGAGTACCATTTTAGTTTCTGAAGGGGAAGAGGTCTCCCAGGGCCAAATTATTGCTTTAATGGGCGGTCAGCCCGGAACGCCGGGAGCGGGAATTTCCACCGGTTGCCACCTTCATTTTGGAGTCAGAGGAGCTAAAAATCCTTTTATCAGATAATATGTGACGAGGTCTTGCCTCGTCACATTACGGGTAATTCCGATAATCTCCTAACTTTAGTCAAAAAGAGTGTCAATCCTCTTTTATCCGATAGATTAAGGCCTCATTTAAATGATCGGGTAAAATTTTTTCCGTTTTGTCCAAATCAGCAATAGTTCTGGCTGTTTTTAAAACCCGGTGATAACCCCGGACCGACAATTTCCCGGCCTCAACATATTTTCTCAAGAGATTTTGACTTGCCAAATCCAATTGGCAATATTTTTTTATTTCCGGAATTTCCATCTCCGAATTGGTCTTTTCTTTTGAAAATCTCTCTCTTTGAATTTTTCTGCACCCTTGCACCATTTCTCTGATTTCCTGGCTGTAATTTTCTTGGTCCGGGCTAACCAACTTTTCATACCTTAATTTGGGAACATTAATAAAAATATCAATTCTATCCATCAGGGGTCCGGAAAGTTTTCTTTGATACATTCTTATTTGAGAATTGGTGCAATTGCATTTTTTTTCCGGGTCGTTGAAATAACCGCAGGGGCAGGGGTTCGTGGCGGCCACTAAAATAAAACGACTGGGAAAAGTCAAAAAATGTTTTGACCGGGAAACGGTGATTTTACCTTCTTCAATTGGTTGTCTTAGACCTTCCAAAACATCGCGATGAAATTCGGGAAATTCATCTAAAAATAAAACCCCCCGATGAGCCAGAGTAATTTCACCCGGCCGGGGAGGATTGCCCCCGCCAATTAAAGCCACTTCGGAACAAGTATGATGGGGAGAACGAAAGGGCCGGACATTAATCAAAGGATTTTCTTTTGACAAAAATCCGGCAATACTGTAAATTTTCGTTACTTCCAAGGACTCCTCAAAAGAAAGAGATGGTAAAATTGAGGGAATGGCTTTGGCTAACAAACTTTTGCCGGTACCCGGGGGACCAAACATTAAAAGGTGATGACCGCCAGCCGCTGAAATTTCCAAAGCCCTTTTGCTTAATTCCTGACCCTTAATATAACCCAAATCAAGCGAATAATTCGGCTGGGAAAGAAAATCCTCATAATTCGTTTTTGAAGAAGAAATTTCCCTTTTTCCTTCCAAATACTCAATAGTTTCCTTTAAATTATTTACCCCGACTATTTTTATTTCTTTAATTAAACCGGCCTCTAAAGCATTTTCTTTCGGTAAAATTACTTCTTCAAATCCCTTTTCTTTGGCCAAATTGGCAAAAACCAAAGCTCCTTTAATCGGTCTGATTCTGCCGTCTAAAGCCAATTCGCCAAAAAAAATTTTATTTTCCGGTTGAAATTTTATTTTTTTGGTTGACAAAAGATAACCCAAAGCAATAGGCAAATCATAAAGAGAGCCCTCTTTTTTCAAATCAGCCGGCGCCAAAGAAACCAAGACCTTCAGGGGCTGGTGATGGGGTGATTGAAAGCCCGAGCTTTCAATGGCTATCCCGACTCTTTCTTTTGATTCTTGAATGGCTTTGTCGGGCAAGCCAATAATTTCAAAATGCCTCATACCAAAAGAGGTCTTGATTTCTATTTCCACAATTTGGGACTCCAATCCCAAAATTGCTCCAGAAAAAACTTTAGAAGGCATATTGATTTATAGTATATCAATTTTTAACCAAACAAAAAAGCCCATCGTGGGCAGTTTTTATTTTCTTTATATGGTTCGGCCTTTTTATTTTCTGCAAGAGAGACAGGTTTTGGCTTCGGGAATAATATCTAAACGTTTGAGCGAAATCTCCTTCCCACACTTTTCGCAAATTCCATATTTCCCCTTTTTAATTTTATCCAAAGCCGAATTAATATCTTTTAAGCGAGTTTCTAAATTGAATTCAATGGCCAGAAGATTTCCGTATTCTTCAACTTCATCAGCCAATTTTTCTGAGATTCCTCCTCCCGATTCCGTCTTTCCGAAATCCGGAAAGCGGGTATCCCAATCGCTCTTCGGCTTAACGTCTTTCTTGGCAGATTTTTTTAAAATCTTTTCAATTAAAACACTTCCCTTTTTTAATTTTTTTTCAAATTCCCTCAAAAAACCTTTATCCATGTTATTTTTTAAAATACCAAAACGAAAAAGTAAAAACGGCAATTAAAATTACGATGGCTAAAATTATCAATCTAATCCAAATTTTTTCTCCCATTGAGGATTTTTGGGGTAAGGGACGGAAGATTTCAATTTGAGATGGCAGGACTTCCATCTTTTCAAATTCGGATGGAGGAAGCGGAGTTTTGGAAGTGATTTTTTCTTTATCCGCCACTTTTTCTAAAAATTTTTTTCTTTCTTTTTCTTCTTTTATTTGAAGTTCAGCCAACCTTTTTTTCACCTCCTCTATTTTTACCTGTTTTAATTTTTCCCTTTCTTTTTTTTCTTCCCCTTCAACCTCTTTTCTTTTTTCCAAAAGAATTTTTAAAGAATCCTCCCTTTCCTCTTTTTTTATTTTTTCCGGTTCAATTTTTTCTTTTATTTCTTCTATTCCCTCCCATAATTCTTCTTTTTCCCTAACCTTAATTTCTTCTTTGAATTCCTTTTTTTCTTCAATCTTTTCCCGAGATTCTTTTTCTTTTCTTTTTCTTTCTTCTTCCATTCTCGTTTCTTCTTCGATTCTTCTTTCTTCCTCCTCTTTTTTTCTTTCTTCTTCTTCTTCGTCCATCCCCTGTTCTTCTATTGGAATTGGTTTTAATAATCCGTCTATTTCTTTTATTCTATTTTCTGAGCCCTCTTTCTCTTTCAGCAATTGTTGATGCCCCAACTCCACTTCTTTTATCTGGAATTCTAATTCCTTCTTTTTTTCCTCAAAAACCCATTTTTCCTTTTCAATTTCTTTTCTTTTTTCTTCTATTTTCCATCTCTCCCCTTCAATCTCTCTTTTTCTTTTTGGAATTTTTATTAATTGTTCCTTTTCTTCAATGATCTTAGCTTCTCTTTCTATTTCTTCTTCTTTTTCCAAAATTTTCTTTAAGGATTCTTCAACCCGCCCCATCTTTTCAAAAAGCTGACCCTTTTCTTTATCTAAAATTTTTATTCTTTCCGAAATTTTTTCTAATTTATTTTCCAGTTGTTTTTTTTCCTCCTCTAATCTTATTTCCTCCTCCCTTTTTAAAATTTCCCCTTGTCTTTTTTTTATTTCCCCTTCTCTTTCCAAAATTGCCTGATATCTTGAATCAAATTCTTTTATTTGATTTTCAATTTTTTCTTTTTCTTCATCTAACCCCCACCTTTTTAATTCTATTTTTTCCCTCTCTTTTTCAATTTTCCATCTTTCTTTTTCAATTTGTTGCTTTTGTTCAATTAGCCGGGCCGATTTTTCTCTTTCTTCAATTTCTCCTTTTTCTTTTTCTATTTTTTCTTCTTTTTCTAAAAGAGGCCTTAAAACCAAGTCCAATTGCTTCCTTTCTTCCAAAAGTTTATTTTTTTCAGTTTCCAAAGGTATTTTTTCCTGAGTCAATTGTCCAAGTTTTGCTTCTAATTCGCTTTTTTCTTTTGCTAAATTTTCTTTTTCTTTCTTTTTTTCTTCAATTTCCTCTTCCTTCCTTTTTAACTCTTCTTCAACCCTCCTTTTTTCTTCCAATTCTTTTTCTAATTTTAAATCTTCCTCTTCTTTTTTTCTTCTTTCTTCTTCCATTTTTATTTCCATCTCTTTTTCTGTTTTTTTTCTTTCCTCCTCTTCTTTTTCTGTTTTCCTTCTTTCCCCCTCCTCTTTTTCTGTTTTTTTTCTTTCCTCCTCTTCTTTTTCTAATCTTCTTTTTTCCTCCTCCTCTTTTTCTTTTCTTTTTCTTTCCTCCTCCTCTTTTTCTAATCTTCTTTTTTCCTCCTCCTCTTTTTCCAATTTTACTCTTTCTTCTTCTCCCGTCTCCTCTTTTTGAATTTCTTTTTCTTTTATAATTCTTCTTTCCTCCGCTTCCTTAATTAATTTCTCTATTTCTTCTTCTAATTTTTCCTTGGTTTCCAAAACCGGCGCCTCTCCTTTTTGGATTTTTTCCTGAAGTCCGGCAATATCTTTTTGCATCGTTCGAATCTGCTCCGGTCTTATGGTAAATTTTTCTTTAGTAATGTCTTCCAGCATAAATTAAAATTCTCTTTTTTTAAATTGAGTTTGAACCTCTTTTAAAGAAAGATTGATTCGACCCTGCTCATCGATGGAAATTACCTTTACCGGAATCATTTGGTCGATTTTAACTATATCCTCAACCCTTTCAACCCGGTGGGGAGCTAATTGGGAAATATGAACCATTCCTTCCTGACCCGGAAAAATTTCCACAAAAGCCCCAAAGTCCAAAATTCTTTTTACTTTTCCCTGAAAAATTTCTCCCACCTTTACCTCCCGGGTAATGTTTTTTATCCATTCAAT
>BBPD01003731.1_pt18 | contig 20124 bp, 21 predicted proteins | sample 1344911 | NCBI WGS metagenome assembly BBPD01 (sample SAMD00019088, study PRJDB2971) | groundwater metagenome | biome: freshwater biome; feature: mineral spring; material: ground water | place: USA: CA, Sonoma | collected 2011-09 | depth surface m
CAGCACGTATAAATAAGGCGGCGGGTCGGGGATTTCCCAGAGCAGGCGGGGGTAGGCCGGATCGGCGGGTGTCAGGCACTGAATCGGTGCTGGGGGTAGCTCGGGCAAACTCAGGCCGGGGCGCTGCGCCGAGATCGTCTCCGCCAACTGGCGACCAATACCGGATACCCCTTGCAGAGCTTGGGTTGTGGCACGCCAGGCTGCTTCCAGGGAGCCGAAATGTTCCCACACTTGCCGCAGACGATGGGCACCAATGCCGTTAATCTGAGGCCAGAGAAGCCAGTAGTCGCGATCGGCAGGATCAGGACGGGGTGAACCAGTAAGCACAAGCGCGTGAGAGCATCATCAACCCAGGTTAACCGACCCTCAGGGCCATAAACGCGCATTGACGGATCTCGATACCCTAGTGTTTGATGGGAGCTATCTGATTTTGACAGCACTATGGTTTCCTTGGTGTCCACCCCGCCCGCTGCGGGTTTCTCGTTGCGGGGCAGTATCCATTTGTTTGTCAATACCTACCGGGGCTTTTTTACGCCGGTCATTGCCCAAGCGTTGCGGATTGCCGGTCAAGGAACACCAGTGTTGATTGTTCAACTCTTGAAGGGGGGGATTGACCAAGGCCCTGCCCAAGCGATGCAGTTGGGCAATTGTTTGCGCTGGGTGCGCTGCGGTATTGAGCGCTGTGTGGATACGCCCCATCTGGAGCCTACCGAGATAGCCGCCCTCGCGGAATTGTGGCAATATACTAGCCTCGCGATCGCGAGCGGTGAGTACGGCCTCGTGGTGCTCGATGAGTTGGGTCTGGCCCTAAAGCTGGGGCTGATTCCCGAAGCCGATGTGCTGCAAATGCTCGATGAACGCCCTGAGGCGATGGATGTCATTATTACAGGCCCTGAAATGCCTGCCAGCCTCATGGAGCGAGCTGATCAAATTACCCAGGTTCGACACTCTGTTATTTAATCTTTACGGCAGTAGCGCTGTCTGCTCACCCTAGGGGTAGGCTCAGGTAGCCCAAGCTTCAGCGCTAGCGACGACACTCCTGGCAAACGCCGTAAAAATCCAGCACGTGATAGTCGATCGCGAAGCCGTACTGCTCTGAAAGTTGGTGCTCTAGATTGCTCACCGGGCAATGGGGTAGGGGCAGTACCTTGCGGCACTCTGTACAAATGAGGTGATGGTGACTGTGGCCATCACTTGCTGCAAGCTGGTAGTAAGCCTGGCTATCGTGCAGATTCACCGGCTGCAAGGTTCCCTCGGTCCGCAGAGCATCAAGGGCGCGATACACCGTCGCCAGCCCCACCGTATGGGAGCGTCCCCGCAGCTCGAGAAAAATTTCCTGGGCCGATAGAGGCCGCGCCTGCGACTGCAAGACCTCAAGCACTAACTTTTGACTACGCGTTGCCATAACTTTATTATGACGCCCTTGCCCCTCACACCCCGAGAACCTTAGTCCTTGCAATTATTCTTTGACAACCTTCAAGGTCTCTAACCGCACATCCTCAGGCCCATTGATAAACCCCCCAGCCCGATGCACCAGCACTACATAATCAAGGGCTCGCTGGGTTACCTCCTCGCCTGGAATCAAGATGGGAATGCCGGGGGGATAGGGTGAAATAATCTCGCCACAGATCCGACCGACTGTTTCCGACAGGGGTAGGCGCTCAATCTCGGCAAAAAAAGCAGTGCGCGGCGTTAGTCGTTGCGGTGGCGCTTGGGGAAACCGTAACTGTGCCAGTTGATTCAGTCGGGCCTCAAGACTTTCGCGGCGCTGTAACTGAGCCATGGCTTGAAAGGCTTCGATTAGGCGGTCAATATCTCGCTGGGTATTACCCAGGGTGACGACAAAAATGACATTGTGCAGGGTTGACGTTTCGGGCTGCACATCATAACGCGCATTCAGCCAGTCGTCGGCCTCATAACCAAACACACCGAGGCCCGAAACCGTTACCGTAAGGCGGGTTGGATCGAGACTGTGGGGCGAGTCGGCCAAGCGATCGGCACCAAAACAATAGATACCCGGAATCTCGTTAAGCCGCTGGCGAGCTTGCGCAGCCAAGTGAATGGCTTGGCTGAGGAGTGCTGGCCCCTGGAGGGCCATCTGTCGCCGCGCCACATCGAGGGACATCATCAAGAGATAGTTGGGGCTGGTCGATTGCAGCAACTGTAAGATATTGCGCACACGGTTGGGGGCAATCCGCTTGCCCTGAAGATGTAGCATCGAGGCTTGGGTCATGCCCGACAGCACTTTGTGGGTCGATTGAACCACTAAATCAGCGCCCGCACTGAGGGCAGCCTGGGGCAGATCAGGGTGAAAGGCCAAGTGAGCCCCCCAGGCTTCATCGACCAGCAAGGGCAAACCGTGGCTGTGAACGACCGTCGCGATCGCGACCAAATCACTACTCACACCGTAATAGGTTGGGCTGACAACCAGCACACCCTTAGCCTCCGGATGGGCCGCCAGCGCCGTCGCCACCGCCAGCGGCGTCACCCCATGGGCAATGCCCAAACTCTGGTCAAAATCGGGCTCAATAAAAACCGGGGTTGCCCCCGAAAGAATCACCCCCGCAATCGCCGACTTGTGACAGTTGCGGGGCAGCAGAATCACATCGCCCGGATCGCAAACGGCCATGATCAGCGCTTCAACACCACAGGTTGAACCATTCACCAAAAACCAAGTTCGCTCAGCACCATAGGCTGCTGCTGCTAGGCCCTGAGCCTCCTGAATCACACTATTGGGGTCATGGAGGTTATCCACCTCGGGCAGCTCTGTTAAATCGGCGCGAAAAACATTCGGCCCCAAAAAGGCTAAAAGTTCGCTGTCAATACCGGCTCCCTGTTTATGGCCTGGGGTATGGAAAGGCACCTTATCAATAGCACAGTAGGCCCGAATGGCCTCAAATAAAGGCGCCCGCGCCTGGGCTGCCATTGCACCTACGGCCATAGACGAGGTCAAAACCATCCAGAGAGTCCTGCAGCGACACTTCGGCCATTATCACGCACCCAGCCAAACTTTAGCGCTATCGCGCTCTGTTCCTTGGTCAGGGTACAACTTAAGTAAATTTCCGAAACCGTGACCTCAGTAACCCTGACCCCAGTGACTCAAAATCTGCTAAAAGGCATTAGCTGGAGGGCGATGTCTAAAATGATTTCCCCTAGATCAAAATCAGGATCGATAGCCAATCTAAACTCAATTGACGCTTGCCTTTATTCATCAAGTATCGCTAGTATAAGTTAGCAAATGTCCCCCTACTAGTCCTGTCGTTAAGTTTTATTCCTGATGGCAACAAAAACCAAACCAGTCCCGTTAACGGGTGAAGCACTTCTAACCAAAGTCCGCGAACTCGATGGCGCCGACAAAAAAGACATCGCCAAAGCCTGTGGCTATGTCACCCATACCAAAAACAAGCAAGAGCGCGTCAATATGATGCAGTTCTACAATGCGCTTCTTGAAGCCGAGAACGTAAATCTTGATGCCTCAAATGAAGCCGGCACACGGGGCCGCGCCCCCACCTTTCGGGTGTCAGTTCACAAAAATGGCAACCTGCTGATTGGTGCTGCCTATACCAAAGAAATGGGCTTGAACCCCGGTGACGAATTTGAAATCAAGCTCGGTTATCGCAACATTAAGTTAGTTCGCGTCGAATAAACAGACGCGCCACTTACGCAGCCTCGTATAGTTCTTAACAGCCCCTTGCTCAACCAGGGGGCTTTTGGCATAGGCAACGTGATGTCTCTGGCCAGACCTCGTTTAACGTTAGACAAGGCGCTTGCAGGCAGAAGTATTGAATAGCTCGATAACAATACCGCGTTTTTCAACAGCATTTTTCTCGTTGCTGGGAAGGCGGCTAAGCTTGAGAGGTCATACCTCTTGAGAAGAGGGTTGTTTCTATTAGGGATGAGACAGCTTTCTTTTCTCCGTCTCAGTAGGCTTGGATACAGAGCAGGGCGCTGACTCTCTAGACGTATTCTGAATGACTCTATCTGGGTGGTTAGGGGCAGGAAAAGGCTGTAGTTGCCTGACTTGCCATAAGTCGCTTCAAAGGCTGAGTGCGCGCTGATAGTTGAGCTCACTGATAAAGGTACGTACCCGATCGCGACTGCCTAGGCCCTTAACCTTAAGGCGAATTGTGGCTCCCTTGAGTCCGGGAAAGGCTTGGATTGAGCGGAGCGAGCGCAGTTGCAGGCGCAGAATGCTGTGCAAAACTCGGTACTGCATATCGACAGCGGCAATATCACTGAGCGGTAGATATACTTCTTGAATACTGGACTGAAAAAGGCCCAAGGTTTTGGTGCGGAACTCAAACACCACATCAGCTCCCTCAAGGCGCACGATACCGGCTGTGTCGCGCCAGCTTTCCTCATCAATATGAAACTCGAGGCAGTCGGTCATCCTACACCCATGGCGTGCAGTTCTAGCCTACATCTAAGTTTGGCTGGATAGGGTTGAGCACGAGTCGCGATCGGCCGGGACTGCAGGCGCAGACATTTTCAAGCAGGTTACCATCACCTGTGCCCGATCGTCAGCCTCAGACGGAGCGGCAGGGCTGATCGAGCCTAGAAAGGATCGGCGATAATCTCAGCGGCTGTTTCCTGCTGCATCAAGCGCCGAACCCGCCCCTGAATACCGCTAATGCGGTCGTAGGCATCCATGAGGTTAAACAAGGCATAGGCATCGTCAATAGCCTGCCGTGTGTAGTCCATGCGGGTGCCATTGGGGTGCTGGAGGGCACCGACCAGATGGGCCTGCGCCAGCTCACGGTTGTAGGCGGCTGTTACCTTTTCGCTGCGCACAAAGAATGGCAAACTGCTGTAGCGGCGACGATCAAGCCCTAGCCAATAGTCGGTCAGACTATCTAAGGTGTTACCCGGTGGATCGGCTGGATTTAAGGGCGGCACCAGCAAGCGCCCCAGGCGACAGGTACCGACAAAGTTATGGACATACAAATAGTTTTCGAGCGCCTGGGTTAAGTACGAAGGCGCTGCCGTATCGTCGTCCGTCATGGCAAGAAGGCTAGGGGGGCTATTTCCATTGTTCCTCAGACCATCATTTCGACACTAGCTTCACTATCAGCCGCCGTAGTCGCGATCGCGAAATCTTCGGCCACTAAACGGGCTGTCATTTTCGCCGACATCATCACACTGGGTGTCCCGGCGCCCGGCTGAGTACCCGCGCCAACGATATAGAGATTCTTGATGTCTTCACTGCGGTTATGAGCCCGGAAGAAGGCTGACTGGCGTAGCACCGGCTCGGGGCCAAAGGCATTACCCACATGGGCTTGGAGTGTTGTCTCGAAGTAATCCGGCGTGATAAAGCTCTTATGAACAATCCGCGCCTGCAGATTGGGCAGATAGCCGCGCTCATCGAGGAATGTCAGCACCGTATCGACCAGTTTGTCGCCCTCAACCGACCAGTCGATCTTCGAGCCATTGTGGGGCACAGGAATAAGCGTATAGGCCGCGTGGTGGCCAGGGGGGGCGAGGGAGGGATCCGTCAGGGTAGGTACGTGCAGGTATTGGGAAAAATCCTTCGAGAGCACTTTTTTGCCAAAGATTTCTTGCAGGAGTGCTTCGTAACGCGGCCCGAGAATAATCGTGTGGTGGCGCAGCTTGGCATCCTCTTGGCCATCAGCCTTAAAGCCAAAGTAAATCACCACCAGCGACATCGACTGCTTGGTGAGCTTGATGCGCCAATCGCCATTCCAGAAGCGGTACTTTTTGTCGATGAGCTTCTGGTAGGTAGTCGCCCAGTCAGCATTGGACACGACTAAATCAGCACTGAGGCTTTCGCCGGATTCGAGGCTGACGCCCTTAGCTACCGATTTACCCTGTTCTTTGACGACGGTGATCTTGGCCACACGGGCGTTGTAGCGGATGGTGCCGCCTAACTCTTCGAACTTACGCACAAAGCCCTGTACCAGTGCCCCCGTTCCGCCCATAGCAAAGTGAATGCCCCAGGTTTTCTCGACAAAGTGAATCATGGCGTAGAGCGCGGGCACCGAGAGGGGATTGCCACCGATCAAAAGAGTTTCAAAGCTAAAGACTTGGCGTAGCTTATCGCTTTTGAAGTAGGTGCTGCTAAAGCTGAAGAGGTTGCGCACCGCATCGAGGCGCAGCAAATCGGGAGCCACCTTGAGCATGTCGCCGACGGTACCGAAATGGGTGTAGCCCAGTTCGAGGAAGCCCCGTTCAAAAATAGCGCGGGCGGCATCGCGAAACTTTTCGTAGCCTTCCAGATCGCCGGGCTGACCGAGGGCGGCCACTTGGGTACGGGTATGCTCGGGGTCGCCATCATAATCAAAGAAACTGCCATCATCAAAGTAGATGCGATAGAAGGGCAAAATCGGGACAATTTGAACGTAACGGCTGGTGTTCGGGCCGCCGGAGACACCGCTTTTGATGCGCTTCGCTTCGTCTAGAATTGCTACCGGAAAGTCGGGGCTGTCGAGGTCGGCTTTGCCGGGTTCGAGGGAGAAGAGTTCTTCGATAAAGTGGGGAATGGTGATTACCGTAGGCCCCATATCAAAGGTAAAACCCTCAGCGCGGCGCACGTAGGCGCGGCCACCAGGGGCATCGAGGGCCTCAACGAGGGTGGTTTCAAAGCCAAGGCTCTGCAAACGAATACCCATTGATAAGCCACCGATGCCTGCACCGATGACAATGGCGTGCTTGCGACTCATAGCTGACTCGTTCGTAACAATCTTTTAATAGTTTCGCATACTCGCCCCGGTCGCCACAGGGGCCTCGATGGCCAATTCCAGGCTAAAGATCAAGGCTGTGCTCGAGGGTGATCGGGACAAGCTGGCCGGCAGGGAGGACAACGGTACGCGGTGCCGTCACATTACCGACCGTGATACCGGTCGCCAGACCACCGATAACGCCCGCAGTACTGATGCCGCCGGTAATTACGCCCAAGACAAAGCCAGCGGTGGCGCCAATGAGGGCATCGCCGCCAATGGCACGGGCGTTGATTTGATTGGGGTCTTTCTCGTCGTGGAGGAAGCCGGAAACAGCCCGAATTTGGTAGGCGCGCCCATTGAGGAGCATCTGGGAGGCGACGATTTGACCGCCACCCTGACGGGGTTGAAATTCGCCATGGATGACGGTGCCGGCAGGAATCGCGACTGTACCCCGATCAGTGAAGATGTTTTCTGAGACCACGAGCTGTAGGGGCCGCAGGGTGTCGTTGGCGAGAATTTCGGTGGCAACGAGAGGTGTTACCGGCAGGACGGTACCGGTTTGGAGGCGAGCGACACTTAGATCTATTGGTTGTGCCAGTACAGGGCTGGCAAGCAGGCTAAACCACCACATTTAGAATCATCCCCAATCACGCTCTTATCGTAACGTGCTAGAGCAAGCCCAAACTGCGGCTCCGATTAAGGGCTGTAATGCGATCAGTGGCCTCAAGTTTGCGGTATAGGTTGCCTGCGTATTCTTTGACGGTGCTGAGACTTAGCCCCAGGTGCTGGGCAATTTGTTTGTTGCTAAAGCCCTGATCAAAGAGCTGGAGCACTTCGAGCTCGCGGGGTGAAAGATGCGGAATCTCATCCGGTATGGGGAGCCAGTCACGACTGGGGTTGGCGGCAATATCTTGAATCATTTTTGCCAGCAGCGAGGGGGCAATGTCTTTAGAGACAAAGGCTTTCGCGCCAACTTCGCGGGCGGCCAAGAGCAAACTGGATTCAGTGAAGGTGGTGAGGAGAATACAGAGGCACTGGGGTGCAGTTGTTTGCAACTGACTACAGACCGCCAAACCATCAAGTCGGGGCATTTTGATATCGAGGATGGCGATATCAATAGGCTGGTTCGCGATCGCGAGCAGAGCCTGCTCACCATTTTCGGCCTCGGCGCTGACTTCAAAGCCCTCGGCTTGCAGTGCCAGCTTTAGCCCTAGCCGAAACAGGGGGTGATCATCAGCGATGAGCAGTCGAATTGGCATAGCAGCAAGACAATGCTGCCTCTAGTATGCAGTTTTGTTTGACGAGAGGAAGGCTTCCAGATCACTGTACACCAGATCACAGTACATCTGTAAACATCTAGCTGGTATGAGCCGATTCAGGCTTAGATGCGCTGACGGAGGGATGTAACCCGACGGTTCGCGATCAACCGCAGATCTAGCACTACGGTCTTATCTTAGGACAGCCTCTGACTTCACTACTTCAAGCTGGGCTCGGAAGACTTCACGCTTCGTTTCGCTCGCGATCACCGCAGCTCTTTTTTTTCGCATGACACCGACACAGTTCGGCGCGTCGCTGATGTTCTGCTGGGTGACACCATCCCCCCATAGATGTGCCGCCTCAGCTTGAGTCTTGTCTCCATGCTGCTTCACAAACGCCCGAAATTGATCCTAGTCCTGAATCTTGCGCTGGCGAGTACCTTGACTATGGGCTTTGACTTGGCAGTCACCTGTTTACGCTTCTCGCTTCAGCCACAGAGGGAAAGCGTTGCGGCTGATTTCAACATTCGGCAGAGTTCTGTTATCCCGTAACCCTGCTCAAGGGCTTCTATCGCTTTCCGACGGAGCTGCATATCTTTCTCAATCTCTCAATGCCTGCTCTTCTTTTACTGTGTGTCCTCTTTAAGAGATGTAGGGCTATACCTACACCAATAGCATACTAACTGCATAATAGCACTACTTCGATAGCACTACCCAAATAGCACTTCCCAGACACGGGAAATAATTTTTGTTTCCTGAATTCAACGTACGGTAATCAGCTATGAAAGTGAAGATGATTGTGTGGGGCTGGAGTGCTGCTGTGGCGCCGGTGACGATGCGAATGATAGTTGTCTGTATGCGCGTGGTGATGTTCATGCCACAGGCCAGAGCTGGCAGGAGAACGGGGCTTGGAGAACACGTAAACTATCAACAATGCAATGCAACTGATAAGACTGCTGTAGAGAAAGTGATGTCTGGGTGAATGACTGCTGAGCCAGCCTGCTAGCGGATAGGCGATCGCCCACCATAGGTGACTCCAAGCGAAGTGCGCGCCATAGACTCGCCCTTGAGCTTCAGAGGAAACGCGATCAGCTATTAGCATTTGATTGGAGACGTTGACTACAGTTTGCCCGACACCAGCAATCAGCCACAGTAGAAGAATGCTGTTTAGGTTGGCGATATTGGCAGGCATTAAGGCAATAGCAGCGCCACAAGTACCGAGCGTCATCAATAATGGCTTTTTAGCGTTGTTGCCTAGGTACCCACACCCGACTGACGCTAAGGTTGCTCCAGCACCAAAGGCCGCCATGACCCAGCCATACTCAACAGCACTAAGGCTGAGTGTTCCTTGAACATGACCGATGGTATTGACTAAAATTTCTGCGCCAATCAGAGCGGTGACCGATTGCAACATGAGTGCATATCGAAGCGGCGGATCGAGCCAAAGACATCGCGTACCTGCATCTAGGCTAGGGAGTATTTGTCCCCAAGCTTTGGCATGTCTGACTGGATGACGAAGCTCTGTTCTTGGCAGCTGCATCAGTAAAAGACTGGCGATGAAAAAAGTTAGACCATCGAGGAAAAAAATCGGTCGTACCCCCACAAGCGCGGCAACACTGCCTGCTAAGCCTGGCCCTAAAGTACCAATCAGGTGATTGGTGGCGCTGGAGAGGGCGATTGCGGTAGAACGCTCGGCCTCGTCAGTGACCTGAGGAATAGTGGCCATATAGGTTGGCGTGAAGAAGGCACGAAATATACTGAGCAGAAGCACGATTGTGTAAAGCTGCCAAATGTGATCAACAAAAGGCAGCCAACACACACTGATCATGCGCGCCAAGTGTGTTGTCAGCATGAGTTGCTTGCGGTCGCTGTAATCGGCGATGACTCCGGCTATGGGAGAGAGCAAGACAAAGGCAGCAACACGCAATGTTAAAGCAGTTGCTAAAACAACACCTGCATCGATTCCAGCCAATTCGAAGGCAAGCAGCGATAACCCCACCCACGTGAACGCGTCGCCAATCAGGTTGATAGTTTGTGCAGCATACAGCTTTGCAAAAAGGGGATTCTTAAGGGCAGTAGGAGACATCGCTGCTCATCTCTTGAGGCATGGTGGTCGGAGGCCACCCATACTAAATAGTATCCCCCGGGGGGGTATATGAGGTGCGTTCGCTGACACGTCTTTCCAATTACCCTTGTGTCACAACAGTTAGGCTCACACCCCCACAGCTGGTTTTAGCCACTTGCCAAAGCGAGCATAGAGCGCAGGAATAACCAACAGAGTTAGGGCGGTTGAGGTAAACAAGCCACCCAAGACAACGATCGCGAGGGGCTGCAAAATTTCGTTGCCGGCCCCACTGGCGATCGCGAGGGGTAGCATCCCCAACGCTGATGTCAGGGCTGTCATCAAAATGGCATTGACTCGTTCTAGGGAGCCTTTGACAATCACCGCGTGCAGCGGCATGCCTTGGGCAAACTTAGTGTTGTAGTTATCAACGAGCAATAAACCATTGCGCACAGCAACGCCAAAGAGGGTAATAAAGCCAATCAAGGAGGCGATTGAGGCGACACCACCTGTAAGTAAGATTGAGACAATACCACCCGCTAGGGCTAGCGGTAAGTTGATCAAGATGGCCACTGTTGCTGGCAAAGACTTCACCGAGAAGTACATCAAGATCGCGATCGCGACCACAGCCACGATACTAAACACCAACAAATTGTTTGCAGCATTTTGTTCCGCCTCAAACTGCCCACCGTAGCGAATAAAGTAACCGCTGGGTAATTGCACGCTTTGTTGGATTTGCGCTTGAATATCGCTAACAACACTACCGAGATCGCGCTCGGCCACATTGGCAGACACGACAATTAACCGGGAGACATCCTCACGGTTGACGATATTGGCACCCATGCCATAGTCGACCGCTGCGACATCGCCCAACGTAATCAGTGCGCCCGTCGGCGTGGTAATCGGCAATGCCCGGATGGCATCAAAACTATTCCGTGCGTCTTCCGCCAAGGCGACAAAAATATCAATTTGCTGCTGATTATCAATAATTTGCGAAACAACACGACCATTCAGCGCTGTTTCAACACTGTTAGATAGATCACTCATCCGCAGCCCATAGGTGGCGGCAGCGGCACGGTCGAAGCGGATCTGAACTTGACGAATCGGAAGCTGAGGCTCCAGTTGCAAATCCACCACACCCGTAATAGGCGCAATGACATCACGGACATTTTCACCAAGTCGCCGCAATTCAGTGAGATCCGGGCCGAAAATCTTGATCGCGATCGCACTTCTGACCCCAGAGAGTACTTCATCCATCCGATGGGAGATAAAACCACCAATATTAGGCGCTACACCCGGTAATCTGAGAAATGCTTCACGCAAGTGTTGAATGCTGGCTTCGCGATCGCGAAGGGCAACATCACTCAGCTCCACATCCACATGGGCTATGTTGACACCGGCACCATCGGCATCACCCGGTGTTCGGCCCGCCCGCACTTGCACCCACTCATACAGCGGACTCTCCGCTAGCGAATTAGCTAGGGCAATTCCGGCTCGCTGGGTCATATCCAGGGAAACACTCGGGAATAAAACCATGGAATTGACCAGAGACTTTTCCTGAAACTCAGGCAAAAATACCCGCCCCAAAAAAGGCACTGTTACAGAAGTTGCGACTAAAGCCGTCAGCGCTAGAGCCAAGACCACCTGAGGCAAGCGCAGCGAAAAGTTAAGCAGCGGCACATACAGGCGCTCGGCCCAGCGAGACACAAACGTGTCCGCCTCAGGCAATGTTTGATTGGCCAGCAACAGGGCGCAGAGCGCGGGTGAAAGCGTTAGGGCAACGAAGGTTGAAGCGGCAATCGACAGTAAATAGGCAACGCCCATCGGAGCAAAAATGCGTCCTTCAACACCCGTCAAACTAAAAATGGGGGCGAATACAACCACAATAATGACCGTCGAGAGAATCACGGCAAGACGCACTTCGACAGAGGTATCGAATACTACCTGTAACGGGGGCTTCGGATTGTCGAGAGTCTGATTCGTGCGTAAGCCACGATAGCAGTTTTCCATATCAACAATAGAATCATCGACAACTGAGCCAATCGCAACGACAAGCCCCCCCAGCGTCATCGTGTTAATGCCTAAACCAAAGGCTTTCATCAGCATCAAGCCAATCAACAGCGATAGTGGGATCGCGCTGAGGGTAATGACTGCAGTTCGCCAATTCATTAAAAACAGCAACATGACAATTGATACGATCACAATGCCTTGAAGCAGTGAGCTGCTGACATTACGAATCGCAGAGTCAATAAAGTTGGCCTGCCGAAAAGTTTGAACGACCTGAACGTCAGCGGGCAGTGGCAGAGACTGCATGAGGGCTTCGACGGCGCGAGTCACCGTGGGTGTATCCACATCAGGCTGCTTGTTAACCATCATGACCACAGCAGGTTGGCCATCGAAACTGGCATCACCCCGTTTAAGAGCCGCTCCTGTCTGCACAGTAGCCACATCTTGCAGCCGAATGGGCTCACCATTCTCGACACGCACCACGGACTGCTGCAAATCCTCAATCGATTGCACCTGGCCCAGACCACGTACCAGCAGCTCCTGACCACCACCGATCCAAAAGCCACCGGGAGCATTCGAGTTAGCCCCTTGCGCCGCCGCCGCCACCTCAGAGAGAGAAACGTTGAGTAATCGTAAGCGAGCCGGATCGACGAGTACCTGCTCCTGGCGGTCGTCTCCTCCATAGATCGTGACATCTGTTACACCCGGAACCGATATAATTTGGCTGCCCAGGGTATTTTCCACTAGATGGCGCAAATCCATCATGGAGGTTTGCCCTTGTCCATTCAAAGTGAATGCGTATTGCAGGACTGTACCCAGGGGGGAGGCTAAAGGGGCAATTTCGGGGGGATGTATGCCAGCCGGCAGTTGAGCGGTGACTTGTTGCAAGCGCTCTGCTACCGCTTGCCGCGCTCTGTAAATATCGGTATCGGGTTCAAAAATGACCTGCACCATCGAAAGCCCAATCTTCGAGGCGGAACGTACCGTGGTCACACCGGGTAGGCCATTGACAACGTTTTCGATGGGAATGGTAATTTGCGCTTCGACATCTTCCGGTGCCAGGCCAACCGCCTCTGTATGAATATCCACCTGGGGGGGGGCAAAATTAGGAAAGACATCCAGGGGCATCTGGGTAACGCTAAGAACGCCCCATACCGTGATCGCAAGGGCACAAATAACAATAAACCAGCGCTGGGCAATCGCGCTTTTGAGGATTGGATTGAGTAGAGAGTTGAGCATTTTTGCTTACTTGTTCCCTGTAGAGCCTGAAAATGGCCTTTTGCGCTTGCGGCGACCACCGAAGATAACTATTGAGCCGACCAACAGCACCGCACCACCGCCAAGGGTTGCCAAGCCCATAGATGGCGACCTTTCTGCCTGGGGTGCCTGGGCAGTTGACCCTACCTCAATGCCTCCTGACGGAAGATGACTGTGGGGAATGCCTTGAGCATCCGCCTGGGTGTGGGTGATGTCTGCAGAAGTAATGCTTTCAGCGTTTTGCGTTTTGCGCGACTCTGCGTAAAGTGACAAGCTACCCTGGGTCACTAAATCTTCACCAACGGATAAGCCTTCGGTTATTTCAACGTACTCGCGCTGAGTAGCGCCTGTAATCACGGGCACAGGCTCATAGAAATTTTCGTATCGCACAAAAACAAGCTGGCGTCCGTTGTCATCCACCAGGGATGTTACCGGAATCAACACGGCTGCACTGCCATCAGCGGCGGGTGCAATGGGAGTGACTTCAATACCCATCAGGGAATCGGTTTCAGGATTCACCTGAACTCGATTGACACCGCCCTCAGCCTGAAATTCATCACCATGGCCGACATGGGCTAAGACTGTTGGGGGCGCACCGACCAATAAACCCAGAACAAGTAGGTAACCAGTCCACAGAGTAAGCTGCATAACACCTCAAAACGTACTGTAAAACTCACACATGTGAGTACCATCTAGCGAGATGATGCCTGGGTGATGATGAAAATCAGATGAAATGTTAGCGGTTTCGCTAGAATTAGACCCGTGAGCCGTTTGCTGAGGCCATGCGAACACTACTGGTAGAGGACGATGAAGATTTGGGGCACGCGATCAAACGTGTTCTTGTTAATGAAAAATATGTCGTTGATTGGGTGACAGATGGGGCGCAAGCCTGGCAATTCCTCGAAAGCCCTTGGACTGACTACACGATCGCGATCGTTGACTGGCTCGTACCGCAGCTATCGGGTCTGGAGTTATGCCGACAGATCAGGAAGCAGAGTCATCCCTTACCCGTGCTCATGCTAACAGCCCTCGGACAGCCCGAGAATCGTGTTGCAGGGCTTGATGCTGGTGCTGACGACTATCTCGTCAAACCGTTTTTTATGGAGGAATTGCTCGCACGGCTGCGGGCGTTGCAACGTCGCTCACCTCTTTTGCAGCCTCAAAATGTCACGGTTGGCAGGTTTACCCTCGACTACGACAATACCGCTTTACTACTCACTCAGCCCCCCCAAACCATTCCTCTAACCATCAAAGAGTTTCAGATTCTGGCGTATTTAATGCACAACCCTAATCGCATTATTGCGGGTAGCAAAATTCGCCAGCAACTTTGGAACCTCAACGAAGAACCTATGAGTAATGTGGTTGCGGCTCAAGTCCGTTTACTCAGGCGAAAGTTTCTTCGTTACGGTTGTCCCTGTCCCGTCGAGACCGTTCCCAGTCAGGGCTATCGTTTTACAACGACACTCTGTCATGAATAACAGCCTAACCAGCCGTCAACTGTTTCGGCGTAGCCGAATACGCCTGGCTCTCTGGTATGCCTTAGTGATGGGGGGCATTTTGGGTGTCTTTAGTATCGGCCTCTATCATGCCCTCGTGCAATCTCGGTGGACAGCCATGGAGCGTGAAATAGAGTCGATTGCGGGTACGCTTCACGACAGCCTCAAGCCTATGCTGCCTACATCCGGCGATCCAACGATAGTGCTCCACCGTATTTTGCCAGAGCTTTGTTTAGTTGCGCGCCCTTGCAATCCTCATCCAACACTGATTCAGCGTCACACGACGGGCATTAGTGATCGCAGCATTTATGCGCTGCAGCTCTTTAATCGCGATGGCATACTGCTTGCTTTTTCACCCAATCAACCCCTTTCACCGTCTTTAGATGCGCGTCCTTGGCAAACACTCCAGACACCGGAGGGGATACGCTATCGCCAATTTACAATAATTCTGCACATGGCCCACGCGCATCCACACGCCGATGGAATCAGCGATCATCATCTGTCGTGGGGATACTTACAGCTTGGACGAACATTAGCGACCTTTGATGCGGAAACGCAACGTATTCAATGGACACTACTTACGAGTGTCTCGATTGCCTTGCTGCTCGTGGTGGGGTCGAGTTGGTGGCTTTCGGGGTTGGCAATGCAACCTATTTATCACTCATATCAACAGCAGCAGCAATTCACGACAGATGCTGCCCATGAACTCCGAGCACCACTGACCAGCCTTTTAGCAACAGCAGAAGCCGCGCTGCATGTCTCGCCAGCGAATAAGCAAGAGCTACAGACCATACTCCAGACCATTGAGCGTCAGGGACGACGCTTAGGTGATTTGATCGCTGACTTATTGCTATTAACCAGTCTTGAAGACAGTGGGCGGACGGTGCCTGTCTCTCCCTGCTGCCTTACGGATTTGGTCTTGGATTTGGTCGAGGAGTTTGCGGAGCCAGCCGCGGCGGCCTCTGTTGAGCTTCGCCCACAGCTCCCCGGCGGTGATGTTTATGTAATGGGTAATGAGCCTCAGCTATACCGTCTCATCACAAATCTCATCACGAACGCCATTCGATACACCCCCAGTGGCGGTCAAATTGAGATTGGCTTGGAGGTTCGTCATCAGAGTGCTTGTATCTATGTCAAAGATACAGGGATTGGAATTGCGAAGACTGAGCAACGCCGCATTTTTGATCGGTTTTATCGCATCGATAGTGATCGTTCTCGCAAAACTGGCGGAACAGGGTTAGGACTGGCGATTGCTCAAAGTATTGCGAGGCAGCATCACGCTCGGCTGAGGGTTGAGAGCGAGGTCGACCGAGGTAGCATCTTTACGGTTGAATTTGCCCAGACGCTGCCACACAGCGCTTCTACTACTACGTGCTGAGTGTTAAGCACTTTAGATCCGCTTGCGCAGGGAGGCAGCACGCCGGTTCGCGATCGCGTTTTGCGGATCATGCTTAAGGGCTGCCTCGTAAGCATCAAGGGCCGGTTGGACTAGGTTTTTCTTTTCATAGGCGTGGCCAAGGTTATTGAACGCTACTACATAGGTAGGCTCTTGCTCGATCGCGAGTTTGTAGGTGCGAATAGCGAGATCGTATTGTTCGAGGGCAAAGTAGGCATAGCCTAGGGCATTGGCAACGAGGGGCAGGGGCGTTTCGCTGGCATCAAGGGCTTTTTTGAATTGGTTGACCGCTTGCTCGTAGAGTTGCTTTTCAAGATAGACGCTGCCCAGTTCGTAGTGATCTTCAGGCGCACCTTTGCCACGGGCGAGCTTGTCTTGCAAGCGGCTGAGAACACGCTCTTGGCGTTGGTTTCGCCGTACTTCTCGGACAATGAGAAAGGCAACGACGGCTAAAAAGCCACCCAGCACCGATAAATAGACAAGGGGTAAGTAGGCATCCATACGCAGCTCAAGTTGCACCTTCTAGCATCTTAGTTTGAGCTTGGTACATCTATGGGGCTAGGCTTGGCGAGCTCAAAGGAGGCAGCGGTGTCTGAGCATGGCTGGCCTCATGATTGCGAACCAAAGCCCAGTCACGCCAGGTGGCAATCACTTCAGTCTGGGCCGGTAGATCGGGGCTTAGCCAACTCAAGCCCGGTGCCAAATCGGCATAGCGCTCACCCAGCTTCGGGGTATAAAACCCCAGCAGGATCAGGGCTTGGTGGCTAGCTGAATCCTGCTCGGGTGGGGCGCTGATGTGGACGGTTGTGTTGGCTAGCTGGGTGGCCACGTTGGGCATTCGGAGTACGTGCTGGAGGTCGCGGCTGTAGTCGCCCCAGAGAAGGGTTTGGCTGGCGAAGCTGAGGGCAAGCCAAGGCCCTAGCAGCCAGCCGGCGAGGCGAGCCTGTGCACCGAGCCGCCAGGATAGCAGCCAAGGCAAACCCAGCAGGAGCAGCAGGGGACTGTAAGGGCGAAGATCGCTACCGAAGGTAAGGCCAGCCGCAGTCAGGAGCAGCAGACCCCCCACCCACGCGACCCAGCGTAGCCCTTGCTGGGTGTCGATCGCGTTCGCGGCCAAAATCGCCGTAAAGGGCAGCAGTTGCAGGCCATAGTAGGGCGTGCGTGTCGAAAAAAGACTGAGCATAAACAGCATCGCCAGGGGATAGCCCCACAGCAGCGGTCGCTGCGTGGGTTGAGGTTTGGCCAAGAGAGCTAGCAGTACCCAAGGAAAACCATTCAGGGGCAGGTTCCAGAGATAATACCACCAGCCCGTAGCATGAACATTGCTTTCACCCAAATACAGCAATTTGCCAAAAAGCTGCTGCCACACCAACGCACCGTGAATTTGACTAGCCAAACCCAGCCACAGCACTACAGGCAGAGCGCCGAAGATCAGCCCCCCATAAAGCCAAGGCGAGCGCAGGGGCTGCCACCGCTGCTGCCAGAGGTAGGGTAGGAGCGCCAGCATCGGCAGGGCAATCATAAAACTTTTGATCAAAAACCCCAGGCCCACACTGGCCCCTGTGAGTAGTAGCCAGCGGGGCTGCTGCTCGGCCTTGAGCAACGCCCCAATACCCAGCAGCTCGACGGCAACCAAGGGCAAATCTTGGGTACCCAGATGGGCATAGTGGGTCACGAGGGGGGTGACAGCCACAATAGCGCCGCTCAGCCAAGCGGTTTGGGTAGAGAGATGCAGGTGTTTCGCGATCGCGATCGTCAGATACACCACTGCCGCAAAGGCGAGAATACTCGGCAACCGCACCATCAAGGTAGTTTCGCCACCCACCGCCATCGCGATCGCCTGGAGCCACTGAACCCCAATGGCCCGATCAAAGCGGGGCTCCTGCCACCAATGCAGCGTTAGCCAGTCACCCGTTTGCAGCATCCAGCGCGCTTGCAGACCGTAGTAGCCCTCATCTTCAGCCATGAGACTGCCACCCCACCAGGGAATGAGGGGTAACAGCCAAAGCCAGGGCTGGCGTAACAGCTTAGACACAGCACGTTTGAAGGAGGGTGCTCTTCTACTATCTTGCAGCACACTCCCAACCACCACACTAGGCGGTCATGATTATCACTGGATGCACTATGAGCAGCTAATCGAGGGTAAGCTATGGCACCGCGTAACTCATGCCTCAGCCCCCTAATATTGCTGCTAAAGCTGCGCATTGTGCTTCTAGTTATTATGAGGCTGCTGCTAAGTCGCTAGGATGTAGATACTTGGTATATACGCTTTCCAAGTAAATCAATTCCAGAACCTCAATCCACCTAAAAGTAAGGCTTAATCTCATGATGTCGACAGTAGCCAAGTGGGGCAACAGTTTAGCAATCCGTATTCCGCAGCACTTAGTGAAAGAGATTCAGCTTTCTGAAGGGGCTGAGATTGATCTTGTGGTGGTTGATGGCAATCTTGTCATTAGGCCAATACTGCGGAAGCATTACTCTCTAGAAGAACTCCTTTCAGGTATCACCGCAGAGAACTTACACACTGAGATTGACAGTGGGCTTGCTGTAGGGCATGAAGCTTGGTAGTACCTCGCTATATCCCTGCACGAGGAGACATTGTTTACCTCAATTTCGAGCCAACCAAAGGCCATGAGCAGCGAGGGTATCGGCCTGCCTTTGTCTTATCGCCACGTCGCTACGATGCCAAAAGCTCTCTCGCTCTCCTGATGCCCATTACAAGCCAGCAAAAGGGCTATCCCTTTGAAGTTCTCTTACCTCCTGAGTTGAAGATTCAGGGCGTTATTTTGGTTGATCAAATCAAGTGTCTGGATTGGCAAGTACGCAGTGTGCAGTTTGTGGAGTCTGCGCCAACAGGAGTGGTGGAAGAGGTGCAAGCAAAGCTTGAGCCATTGCTTCTGTAGCAATGATTACAATTATCGACACATCAATTCCAGTCAAATCCTCAATTAACAGAACACTTTCAAGTATTAAATTCATTCTAAGCAGGGTGATCAGAAACCGAAAGTATCTTGCTATTACCCAAGTTCTGGAGAAACGCCATAAGGCTACTTGAGTATAGTGCTGCCATGTGTGACAGCACCACTAAACGGTTACCTAAAACAGGATCTAGGCGCGGATTTGCCACTGCATTTGATTGAGGTTATTGTTACGACGCATGGGGCGTGTGACCAATTCCAGCAGGTCTTTAACGTTGCTAAAACCGTGCATTTGGGCAAAGGTAAACTCGACCGACCATTTGGTGGTAATGCCACGGGCTTCGAGGGGGTTGGCGTGGGCCATGCCGGTGATTACCAAATCAGGGACATCGGCTTTGATGCGTTGAATTTGGTTGTAGTTGTCCGGTTTTTCGACAATGCGCGGCAGCGGTACGCCCATTTCGGTGCAGGCCGTTTGCAGGGCGGCGAGTTCTGATTCTTGGAAGCGTTTATCCATGTAGGGAATGCCGATTTCTTTGACACTCATGCCGCAGCGAATCAGAAAACGGGCTAGGGAAATCTCTAGCAAGTTATCGCCCATAAAAAAGACTGACTTGCCCCGCAGCAGCGTCAAATACTCTTGCACTTGGGGGTTAGCCCAAATGGTGGCCTCGCGTTCGGCTAAGCCCTGGGGTTCTTTGCCCAAAGCCCGACAAATCGCTTCGACCCAGAGCCGGGTGCCATCGGGGCCAATCGGGAAGGGAGCATTGATCAGGTTGCACTTGCGGCGACGGGCCAGCACTGTGGCGGTGCGACTCAAGAAAGGGTTAATACCAACAACATAGGTGCCGGGTGCAACAACGGGCAGATCGGCAAAATGAGGCGCAGGCAGCCAACCCGAGACAGTAATTCCTTGCTTGTCTAATTCGAGGTTGATCTGGGTAACGACGCTTTCGGTGACCGAGCCGAAGATGACGAGGGGCGGATGATCGGCTGTGGTGACGGCAGATTGAGTTTTTTTGCCGAACCACGCACCCAGACCGGCAGCGGCGGGG
>BBPD01001443.1_pt3 | contig 20067 bp, 23 predicted proteins | sample 1344911 | NCBI WGS metagenome assembly BBPD01 (sample SAMD00019088, study PRJDB2971) | groundwater metagenome | biome: freshwater biome; feature: mineral spring; material: ground water | place: USA: CA, Sonoma | collected 2011-09 | depth surface m
TTCGGGTCGGGCTTCGGGTCGGGCTTCGGGTCGGGCTTCGGGGCACCGCCACCAGTGCCTTTCGGCTGGCTTTTAAGCCCAGCCAAGGACTTGACGACCCCGCCCACTCCGCCGACCAATGCACCACTGATGGCACCAGCGCCCTTCCCTACCGCTCCCGCGCCTGAACCAATTTTCGCTCCCGCTGCTGCGCCCGCTGCGCCCGCTGTAACCGCAGCGGCGGCGGCGGCGGCGATCTTAGCGCCAGCCCCTGCCGTCAGATCGGAGCCAATTCCCGAAAATATATCCGAGGCGGTACTCATAAACTTATTCGATATGAGAGACAACAGAATGCAAGCTACAATCAGCCCACCAAGACCCAAAATCAAGGTCATCAATTGAACAGCTATAGGGTCCATTACATTAACCTCAAGGAGTCGACATCGCCGCAAGTGGGATAATTAATCTAAGTGTCGTAGACATTCTTTCGATCATCTCCAAAACCACCATCAACAACAGCAAACCAGCCGTTGCCTGAGCGATTCCTCCAGCCATCGCAGATATAACCCGCTTAAACCATTGATCAATCAACGGGTAGGCCATCAATGTTAACGGCCCGAAAGCAAGAGCTATCTGAACCGCTACCAGTCCAGCTAGGGCATGAAAAATAACGAAGCAGAGGAGGATCATGATAGCAATACACGCAAGCACAAACATAAACCAAGCGAAAACCAGAAGTAGGATTTGGGGGGCTGCAATAGCAAGCGCATCAAATGTTTCTAAAAGCTTGGCATCGCGGACGGGCTTGAAAACATTATCAGAGATGGTAGACAGCATCTCATTCATCGTAGAAATTGCATCTGCGCCGCCTCGAAACGCAGTCCCTACCAGCGTATCGACCGGCTCGCCAGAGACAAGACCCATTACACCGTCCTGAGCGCAGGATGCTAAAGAGCGCACAGTAGCGCTACCGTCGCAGCCGCTACCGCCAGACTGCCAGAGCGCTAGACCGGCAGATAAAACGATCCCAAGAATGATCGCGTAAATCACGGACGAAATAACATCCACCAAATCGCCATCTATAAGCTCTTTAATCACGTCCATGATGAGCTTAATTGCCATCGTAGCCGTTAGTACAATCGGCGCAGCAGAAACCGCCGCAGAGGCAAAATTCGATGATGCGCTTTCTATAGCAAGAAGCAAAGAATCAGGGGTAACGCCGATTGCGGTAAGAAAATCATAAAATGCGGTAACACTGCCGCTCATTGCAATGCCCTACCCATAATGACACCAACAAGAAGGAAGAATGAAATAACGGAGGCAATAATTAAGTATGGCCGATCAACAAAAACCTGATGAACAGCCAAGCGCCCCGCTAATTTCCATCGATCCCTGCCTCCATAAGAATTGCGAGTTAGAAACTGAGCACGCCAGCGGTTTGAATCCGAAGCCGGAACACGGGGGGATGCGGCAATAAACCTAAAAATCGCCCATCGATGTGCCATCGTCGGTGGGAAAATTGATAAGTGGGCGATCATCACCAATCTCGCCCACCCTGTCGGAAAGAGGCGAATCATCAACGCTCGCCATCGCCCGATGATAGGCTCTGAATGGATCTTATGAACTCTTCGTTTTGCCGTAAAGCGGCCTTACGAGCCTCAAGCGCCGCCACTTCAGCGTCAGCCCGGCGAGTTCGATCACTATTCTGATCCGCTGTCTGCTGCATGATTGACACATTCATCTCTACCAACTGGCGAGAAACGACAGAACTGCTCGCCACAAGAGCAGAAAGTCCCTGGATCTGAGTTTCCATTCCATCGGCAGTGGCTGCGATCTCAGTCACGACCTCAATATCTTTATTGGCCGAAACCAGCCTCTCTCGAAAGTTAGCATTTCTATCCGCCCAATAGGTTCCCTCCTGACGCCCTAGCTCGATGCGGGCTGAAAGGTACTCGTCCGCAGTCATGACGTATCCCGCATCGTTCATGGTGTGGAGCGTTTGATTGGCGCGATCAAGCTCACGATATACCCCGTACTTGTTGTCGCGGAGTGTCGTAAGACGATCAACCATCAACGTCGCGTTTTCTGCGTTCTCTAGGTGGCGCTGAATGTCACCAGCGACCATGCGCCCGGCGAATCCATCAGGATTGCGGCGCAACTGGTCAATCATGGCTTGGTACTGACGCGCACTGTTCAATGCGGTTTCGACCTGCTGGACGTAGGCCGCAGTCAACTGAACCTGATTGGCTATTTGAGTGAACTCTGTGGCACCACCAACACCACCGACCAACCCAGCAATTTCCGTTGCCGATCCAGCAATGGATGTGGTGGAAAACGAGATAGACATCGCTATAGGGATGAGAATGCGCTTCATGTCAGGACTCCATCATTTCGTTGATGTAATTCATCGCCCACGTCTCAATCGGTTCATCGGGTCGATAGTGTCGCTTGAAGGCGCGTTGCGCTCGCTGATCTGAGCGGCATGCCGCTACCTGGAGCGGCGTCAGCCGCATCTTGACCATGCGAGCAACGCCGGGCTTCACCACAAAATAGTCCTCTCGCGGAGTCGCGTGAGCAATTCGACCAACCTGATCTTCAGTGAGTCCCATCGTTTTGTTGTAGAGCGGAAATGCGGTTTCGGATAACGCCGAAGCATTGGGCAGATAGATCCGGGTCAGAACGTTGTCGCGCAGCGCAGCAAGCACTCGAGGCGGAAGTCCAGCAATATCCTCCAGAGACTGTGTAGCCATGAGAACCGAGGCATTGAGCTTTCGAAAGGTCTTCAGCCAGTCGATCAAGCGATCTAAGAATTGCTCGTCTTGCATCATAAACCAGCATTCCTCAATGTATATCAGCGTGGGGAAAACACGCTCCCCGGCAGAACCTTCGAGCAGTAAGCGCAGTCGGTAAAAGGCGTAATCCAAGAACGCACGAGCAACCATTGGCTCTCGCATCACGTCGTTCATTTCAATAGCAGTAAGCGTGCCTGAAAGCTCAAAATCATCGATGTGGTTGTCAAAATAGCCAGAGAATTGTCCCGGTGTTTCTGAACTGCTTTCACGAACCCAAGGGGACAGTTCATCGCGCAGGATTGTCGGGAGAATTGCCGAAAGTCCCGACAAGTTAAAAAGCAATCGATCCGATGCGCTTGCCAGATCAGCGACAGCTTCAGCGATAACCTTCGCGTCAGCCGTAGTGACTCGATAGCCTCTTGAACTGATCAAACTCGCCACCCACCCGCTAACCCACGGGCGATGAAGTGGGTCAGAGATCATAGCCAGCGGATTGAGTGAAATGTTTGATCCGGGACGGAGATCAAGATGCGACCCGCCCTGGAGAAGGGTCGCAATTTTGCAACTGTAGTCCTTGTCGAAAATCAGGGTCCTAGCGCCTGGGTAGCGTGACCACTGGCTAATCAAAAAATTCATGCCGACCGATTTACCCGAGCCCGATGGACCCATGACCATTGCGTGACCAACCCCTCCAGAGTGCAGGTTAAGGTAGAACGGCGTTCGGTATTCCGTCGAGAGCGCCGTTAGGCAAGGCATGGTTTGGCCCATCTGCTCACTGAGGTGAGCATTGACGATTTCCCCGTCCGATACGCCAACAAGCGGCGCGAGATCTACAGCGTTTTGTGCCGACAACATGAGCCAACGGCGGCACATTTGCCATTGACCCGGCAAGGTGGTTGACCAACTGGACAGTAAATGAATCGACTCTCGAATGGCTCCGACAAACTTACCGGCATAGAGCACACGAATCGTGTCTCGAACAATCCCATCAAGATCCTCCGAATCCTCGTTGTAGAGCATTAAGGTGACATTGGTCATACCAAACAAGGTACGGCCTGCGGTCATCTCGCCTTGAGCGGCCAACACTTCATTGACGGCCTCGGTGCGAGCGGGATCGGCTTTCGATTCATTCATCTGTCCGCCGCGAGCCGCGCCGGCCAAGTAGGCGGTGATTGGGTAGCGTGCCGCCTCATTTACCCGCTTAATTGCAGCGATGTGCTTTTTGGTATCGCTGGTACTGGAGACGCGGAACGTGATGGAGAGCGTAAGCTCGCACGGGAGCATCAGCAGCCCCGCAAAAGCGGAAAAAGCCGTACCTTCCACCGGGGGTGCTTTAAGCGAGATTGCTGCACCATACATCCGGCTTGAAGCGTCACCAAACGCGAGGGTGTCGGCAAAAACCGAGACCGGCTTTTCCGGGAGATAGCCGTCCAGAAACGATGCGCCATCCCATGCCTTTTCCACCATGCGAACACCGGGGTTAGCGCAGGCCCACAAAAAACCAAGAAGCTCTTTGCCGCGCATGCGTCGGGGCGAACTCGCATAAAAGGAACTCTCTGCGCGCTCGAGGATTGGCTCGAACTCTTGAATTGACTGCTCAACCTCCGCAGCACGAAAAGCAAACGCAGATCGGTTTGCTAGTGCGGATTTAGCACCTTCAATCATGGCTCGCAGTGGTGAAAGTCCTTCGGCGATGAAATTGCTGATGCGGTCGATGACACCGGACGCTCCGGTTCCGGGCGTCCAAAGCACAGAGACAAAGTGGCGATTGCGAAAGTTGCCACCCGCTTCGAATGTGGCTCGGTTATCGTCGTCCATCAACCTTGCAACGAGCGCCCGGAACTCGCCCGTTGGGTACTCCGCGCTTCTCTGCCGATGAACCGTCCACCACAACGTCACAGGGCGGTCGCGGAAAGCCTCCATGAAACGATCCGCCGATGCGGCCAACTCACGCTGTGCATCAGCACCAGATCCATCTAGATCGAGTCCCGTTATCTCGTAGCACGCCAGCATCGACCCGTCTTTGCAGGCGACGATGCCATCCGTTAACGGGACTAGCCACGGCATCAACTCAAGCGACGATCGAGTGTCATCACCACCCCTCATGGCGCTCACAAAAGCTCTCCATCCCGAGAAATAACGAGAGGACGAAGCCCCTCGCGCGGATCACTTGCAGTCCACGGCTCATACCGATTGGCCTGCCTAGCATAGCCAACATAGATTAATCGTAGATCAGCGTCACGCTTGGCCATCTGCACAAGCGCTATGTGAGCGATTAGAGTAATCGCCGGCCAAAAAAAGACGCCTAGCATCAACACCATGACCCCGCACAATGCGAGGTTGAAAACCACGAGTTTGTACTCTCCTCCCAGAAAAAGCTGAGGGCGAGACAGTGACGGGTATGTAGGTGATGTGCGGATCATCAGCAGATTGGGCTCAAGCCCATAAGTTGTGTAACCGTGCCAATATTCAAAATTACCGCAACGCCAATCGCAATCTTTAGCAGGGAGCCCATGAATCCGCGGGCTTCGTCCATCATCCACAGGATAAGCAATGCCACGAGAGCAACGGCAGCTAAACCGACGACTATCGGGCTGTCGATAAATTGACAAATCGCATTGATAAAGCCACCACCGAGGGCATCAAGGCTTTGCGCCATCACACCGCCTGAAGCAGTAAGAAAGCTCATGCCAACAACCACGCGAACGACAGGGTTCAAATCTTTCATGAAATACTCCCAAGGATAGGGCCGCCAAAAACAGGTGTTACAAGGTAATTTCCAGAGGCATCAATGCCGTCTAGACGAATCACGCGGCGGGGGCCGCGCTTGCCTCCGCGTCGCGAACAGAACACGACGTAATGGATGGTTGATGCAATCTGCTGCCTGAGCGCAGAAAGGGGCATGTTCGCTGATTCAGGGGACATTCTAGTTAAGTTCTCCAAACGAAGCAGTGCATCCTTCGCGCTGTTTGCATGGATTGATGCGCCGCCGCCACTGTGACCCGTATTTAGCGCGTCGAGCAGATCATAGGACTCCGGCCCGCGAACCTCGCCGACAAGAATCCGGTCGGGGCGATAGCGTAATGCAAGCTTAACAAGATGGCGAATGCTCACACCAAAAACATCATTCGCCTCGAAGCAAACCCGATTCGGGACAGTGACATTAAGCTCAGCAGTGTCCTCAATTGTTACTACGCGGTCTTTGGCTGGAACCGCACCGAGAAGCGCATTTATGAATGTCGTTTTGCCCGAGCCCGTAGACCCCGCAACCAGAAAGTTTTTATAGCTCTCGACCATCCATACAAAGAACTCGCGAAGCGCTTGCCCGCCTTTCTCAATTTCGGAGACAGGAATCGGGCAGCCATCAGGCACCTCGCCGCCGGCGTCATGCCTGCCAAGGTCAGCGTCCGGCTCCGCCATGCTGAACGAGTCGGCGGCGAGGTAGTCGTCAAGACTCATCACTGTCCGCGAGTGTTTACGGATACAAATGCTAGGCCCATGAATGGCGATCGGCGACGTGACAGCAGCGATGCGAAAGCCCGGCATCCGGCAGTCCAGAACCTTTATCAAATCCTTATCGTTGATCGAAGCAAGCGCTTTCGACGCAACGCGGATGCTTTCGGCAGTGACACCGGCACCCTCTTGCACCTGTGACATGACCCCTAGGCGCTCGACCCACACATCTCCGGGCGAGTTGATCATCACCTCTTGCGTGTCAGGATCATCGAGGTAATTTTGCAGTGGTGAAAGAGCATTGCGAAACAGTCTGATCGCCGAGCCCTCTTTGACTTCTGAGAAATGGATAGCACCAGTCATCGCATTGATGCCTGGTGCGCTTCTGCATAGGCAATCTCGAGCAGAAGGTTTCGCTGGATCTTCGCTGCGTAACGTCGCTTTTTGTGCTCGCTGCGCGCGTTGTAACGACCGACCGCCTCCCATGTCATCCCGTGCTTTCGTATCTCGCCGGCAAGAATCCATGCACCAACAGCGATCGAGACGCAGGGGTCGAAAAGTGTCTCAGGGTCGATGCCGGCACGACGGAGCGTGGGAAACCAGAAGCTGTTGATCTGCATCAGTCCTCTATCCTCGCTGTCGTTAAAATTGGCTCGATTGATAGCACGAGCGTTGAACCCCGACTCCTGTCGGGCGATGGCACGTAGCAGCAAGGGACTGATGGAGAAGTGTTGGCCGGCTCGCTCAAAGCAGGCATCGTATTTGCGAGTCGCCTCGGCTGAAGATGGGAAGATCAGCGCCAGACAGGCTAAAAAGATCAGGCTCAGGACACTTCGATACATCATTGATCTACCTTTTTTTGTTGGCCATCTTGACTTGAGTCGGCAGCAGCAGCAGCAGCGCGCTGTTCTTCGAGATCGTCCCTGAAAAACTGGCGAAAAACGAGGTATTGGCAGGACAGAACAAGCTCCGCGGAGGCGATGCTCGTCCTACTTTCAGCCGCGTTGCCAGCAAGGCTGGCAATCGACGTTATCGCCCTGCCCAGCCAATCAACAGGCAAGCATGCCCTGTCAATGCGCTGCAACGGGCTATTGCCCAACACAACGAAGACGAAAAAGAACATCGTGCAGAGAAAGAAGACTGTTCCGAAATGAGTTTTCATACAGGCAGATGATACATGATGTTATTGTTCTTTCAACGTCCTTAGAGAGATTGTGATGCTGAAGTTTGCAGACCTCCAGCGCCTTCGGCTTGGCGGCACTCAAGACAACCTCGGGCTGACCGCTCTGGGATCAGGAGCGCTTCTAGCGTCTGCCGGAAGCCCCCTGGCTGGCCCGATCGGAACCTTGATGGGAACTATCGCGGGCGCGGCAGGCGGTGCCTATTTCGCGAACCGGCTTGCCGATGTATTGACGTTTGAAACCTTTGAGGGGCCTGATGGAGGGGTTAAAATCAACTCATCATCGGTTCCAAAAGTAACAGGGGATTTTATGAACCTCGGTTATTTGGCGGATACCGGGGAAGCACTTAATATACCACTAAAAGATTTCAGCAGGCACCTTATGATAACCGGCATGACTGGCGTCGGTAAAACTGTGCTTGGATCGTGGCTTTTTTATCAGCAGGTTCAGCGTGGTGGCGGGTTGCTTTTTGTTGACGGAAAGGTTGACTTTGATAATCTACTGATGATGCGAAATATGTGCGCCGCTGCGGGGCGCGAACAGGACTTCCTTGTCGTTAATTTTGACGACCCGTCATTATCAAACACATACAACCCCGTTCTACATGGCGATGCCGATGAGGTGGGCTCTCGCGTTATGGCGCTGACCCCTGCTAGTGAGAATAATCCCGGAACAGATTATTACCGCCAAGCAGCGAGCGGTGCAATCACTGCGATTGTCAGCGGCCTGCGCGCATCAGGGCGCGCCTACAACCCTCTGGACATCGCCCTGATGCTCCAGAGCGAGAAGATATTCAGGGCTGTAGAAGCCATGATCCCGCGCAAAACGCCGGGTGAAGTGGCTTTTAAGACGTGGGCAAGGCGATTTGTCAGCATCGGACGTGATGGCCAAGACCAAGGCCTTGACATGAAGAAGGTTCGCGATGAGTTAGGCGGGCTTGTTGGTAAGATTTATACGTTCGGATCCGGTAACTTTGGACAAGTTTGCAATAGCTATGATCCCGAAGTAGTATTGCTAGATGCTATTAAGCAAAACAAGATCGTATACATAACAATCCCGTCTATGGGCAAAAAAGAAAGTGCGGGCGCTGCGGGAAAGATGTTAATTGGTGATTTGCGCTCCGCGTTAGGACACATGCAAAAGCATGCGCAGGATAGACCGAAGATACCTTTCCTTGCTTTTTTCGATGAAGCCGGCGCGTATCTAACCAGTGCAGCAACGACGATGCTAGAGCAGGCTAGATCCTGTAACGTATCCATTACAGTATCTGTCCAGACAAAGGGTAATTACGATCAAATTAGTCCTGACTTTAGGCAGTCAGTAACAGGCAATACTCTCATAAAAGCATGGTTTAAGCTCAACGAGCCAGATACTCTCGAATGGGCTGAAAAAATGATTGGCACAGAGCGTCAAATCGACTACGGCGTCAGCGCAAGCCGTGGTGAAGGGCTTAGCAGGGCGTCAATCTCAAACACCAAAGCACGAGGTCTTTCCGATAGCTCAGGGGTGGGCTATAGCGAGTCGGTCAAAGAAGCGGCGCGGGTAAGTCAGAACAACATTCTCCGACTCGGACAAGGTGAGTGCATCATTCAATACGACGGCGACAAGGTGTATCACGTCAGAATTCCATTCCTGAAGTTCACGCCTGAATTCAAGGCTGAGATGGGCAACAGCTTTGTACCCAACCGACGCCGCCAGAGACGAGTTCCTGGTGTTTACGCCTACCGCATTGCCCAGGAAATGATAGATGAAAGCGAGAGGAACGGGAGTGGTGCATGATCCACAATCCAATTGCTCGTGCCGCCGGAATTGTTTTTGGTTTTTGGTGGCTGGCCCTCACTGTCTGGGGGGTCTGGAATTGGGATAGCGCGAACGTCACTTTATCGACTGTCACGACTATCATCGCAATCTCCCTGGCAGCCCCTCTTTTGGGGGCAATCATCGGTTTTTTCGGGATGCTCGCCTATCGGAGCGGAAAAGTTGCATTGAGAGAATTCACTCTCAGGCAAGGCGCTAGCCGAGATGGCGTGCAGGTTTTGATTGGAACTTTGCCGTTAGCGCCATCCATCGAACGCATAGAGCCTTCTGATGCGGATCTTGCTCGGATTCCTCGGTGGTCGGAGTTTTGCATAGCCTTTCCTCTCCACGCTCAGGCGCTGTCTGCTGTTATGGCCGTGATGAAAGCGAAGGAGTCGTTGCCAGCATCCCCTGTGCCCGGAGGTCATGGCGGTCGAACGCTGATTGAGCATTCGCTTGGCGTGGTGGAGTCCATGATTAAAGTGGCACCAAAATGGGTTTACAAGGGGCAAAAGAACAAATCAGGGAAGATCGTGCGGGCAACAAACGAAGGCGATCACAGGTTTACGCCAGCAGATTTTGGTCTGCTTGTATTAACAGCATTCTCTCATGACATAGGCAAGGTTCGCTGTTATGAGCAGTGCGATGGGCGCGTGGTTGAAGTGCTCCCGAACCACGACACTGAGGGCGCAAGGATTCTGCGGTTGATCCCTGAGATTATGGCGCTGCCAATCACCGATCGGCGAGCGATCATCACAGCCATTGCGTATTACCACCACCCTTTCTCTATTCCTGATTCAGATTGGGTGACGGATCGGGTTCGTAGTTTGATGGAGCTATTGATCGTTGCCGATCACGCTGCGGGACGGTTAGAAGGTCATTCACTAACCAACTATTCGAGTGATGAAGACGAATCAGCCGCTCCGTTTTCAGCAACTTATAGTCCTGACGCTCGCCTTGAGGCGGTCATGAACAAAGTCGCCGGACAAAACCACAAGGATATATTCGAGACAGCGAGAGCCGAAGATGAGGCTTTATCATCAGAAGATACCTCTGACATCGAAATTGAACGCCTTGGTAAAGTGGCGGCCGCACAGCATGAAAAATTAGACGGGGATAACCCAGAAGACGATGAGAACACAAGCATTGCAGCATTTGCTATGGCGCTTCGGAAGTCTCGTACTGAAATAAACAGTAAGCACGCAAATACTCGAATCGGCTTCAAGCGTGGCGACTACCTTTATTTGTCCGAGAACCGTCTGCGCGCCTTAGTTTCAATGCTCCCTGAATCCTCGCTTAGAAAATTCAGACTATTCTCAGCCAATCTGGTTGATAATAACAACGGCGAGGGACTGAGAATAAACGCTTACACGAACAGTCTGCTAGAGGGTCTTGAGGCGAAGGGCTGGCTCACACTTTTAGCACCCCTATCTGAAATGAATGGAGAAATTGGCCGTGTTAGCGCCAAAAACGCCATTTGGAAAATCACTACCAAGATAAGCAAGGATCAGCTTACTTCAAGCGTTGGCGGTGGCTTCATAATAATTTCAGCGGCCCCTTTTGAACTCTCAAATATCAAAGATTGGCCGCACGAGATAAAGATTGAGAAGCCCTTCTTTGGACTTGGCGCGCTACTGGATAAAGCCGGGATGGAGGCACGTCGGTCTGCGGGCACGTCCCCATCAGTAAACTTTTCTGATGAATCTGAACGCTCGAAGGCTGTCCGTGAAAATAGTGCGGACGAGCATGGTGAGTCAGCCAAGGTTGATGAAAAGGCTATCGTTGCTCAGGCGCTTGAGGACATTCGACTGGCCATTTCCGATGCTGAGCTTGAGCCATCAAAGCGATCCGATGGGTTTATGTTTTTCAAGACAGAAGGCCCAGCAGGCTCCTTGATTGAGGAAAGACTTGAAGTGATGGGGTTGTCTAGAAATCAAGCAGGAATCCTAACAGTGATGGGCTCTTCGGGTATTTTGTTTTATAGGGTTCCTGAAGCAGTTGCATCCCCGGAAGACTGAATCTGGTTATGGCAGATACCCTCCCCCCAAGTAAACCCCTCGTATCCCGAAAATCGCTCACCGGCAACACAGATGTACTCAAGAACCTTCTCGACGACAATCCATCGGCGACCCAAACGCTCAGCAGCCATGCCAGCCTTGGCCGTCCCTCCGAACGGATCAACAACGAGATCACCTGTCTTGGACAGGAACCGAATCAGAAAGTCCGGGATCGATAGTGGCTGCATCGCTCCGTGCGCGGGTAGACCCAGCCGCTTCGCGTCCTCACGGTACCGTCTGGTGTCCGCGCAAGAATGTCCTCGTGTCAGGATGTTTCGCGGAATTCGTCCCTCAGTGGGGGCTCCGAAGGATCCCGGACGCAAGGTATAAGCACCGTCTCCGTAGTTGGTATTTCGATCTTCACCACCGGCCTTCATGAGTCGCAGTTGCGCTTCGGTGTGAGCCTCAAGAACTCGGCGATTGTCCGCCGTGATTCGGGTCGGATCGTTGGTGAACCAAAGTATTGGCTCCCATGCGACATTCAGTTGCACGCGCTTTTTCGACGCCCAGGCGACGGGGCCGGGCGGCTTTGATGGGTTGTGCCAGATCAGCCGGTCCATCAGAGACATTCCGAAGCGATCGGCGATCGCCAGAGTCAGTCGTTCCAGGTAGAGAGATCGAGTCGGACGGCCCGGCTCAAAAACGTCGTTTGAAACATTCAGGCAAAGTGAGCCGCCGGGGGCTAGCGCCTTGATCGCCGGCTCAATGGACTTGCAGATGAAGTCGATGTAAGCCTCAGTGTCGGGCGTGCCGCCGTAGCGGCGGGCTATTTGGATTGGGTACGGTGGGCTGGAGACGATCAGCGTAATGGGCTGATCCAGTCCGGCCAGAGCGGTCGAGCAATCGCCCCAGACAGCCAGGCCGAGGTTGGTGCTAAATCCCAATAGGGCGATCCCCGGACGGGCGGTTGAGAGTCCATTCTCTCGGTCTGCAAGACGCCATGCGCCTCGCTCTCCCGGCACCTTCTCGATTACACCAAGAGATTTCAGTGTTTGCTGTTGCCAGCGAACTTGGCGCTTCCATACGGAACGTTGAGTACCAGAGCTACCGATCGGCGATTTTGCAGCAGGGTCTAGGCCTGTGGCTTCTGCGATGGCGCTGTACAGATCCGCGTTCGACAGGACGCCGCGCTCGGCGTAGACAGAGACGACAGCAGAGAACAGGTCTGGCTGGAGCGCCATTATATTACCCTCTCTTAAGGCGGCGATGATGTCATGAATATCGCCTCGCTGCGGATGCGCCTGAGTTCATCTCGAAACTGCTCAGGGGTAAGAACTGTTTTTTGGCGGGCGGAAGCAACAGTTGAAGATGCGTGCGTACCGTACATTCCCGTATTTTCCACTTCTGCGTCTATCGGCGGCGGCGGCGGCGGCGGCGGACGGCACGGCGGCGCAACGCGGGTGTCAGCCCCAAGGAGGAGTGATCCGCGCTCTACCACGAGACTTTCAGTGCGAATAACGCCTCGGACGCTGCCGCCTTCGTGGATGCGGACATAATCTGCCTCAACACTGCCGTAGACCTCACCGAATATGATCACTACCGAAGCGCTTATTCCACCATGTATAACTGCCCCCTTTTTGATGAAGGCCGCCATGCGCTCACCTGTTATGGCGACCTTTCCCTCCACCGTCCCGCCAATGATGGCCGACTGAGAGAGCACTAGGTCGCCCGTAATAATGGCTCCATCTGGAATGGCCGCCGTGATTTTGTAACGCCTTGCTTCATCGCCGCGCACCAATTCACTGGACGGAGCAGCGGTCGCGCTCTTTGCTGCCCCGTTATTGGGAGTAATGGACTGGCTTGGGCCGAAGCTGTTAATGAACCGAGTGATGTAGTTTGACATTAGCGACCGACCGGACAGGAAATCTTTTTGATGATGCTGTAACGATTATTGTTAATCATGTCTTTTGCTGAGCTAACGCCAATTGGATCGGATTCCATCAAAATCTCAAATGAGCGCTCAATCTTTCGACGCTCTTCTTCAGTCTGCGCTCGGGCTGTTGCTGTACCGCGCTGATCGAGTAATGACGCTAGCGCGTCATCAGCAAGGCCGAGCCCTGCGATCAGAGCAAAATCGCCACTGATGCCCTGTCGCTCGGCTTCGGCACAGACGCCACCCTTCACTGTGAGAGAGATATTTGCTGTTCCCAATCGTCCGGTATGATAGGCAACGGGTTGAGCGGAAATAACGAGTTCGCCAGAAGGCGAAATAAATGCCCCTGGAAGTGAAGGCGCGCCATCAGAAAGCGGAAAAAATCCGGCAAAGATAGCTCCGCGCCGATGGGTCAGATCACCAGGGGAAACGCGGACGTTAATCTCGTCGGCGCATCGCGGGGAAGAAGGACACCCGAACGTTGAGCGCATAGAACCGCTATATGACTGGGCCAATGCGGGAGAAGGCAAAGCAAGAAACGCTGCGCACAAAACGGCAAGGCGCATCATCGGCGGATCTCCTCAATGCGGCCGTTAGCGGCCGTCAATCCGCTGCCAGCGGGGACAATGATCGTTCTTCCATCGGGTGCGCGGAGAACCACGCCGTCCTCAAGGACAGCCTCGACCTCAATCCGTGTAGGCGGGACTGGCCGAGGCGTTGCACGACGCAGGGCGGCAATCTCACTCTTGAGTCGAGCGATTTCAGCAGTGTCGGCTGGCAGTGATTCCATTGGCACCGGCACAGCAGACAGCAATACAGCAGGCACCGGCGCAGCAGGTTCTTGAGCGGGCGCTGGCGCACCTGCCCCCACGGGCATTGATGCTGGCTCGGCTGCCACAACAGCTACGGGCTCAGGCGCGCTACCAGAGACTGGTACCGAATTGTCAGCCGCAAGAAGTCCAACCTCGGGCGGGCCAACCTCCTGCGCCACCGTAGCGCTCGGGAAAAACTCAGGAACTGCCTGGGGCTCAGGAGCAGGAGGCGATGCAACCCTCTCTGTCGCATCTACATCATCAGCCTCAGCCGCAACGAGTGCGGCTGGAGGAGAACTTGGAACAGAGCCAGCGCCGCCCGCCATTATTCCAATGACAGCTAGACCGACCGCTAGTACTGCGATGCCAGCAAAAGCGAGCTTTTTACCCTTTGAAGCATCCCACTTCCCTTTTTTTTCTCGTGGCGGAACAGGCTTTACATCCAAGACAGACCCGCCTTTCATGGCTGCGTTCATAAAGTCGTCTGTAGCGTCTTGCAGAACATCCTGCTCGACTGAACCGATGGCATCATTACTTTTCATAAGGTCGTTGTCCGGGGGTTGCGAAACAGTCTAGCAAGGTGTGCAACGAAACACCAAAACACCTCGAAGCAAGGCTTGTGCCGTAATTGTGCGGCAAACGCAGGAGAAAACTAATGCGTGCAAGCGAAATTTTCGCACGCGCTAGGGATGCCGACCTGCCATCGATGTGGCAGGGCACCCTACACAAGGGGAATGGGCGGTACACCTCTAATTGGACTCCTTGCTGCGGGGAGGGCAGCAGGAGGGATCGTGGCTCCATCGGTAAGGTGGGTGGCATCTGGCGTTGGCGCTGCTTTGTCTGCAACAGCGGTGGTACAGCCGTGGACTATGTGGCGATGTGCGAGGGAATGTCACCAGACGATGCTGCAAGGAAAATTGTTTCCGGGAGCGTCAACTTTAGCCAAATTGTTAAGCCGATCGAGAAAAATGAACGTCCGGTAAAAGCCACAGGTGAGGCAATGGCTGCGGTCATCAACATGCTGAAAAAGCACCCACTGACTGAAGATGTTGTTGCCTACCTTGAGGGTCGAGGCCTGACGCGCAGGACAATCGTAGAAGCAAAAAAGCGAGGCATTCTTGCCTGCCTCCCATCGATACCTGAAGAAGCCGTTTTGTGGCTCGAGGTCAATGTTGGAAGGGAGGCTATGTCAGAAGCAGGGATGTGGTCAAAACGATGGCCGTCCGCCGCTTATCGCCCATTGATTCTGATCAATGGCAGCGGATTGACCTTGGAGCTTCGCCAACTTACGGAAAGCATTGGTTCATCACCCAAAGCCATCCAATACGGAATTCAGGATGCGCCATTTGTCTGGAAACCAAGAGGTGAAGTGAATCGAATCGTTGTTGTTGAGGGCGGAATAGATCTGCTCTCAATGGTCGATATGGGGGATGTCGATGACGCTCTCATCATCGGCATTTTTGGCACCGGAACATGGAGGGCGGCCTGGGGCAAGAAGATCTCGGAAAAGTACCCATCGGCACGATGGGAGATCGCGACAGATGCCAACGATGCGGGACACAAGTGCGCTGAGTCGGTAAGTGTACAGTTGGACGGATTAGGCAAGAAATGGTCGCGCCGAATCCCTTTTTGCGGAGAAGACTGGAACGACGCCTTGAAGTCAATTTCCGCCTAAAATCCCTAAGACGAGGAGAAAAAGATGGTTGAGAAAGTACGCGCCGGATGGGGCGTTTGGCGTTGGCGGCACACGCGAACGTGCCAGAACGGCCACGAGGTGAAAATACTAGGAGATAGCACGAAGCGGCCAGCGAGCCTACCGCCCGGAGGTATCCTCTGCCCGCACTGCAAGTCCCTGGTGGGCTTTGGTTCAAGCCGCAATATCCAAAATAACCGAGGCTAATCCGTCTCGGCTATGTCATCAATCTATCAAGGCTCCTGCTAATGCAGGAGCCTTTCTTCATCGCCAAAATATCCAGCGCTGAGTGCTTAATTCAGAGTCGGCGAGTGCTTTTATCTTCACGGACTGAGGGAATAACAGTTTGCCGCGGGAGCCAATTCTTGAAGTACAGGTAGTGAGCTTGAAAAACGCTCGAAAAGACCTCATGGGTTCCCGTAAAAACAATTCCGGCGATTTTTGAAGAGCCCTTCAAAAAACCCTTGAACAGAAAAGTAATAATGATTCTCGTTGGTGAAAAAATTAGTCCGATCACGAGCAGGATAATGGCAAGAACAACCGTAAACGGGTCAAACCACGCGATCACCTTGTCGAGAAAATCCTTCATGAGCCGCTTGATGAAGCCATTCTGGCGCGGCGCTCTTCAGCGATCTGTACTAGCGCCTCTACCTGCCTGATTCGGATGGCCGTTGGTGAGCCGAGCCCCTTCATCCAGCGGAATGTCGTTGATCGGTTCGTTCCGATTTCATCAGAAAGTCCGCGATAATCGTCTTCACGCAGGCCAAGCCTTGCGCACCAAGAATGGAAGAGCTTGACGCCAGAGGCGTTTAGGATGCTCAAGTCTTCTTTGTTTCTATCAAGCACTTTGCGGGCTCGCCCAAGCATTTCAGGCGAAACGTCGGGAATCGAGCCATACTCAATGTTGCGGATAACGTGCGACTCCACACCCATTGCTACGCCCATCTGAATATGAGTGTAGCGTAGCGTATTCCGAATTTTCTTCATCTCAACCGCAGCCGTGGATAGGGTGCGCCGAACTAAAGTTTTCCCTCTGTTTCTCTCGCGCTTAACAGCCGACCACGCCGCAGCACGACTACGCTGACTGACCGCCTTGGTTGAGCCAGCATTGGCTCGTGTTGCAGGTGAATGCTGAAAACCGTCAAAATCAAGAGGGCTTATGGACTGGTCAACAGAAACTGGGGGTTCTGGATTTTCTTGAGAATCACTCATTCGCCTTGCTGCGATGGCGGCCGATGCGTTGGCGCGACGAACGTCTTCTTCCTCAACCAATACCTCTGCAAGGTCGCGAGTGTTTGGATCTGCAAACGAATCTTCCCAGGCAGCACCCGTATCTTCGCCAGCCTGACTAAACAGAACCTCTTTTGTGTGTTTTCGTAGCAAGCCCTTGCCGATGTTCCGGCAGGTATCGATCAGATAAGGCTCAACGTCACGGGACTCGTCATAAACATGGATCAATCGCTCGATGACCAGCATCATCACTTCTTGCTCGATGTCGTCCGTTAGCGATTGCGCAAAAGCGCGAGCCGCACCAATTCGCGCACAGTGTCGGACGACCCGCTGCAATTCAAGTAGCGCACCTGGATCTCGATTTATGACTCCAGCCTTGTTGAGTTTCACTCATCATCACCGATGAAACTACCCGACCAAGTAACGCCCCTGATTCGGCCTTGATCTGCATTAGCGCGGTGCCGGCGCTCAGGGTGTCGGGATGTAAAATATACGCGATCTGCGCGGAGTCCAAAAAAACCCTCCTTGAGCATCCGCGAATAGGCGCGTCCTGCTTCTGTATTTCCTGCATCGAAGCCCGCTGCGTGGAAAAGTTCGGACTCTGTGATCGTCGGGTTAGCCCATACGATGCGAGCAAGCTCTAGGCCTCTCTCCATTCCAATCATCAACGCCTCCGATTCAAGTACATCGTTCAGCGGTCGGGACATATAGGGGAGAGGATCATCCAGAACGATGCTCTTGAGATACCAGATGTGATGAATGAGTGCCTGAACTACAAAAGGTCGAGCACCAAGCGATCGGCAGGATGTTTCAAAATCAAGACCTGATTGGTTTTTTTCGCCAATCTCAAATATCCACCGGATCGCTCGGCGGCGAGTGGCCGGATCAATACCTGGCTTGACCGCTTCGATACACGGCTTTTTCATCGCCAAGACAATGGCCCACTGCTGATCCGAAAAATCATCGGCTGCAAACGGGTCGGATGAAATGGATCCGCCATTCCGAAGGGCATCTTGACGATTCAATTCGGCGCGAACATCAAGACCTGGCAGCGACCACTCGCTGCGGATCAGTGCCTCGAACGCGGCACCGTCAAATCCGTCCTCGACAGCCTCTGCCAACCTGCTCTCAGCGTGGGTGAAGAGAAATCCAAGGTCATCCTCGTCCTCAGCAGCAAGAGCGAGAAGATCCTCTAGGTCGGAAAGACCCTTTACTTCCTCTGGTTCTGGATTGTTCTCGACCGTAAAACCCACAACTCACAGCCCCTCGATCACATCGGTTAGATCGATTCCTGATTTTGTAGTGGCCACTGATTTTGGCTCGCTGGAAACAGGCGCAGCCCGTACTGTCTCTTGGCGCGCCTGAGATCGACGGCGATGCTCGGCGAACGCAGTGAGCCACCAGGAGGGAAAGGCCTTGCGGAAAAAGTCGGCTTGCGCAGCCATGCCAATATCTTGACGACCAGCGACGATAAATGTTTCGCGGCGAAGCACGCCATCTTGCTCAATGTCACGAAAAGAAATCGAGCCAACGAGGTTGATTGGAAAAAGGGTTTTAAGCTCTTTCGCGAACGAGGATATGTTCCCGTAGATTCGAACAGGAATGGCGCGAGCGCTATCGGCGTACTGGTGAAGGGACATCTGGATGTGTGCGCCCTCATCCTCTGATGGCATCACCACCCTCTTTGCTCCAACAAAACCAGTGAGGATGACTTTGTTTGTGAATGACGATCCGCGAGCGGGAGCGCCACGCTGAGCGTCTCGCACCATGTCGCTCACTAGAGCCTCGGGCGTCATGCCGCCAACCAGTCCCGCAACATCTACGACCTCAAGCACCTTCTTCATCAGTCCTTCGCGGATTTCTGCGATGGTGGCCAATGGCGTTTTCACGTTTGATGCCGCTTGCAGTAGCGCAACCCGGCGCGGCACTGCGCTAATTCCTGGGCGCTTGAAATGGATCGCTTTCACCAGCAGGTCGCGGGCATCCGTATCAGGGTTGTATGTGCCGAAAACGTGGCATGAAACCTCGGTATACTCGTCATTCGGCGGTACGACGGCGGTAGGTGACACCGTGACGAGGATGCCAGTTTCTGCGTCAGAGCTTGAGCAGATGCGGACGCTGTTGCGATCTTGTCGCTTCACATATCCAGAGAGCCAGCAGACATTGCGTGTTCCGTTGACGAAGTTATTCAATACCGAAGTCACTAGGATTCTCTCCGTCTGTTTTCGAGTTTTGTAAAAGGTGCCCTATCCTAGAAGCGAACGCAACAAATGGCAACCACTCCTTCGATGCTCTCGCTCTACACTAAAGAAGCCGCCAGCGGCCTTGGCCCTGCAATCGTGGCTGAGGTCGCACAGGACGCTCGTCATGACGTTTTTGCCGCTATGGTCTACGCGCACTCCATCAATCTACAGGAGAGCACCAGGGAGCTTCTGGCCATCGCTTGGATGGATCGCCTTGAGATCACCGAGCAATTGATGAGGGCCGGCATGCTTCCTGATGATCTGGAGCTTTTTGGCCCATCACCCGCCGATTGCTGGCTGGTTAGGAACATTGCGAGGCTCAGAGGAACCCATCCACTTTTTACGGAGTGGGCCAACCTCAATGATGAGCGCCTGTTGATTTTGCAGCACCTGCCTCGAATTCACTGAATCGACCAAGGGACGAACGCACGCATCATGAGTACCAAAACCATCAATTGCAGCACCGCGTACCAGCAGAACTCGAAGACGGCTAACGAGATACAGCGACTTCCCGAGGACGCTCGCCGGACGCCTGTTGATCTGCCGGTGTACACGAGCGATGCGATTCGGTCGTCATTGATGTCCCTCTCGACACTGAAGCTCGGTAGCTGGCGATGGCAGGCCTTCGTCTACGCCAAGAGGTCGACCGACCGCAGCGCTCGGGTGGTGTACCGCCGGCGCTGCCTGAACGAGACGCACGCCAAGAAGGTCGCGGCCGACATGGCGCTGAAGTTCCAGCAGTACGCCGAGCGGACCGGAACTCCTTGGGAGGAGCGCATCGCCTCACGAAAGAAGGTGAGCCAATGACCACAATCGTAAAGATCGAAGTGACCCTCGAGCAGGCCGCGGCCATCGCCAAGGCTCTCGAGGTCTACAGTCGCCTCTGCATCGGTCAGCTTGAAATCGTCTCCCGGCTCGTTAGGAACGAAACCATCCCGACGTTCGCCAGCAACCCTG
>BBPD01003980.1_pt1 | contig 20021 bp, 22 predicted proteins | sample 1344911 | NCBI WGS metagenome assembly BBPD01 (sample SAMD00019088, study PRJDB2971) | groundwater metagenome | biome: freshwater biome; feature: mineral spring; material: ground water | place: USA: CA, Sonoma | collected 2011-09 | depth surface m
ATTGTTGCTATATTTCAATTGCAATATTATACTAACAGATATAAAGGATTTATTCAAGAACATTAGCCGCCAAATTTTCGCCGCTAATCAATAACTACAAAACCGGCTTCAATTTATTTCTGACCTCGTTCAATAACTCAACCGAAGTCTTAAAATTATGGTCGGTTTTATAGTTATGTCCGTAGAGTTTGTCCTCAAATACAATATCCATAAATGTTTTTGGTTTTGCGTAACGCGGGATGAAATGTCCGTGCAAATGTTGCGTTTCATTTCCCAAAAATGAATAGTTGAACCAATCGGGTTGAAAAACTTTTTTCGCCGCTTCTCTTAAATCACGCAAAACCAAAAACAATTCCGCTTGTTCTTCGGGCGTTGCGTCAGCTAAATCGAGAACATTCTCGCGTTTACACCAAACAACGCAACGCCCTAAATAACCCTGATTGTCATGAACGTAAACAGCCCAGTGTTTATATTCTTTGATTAAGTTTTTTGAAAAATCTTCAGCCATAGTTATTTTAATTTTGGTTCAAATTGAATAATCTGAAAACCGTACTTATCAACTTCTTCTTGCGGCCAAAAAGTTTGGCCTTTAGTTTTGAGAATGTAAGTAGCAACAACTTCAATTTTGCGCCCAGTATATTCTTTTTTGTTGTTGTCCCATTCTTCCAAAACCAAAGTATCGCCCTCTTTAATTTCAAAATCAGCAAGGCGCAACTCCAGTTTTTTCTTACCGGAAATGATTTTCTCAAAGTATTCAGGCCAAACTTTTTTATGAATTGTTGCCATACTCTAAATTGATTTAATCAATTCTATAATTTCAGGAAATATTTCTTGGTTGAAGTGCTCTCTATTCTCAAAAACAACTGTTTCTGCTTTGGGTAAAGCTTGTTGATATTTCCTAAGCTGTGTAAATGGAACAACCGGATCATCTTTGCTATGCATTAAATAGATTTTTCCGCTTTGCTCTGTAAATTTTGCCAGCGACGAAGGTAGGGCAAAATCTATCAGAGATTCTTTGCCATCTGCGCCATCGGTATCGTCAAAGGGAGGTGCTACGAGAATAGTGGTCATGATTCTTTTCGGAAAATTATTTTCAGAGAGATATTTCGCAAGGAATATTCCGCCAAGAGAATGCCCGATAAGCACAACCTCGTCATTGAGAATTTCTGCAATTTTATTAAACCAAAGTTTCCATTCATCGTATCGAGCATTTGTACCATTCGGCATCCGCGGCATCAGAATTTCATAATCGTTACCTAGTTCGGTCGCCAATGTGTCTTTCCATTCCTTGCGAGGTCTTAGTTTTTCTATACTGATTTCCTTATTTTTAAGATATGAGATGTAATCCTCATACGTCTTAAAACTGGTACCTCCGTGAACAATAACGATTTGTTTTTTCATAATATGTTTATTTTGGCTTGTAAGCATGCAACCTTAAAATTTTATTGTAAAATTCATATTTTCTTCGCTGATACTCCCGGTAAGGAATATCATTGCTCTCATTTTTGAGTTTTTCGTATTTCCTGCGCAATTCACTATTATTTTTTAGCAACTCGAAAACTTTGATATGTTCTTGAAGTGCAGGTGAATTCGGACCCGCCATGTGGATCTCCGCTTCATAACCTTCTACATAAATTGGCTCCCACCGGATATTCTCTTTACCGACTTTATTCGGTTCGCCCAGTACTGTTCTTAAATCGGGTAAATACTTTTTGAGGTCGTTTATCGGACATTTAATTGTAATATCAATATCGTTTTGTCCAGCAACCTCAAGAGCTGAAGCGCCACTGTAGAAAATTTCCAACATCGGTACTACTGATTTAATCTTATCTACCAGCCTTAATGCGACCGCTTTCGTTTGCGGATCCCACGGCTTAATCTCCGTAATTTTGTTTACCGGTATAGTTTCTAAATATTTTTTCTGCGCTTCCGTTAGCATACTTAAATCAATCATGGTCCAAAAATGGATTTTTCATACCGAAAACTATTTTTTCGGTAGTGTTTATATGGTCCGGATGTATTCCATATTTCATCTGATAAAGTTTCCCAACGGCACAAAACGATGCTTTCCTATAATCGAAACCGATTTTCTCGGAAATATCTTTTACCTCTTTCTCTGACTTTCCTTCCACCTCTACAAATGGTTCAAGAAACGGCCACTCGTCTATAGTGATTTCAACATTATTAAGAGTCCATAATTCTCTTTTTGTCTCTTGATAGGATTTCTTTTCACAACCAATTGATTCAAGTAATCTTATCGTTTCATCAAAATTATCAACCGTGATACAAATTTCTTTTTGATTTTCGATTTTATCTCCATCAATAACCTTCAAACTCAAAGTGACTTTATCGCCCTCGTCGCGCACGCGGAGCCACGCGTCTTTTGAACGGTTTCCCTTTGGTAAATAAAAAGGTACTCTCCTTTGCAAATATTCTGGTCTAATAAGTTGCGCACCCGCTTTCTTCAGGCGTTCTCGCATATCCTTCTTATTCACATCTAAAAATGTTGCTTCGTATTCAATGTTCATAATTTTATTTCAACCAGTTTTCTACTAATTTAACCTGTTTTGCCGCACAATCAATTTCCGCTTTCACGCCAAGCGGCAAAACTAATTGTGGGTCGGTATGTCCGACATCAAAATTAGCGACAATCGGCAAATTCGGCTTGCCGAATTCTCTCGCAACAATCGAAACTATTTTCTCCTCCAATTCTTTCTTTTCTTCGTCCGAATAATCCCGAGCGCGGGAGAAAATGAAGCCACTTATTTTGTCGAATACACCGAGCATTCCATAATTTCGTAATACATGGTCAATGTAATGGATTGACGGCTTTTCCTCGGACGTTTCGAGGAAAAAGATTTTGCCTTTCCAAAAATCTTGCGTCGGCCAAAAGACAGTGGCTTTCATCATCTCCAAAACTTCTATGCAACCGCCAAACAATTCTCCCTGTACTTTGCCGTTTCCTTGTAGCCAATGCCAGCCGTCATCCGATTTCATCGAATTGACCTTACCTAGATTTTTCTTGTTCGCCCAATCAGGATAACCATCGCAATATTTTTGATACGGTTTGTAGTCATAACTTTCTTTTGGCTCAAACAGAATTTCTCTCACATGATTTTTGAAACTTTCCGGCAAACTGTCCATTTGCGAAAATCCGGCCATTATTGAAGGGCCATAGAAAGTTACGAGTCCTTGCAAATTTAAAAAGGTATGAAGTGTTGATGTGTCAGAATACCCGATCAAGATTTTTGGATTTTCGGCAATAACTTTCTTGCCGAGAAAAGGCAAAATTCGAACGGAGTCATCGCCGCCGATTGAAGCGAAAACGGCCTTAACTTCCGGGTCAGCAAAAGCGTCGTTTATATCCTTTGCCCGAACTTGCGGATTGGCTCGCGTAAAGGCGGCGTCCATTCTTGCGGTTGGAAACTCCTTAATTTTCAAACCCCATTCTTGCAAAACTTTCAGTCCGTTTTCGTATATGTGCGGGAAAACGCTTGGTCCTCCCCAAGATGGGGAAACAATCGCCACAATATCGCCTTTATTTAATTTTGCTGGTTTTTTGTAGATCATAGCTATTTCAAAAGTTCATCAACGGAAACATCAAGCGCATTGGCGAGCTTTTCTAAAACAGCAATCGGTAACATTTACCTTGCCGCCTTCAATCGTGCTCATGTAGCTCCTGTCCATATCAATAGCTCGGCAAATGTCACCTTGCGACATACGCTTTTTCAAGCGTATGCGCTTGATGTTCTGTCCTAGTTTTTGGGAAATTTGAGCCATATTTATATTAACACCTTATCAGCTATTGCGCTACTCCTCAATATGGAGGTATAATTCCATGCGGCGAAGCCGCGAGGCAATGCTTCTGTCTGGCTCAAAAAATTCTGAAAGTTCCTTATGGTGGACCCGCGGGGAATTGAACCCCGGACTCATCCATGCCATGGACGTGTGTTGCCTCTATACCACGGGCCCCTAAGCGATATACTTATATCATATTACAAAATATCATCAACGCTTCCGAGTATTATTTCTCTTTTATTTTTATCAATAAATTCAAAGCTTACAACTATGGATTTTTCAGGCACAAGTTCCTTGACCACATCCACCCACTCGATTAATACAATGTTTTGAGGATCATTAATAATATCACTAAACCCAAGAGATATTAATTCTTTGGGGTCTTTTATTCTATAAACATCGAAATGATAAAAGTTCTTAAAATTATCATTATTTGATATTTCAAATCTTCTAAAAATAACAAAAGTGGGGCTAAGAGCTTTTTCTTTTATGCCAAGCTCTTTAATAAAGCCCTGTGCAAAGGTTGTTTTCCCTCCTCCAAGATCCCCCTTTAGTCCAATAATAACCGCCTTAGTAACTTTTTTAGCTAAAACTTTTTTGGCCAAATCAGCTCCCAGCTTCTTCGTTTGTAATGATGACGCACTTAACGTTTTCATTATTAATACAATTACTTAAAAGAAGAAAAAAATCAAGATGAGTTTGACGAATTCAACAATTTGATATAAATTGAATTAAAATAACAATCTCAAATGGATCAAGCAAAAAAAATAACTAAAGAAATCAGTATACCCAGAAGTCTTTTCTTAGATGCTAAGAAAGAAATATCTTCAATATCTTCATTTTCTTCATTTTTAGAAAAATTCCTATCCAGTAACACCTCTGAAATACTAGAAGTCATCTTAGCTTCTAGTATTATTTTAGATGTATCAGATATCCATATTGAGCCCGAAGAAGAAAATGCAAAGCTCAGAGTTAGGCTTGATGGAATACTTCACGACGTGATAGAATTTGACCTTAAAATTCACAAAGGAGTGTTATCACGAATAAAACTACTTTCAGGAATAAAGCTTAATATCACCGGAAAATCACAAGATGGAAGATTTTCAATTACATTTCCCGTAATAGAAAGGGGGGGAATAGATTCCGGAGAAGATGAATTGATTGAAATAAGATCGTCATCTCTTCCGTCAGAGTATGGAGAAAGTGTTGTTATGAGATTACTTAATCCAAAAAAATTAGTAGAAATGGAAGAATTGGGTTTACGAAAAGACTTGGGTGAAATTTTTGCACGAGAGGTTAAGAGGCCAAATGGCATGATTATTGTTACCGGACCAACTGGATCTGGTAAAACCACTACCCTTTATGCAATTCTTAAAAAAATAAGGAAGCCCGAGATAAAAATAATTACAATTGAAGACCCCGTTGAATATCATCTTGCAGGAATTTCTCAAACCGAAGTTCGTCGCGAAAAAGGATATGATTTCGCTAATGGACTTAGGGCTATAGTCAGGCAAGATCCCGATGTTATATTAGTCGGTGAGGTAAGAGATCTAGAAACCGCTCAAATATCTCTTCAAGCAGCCCTTACCGGACATCTAGTTTTAACAACCCTGCATACTAACGACGCAGCCGGTACTATTTCCAGAATTCAATCTCTTGGAGAGCAGGCTCATAATATCGCTCCGGCCGTAAATATTATTATCGCACAAAGACTGGTAAGAAAAATCTGTATGCACTGTGCTACTCTTCATACTGTCACTGAAGAAGAATATCAAAAACTAAGAAAGTCTCTTGGGAAACTTTCTGAAGAAATAGTATCTTTTTCTGAAGATATAAAGATTCCTAAAATAGTAGGTTGTACTAAATGTAACGACACTGGATACAAGGGAAGAGTGGGAGTATTTGAAGCACTCATTATTGATGCAGAAATGGAAAAAATAATATTATCATCGCCACCATCATCTGAATTAAAAGAAATAGCTATCACCAAAGGGATGATAACTATGTATCAGGACGGACTTATTAAAGTGATTAGGGGAGAGACAACGATCGACGAGGTCGAGCGAGTAGCTTTCGATTAACAAAAAAAGCACCAGAGCTGGGGTCCCTAAATAACTTATGGTAGTTAGGTACTCAAAGCTTTTAAACTTCTTCCGAGGAGAAATTTAGTCGTGAAACCAAATTATCCATTTTACTAAGAAAAAGCTCAAAGGACCCCCAGCTCTGTTGCTTTCGATACATTAACTATAACTAATATGAAAAATTTGTCAAGCCCTGAAGAGGAAACTGCTAATGACTATGTTTTCGATTCTACCCTCAGGCCTAGTGCTTGGAGTGAATATATTGGACAAGAAAAGATAAAGAAAAATGTCCAAGTTATTATCGGTGCGGCAAAAAAAAGAAAAGAATCCTGTTGCGAACATATTCTTCTCTACGGCGGATCTGGATTGGGCAAAACCACCTTAGCAAGGCTTATCGCTAAAGAAATGGGCTCTAAAATCAAGATCACTTCGGGAACCTCAATAGAAAGATCTGGCGATTTAGTAGCTCTCTTAACAAATCTTCCGGAAGGAGGAATTATTTTCATAGACGAGCTTCATAGACTAAGCAAAAATTGTGAAGAAACTATCTATCCTGCCCTAGAAGATTATAAGCTTGATTTAATTTTAGGTAAAGGGCCAATGGCCAGAACTCTTGAATTGAAGCTTCCTAGATTTACTTTAATAGGTGCAACCACTCGATTGGCTTTTCTTTCTTCCCCCCTACGCAGTAGGTTTGGGGCGACCTTTAAGCTTGATTTTTATAACATAGAAGAAATGGAAAGAATTATTAAAAGGTCTGCTAAAATACTTGAAATTGGAATTGACGATGATTCTATTAAAATTATTGCATCTAGATCCCGATTTACTCCTAGGGTAGCAAATAGACTTTTAAAAAGAGTGAGGGACTTCACTCAGATAGAAAATAAAGATAAAATAACTGAAGAGTTGACTGAAAAAGCTTTGAAAATGCTCGAGGTTGATGAATTAGGATTAGAACCGGGAGACAAGAAGATTTTAGAAGTATTGGTTGATAAGTTCAAAGGAGGTCCGGTGGGGCTACAAGCTCTCTCTGCAGCCTGTGGAGAAGAAGAAGAAACTATTCTCGATATATACGAACCATATCTTCTTCAAATGGGACTAATTGAACGAACATCAAGAGGAAGAATAGCTACATCAAAAACCTATCAACACTTGGCCTAATATGTTAAAGGGATTAATAATTGCTATTACGATTTTATTGCCCTCGGTCGTTTTCTCCCAAAATTTAATTATTACTGAAGTTCAGGTCCGAGGAGAATCTTCAAAAGAGTCCTTCATTAAAATACATAACCCTGCTCCAACAAATTTAAATATAGCTGGATTCAGACTAAGAAAAAAATCTTCTACTGGTAAAGAATATTCAATTCGAGTCTTTCCAAAAGATAGCTTTATCCCCGCAAAAGGATATTTTATTTGGGCAAATTCTAGAAATGACTATCATGTATCAATTGGTGCCGACACTTGGAGCACTGCTTCCTTATCCTCCAATAACAGCCTTGCCCTTTTTAATAATGATAGAGAAATAATAGACTCATTAGCGTGGGGAACTGGAAATGATCAATTTAAAAAAGGAAACCCCTTTGATCAAAACCCAGAAAAAGGAGAGATTATAAAAAGAAAGATAAATGATGGTGAATATAAGAATACTGGTAGCAATAATGAAGATTTTTTTATTTACCCAGAAAGAATAAACAATGAAATTATAGATAATGTTTTTTTAGAAAAAACTGCCTCTCTTGAAAAAAATAAGCCCTTCCCTTTCTTTTCTGCTTTAATGGTTGCTATATTCTCTTCATTGGTTGTATTATCTATAAAGAAACTTAACTAATCAATTTTATGGCAGGACATAGTCATTGGAAGAATACAAAACACACAAGAGAGGCTGATGCAAAAAAAAGAGCCTCAACTTTTACTAAAATCGGCAAAGCAATATCTCTTGCGGCAAAAGAGGGTGGTCCTAGCATTGATTCTAATCCGTCACTAAGACTTATCGTTGAAAAAGCTAAAAAATCAAACATGCCCAAAGAGAATATAGAAAGAGCGATTAAAAGAGGTTCTGGCGAATTAAAAGAGGGCTTACTAGAGGCATTTATCTTTGAAGCTTACGGACCAAGTGGAGTTGCTATTATTGTTGAAGGAATTACTGATAATAAAAACAGAAGCCTTTCTGACTTTAAAACAATTATAAATAGATATAACGGTAAGTTTGCAGAGTCGGGGTCAGTCAAATGGATGTTTCAAAAAAAGGGCCTTATTACAACTAGTCTTGTAGAGGACATAGATGATTTAGAAGTTAAACTTATTGTGTTAGGAGTGGATGATTATAAAATCCAAGACAAGGAAATAAATATATATACAAAACCCGAAGAATTAGAGAAAATAAAATTGGAATTAATAAATCAAGGATTAAGCATAGAATCCTCATCTTTCACCTGGATCCCCTCAATTCCAGTTGAAATAGACAAAAGAAATACAAAAACTTGTGATAAACTTTTTGAAGAGCTTGACGATAACGATGATGTACAAGAAATATATTCAAATATAAAATGATTATAATAGGAATAGATCCTGGAATAGCTACAACTGGATATGGAGTTATACAATCAAGAGAAAGAGATTCTCTTGATTGTATTGATTATGGAATAATTAAAACATCTCCGGGAACACTATTCCCAGACCGACTCAAAATAATAAATGATGATTTTATATCCCTAATAGAAAAATATAACCCGAATGTAATAGCAGTTGAAAGTATCTTTTTTTTTAAAAATGCTAAAACTGTGATACCCGTTAGTCAGGTGAAAGGAATATTTATGATGGTGGCCTCCCAAAAAAATATTCCTATTCATGAATTCACCCCTCTTCAAGCAAAAATGGCTACAGTAGGTCATGGGCGGGCACAAAAAAAACAGGTTCAAGAAATGGTTAAATTATTATTAAACCTAGACGAAATTCCTAAACCTGATGATGCAGCCGATGCCTTGGCTATTGCAATTTGCTATGCCTCTCTTAATTGTAAGTAAATATTAATCTATCTTAGCAAACTTCCTTTTGCCAACTTGAATTACCATTCCTTTTTTAGTCATTATTTCTTGTTTCCAATCTAATTGAACATCCTTTTCGATTTTAACTCCTCCCTGCTCTATTAGTCTTTTGCCCTCTGCCTTAGAGGAAACTAACCCGGAAGACAAAAGAAGGTTTAATATATTTAAAGACTTTTCCTTTACCTTAAATGTTGGAATTTGAGATGGCAGTTCCTTTTTTTTAAAAACCTTGCCGAAATCTTTTTCTGCTTTCTCTGCCTTTTCAGAGTCATAACAAATAGTTACTATTTCTTTTGCCAAAAGAGATTTTGCCTCCATCGGATTGATCTTTCCGCCAGTAATGCTTTCTTTAATTTCAAGAACATCTTCCATGGAAATTCTAGTTAATATTTCTAGCCCAGAAATTATTGATTCATCTGGCCACGACATTATCGTGCCATATATATTACTAGGAGTTTCTTCTAGTGAAACTGCACCTCCTTCCGTCTTTCCCATTTTTTTACCATCAGCGGTGACCAGCAGCTTCATTCCTAAAACGAATTTTTCTTTTTTCTTTAGATTCTTCATTAAGTCTCTACCACAAAGCATATTAAATATTTGGTCTTGGCCTCCTATTTCTAAATCAACGTCTATGGCTACGCTGTCATATCCCTGAACTAATGGATAAAGAAATTCATGCAAGTATATCGGCTTTTTTCTGTTTATTCTATCTTGAAACATGTCTCTTGCCATCATCTGTTGCACGGTAAAATTAGAAGCTAATCCGATGACCTCAGAGAAAGATAGCGAGTCATTCCATTGGCTGTTATAAAGAATTTTAGCCGGGTTAGGCCCCTCAAAATCAAGAACCTTACTCGCCATTCTTTTATAGTTTTTTGAGTTATTAAGAACCTGCTCCCTGGTTAATTTAACCCTAGTTTCTTTCTTATCAGTCGGATCACCAATCATTCCAGTAAAATCTCCGATAAGAATTATCACCTCGTGACCTAGGGTCTGAAAATCGGCTAGTTTTAAAAAAGTTACCAAGTGTCCTATGTGTAAATAAGGGCTTGTTGGGTCATAACCGCAATAAAGGCGAATTTTCTTCTTTTTGTTAAGAAGTTCTGTAAGTTTTTCTGAAGAAGGATAGACTATTTCTACGGCTCTTGATACCGCCTCTTTGATTTTTACATCTTTATTTTTCATACTAAAAAGTATATCAAACTTATTATAAATTTGCTATATTTAAATAAATCGTATAGAATAACGAATTCTGATTTATTATGTTCAAAAAATATTACAAAAATATATATAAAAGTAGTGGGAGCGGCAAGTCTAGCACTAAGAATATATTTAAGAAGCTTTTCCAATGGTTTTTATTGGCGCTACTTATGGGCTCCGTTTTTAGTTTAGCGGTGTTTGTTTATTTCGCAAAAGATTTACCGCGACCAGAAAATTTCACCGAAAGACGATTTATAGAGCCTACCAGAATATATGACAGAACTGGTCAAGTTATTTTATATACAATATTTGGAGAAGAAAAAAGAGACTTAGTTTCAATAGACCAAATCCCCGAGCATTTACAACATGCAGTGATAGTAACCGAGGATGCTAATTTCTATAGTCACATCGGAGTTGATTTTAGGGGCATTGCTCGTTCTTTTTTAGAGAATATAAGGCTCCGAAGAGTGGCCCAAGGCGGTTCAACAATATCACAGCAGCTAATCAGGTCAACCTTTCTTTCCGGAGAAAGGACCCTTGAGCGAAAAGTTCGAGAAGTTATTCTTACTATTGAGCTTGAAAGAAGATATTCAAAAGAAATGATTCTAGAATTTTACTTGAACCAAATTCCTTTTGGAGGAAACGCTTATGGTGTTGAAGCGGCTTCACAAACCTTCTTCAATAAGTCAGTCTCTGAGATAACTGTTCCTGAAGCAGCTATATTAGCAGCACTAATCAGAAGTCCTGGTAGACTATCCCCCTATGGCAATAATACAGACGCACTAATGATTCGAAAGAATTACGTTATTGATAGAATGGTTTATAAAGGATATCTCTCATATGAAGAGGGTCAAAAATTTAAGGAAGAAGAAATTGTTTTCTCTCCTATAAACAGACTATTAAAGGCTCCTCACTTTACATTAGAGGTTGTTAGCTACCTTATGGAAAAATATGGAGATGAGTACTTAAGAACTAGAGGGTTAAAAGTTTACACTACACTTGATTGGAACTTGCAAAAAAAAGCCGAAGAGATAGTAAAGAGAAGGGTCGCATTGAATACTTCTTTCAATTCCCATAATTCATCGTTGGTAGCACTAAACCCTAATAGTGGAGAAATTTTAGCAATGGTTGGTTCGGCTAATTATTTCAAGGATCCTTATCCAGCGGGGTGTACCCCAGGGGAAAATTGTCTCTTTGAACCATACCCAAATGTAACAAAACGTTCCAGACAACCAGGTTCGGCTTTTAAGCCAATTGTTTATGCTAGTGTCTTTAAAAATGGTCATAACGACCAAACAATAATTGTAGATGAACCAATCAATATCGCTGGCTATGCCCCAAGAAATTATGATGGTCTTTTCAGAGGAGCTGTTACTATTAGGCAAGCCCTTGCTCAATCTCTTAATATTCCGGCTGTTAGAGCAACCCACCGACTTACCAATGTAGAAGAGGTTCTTCAAACAGCACGTGATCTTGGAATAACCACTCTAGTCCACCCTGCCTCTTTTTATAGATTGCCCCTAGCACTAGGGACTGGCGAGGTAACCCTCCTTGAATTAACTTCTGCTTATGGAGTTTTTGCGGCTGATGGATTCCATGTTCCTCCAACATCAATAATAAAAATGACCGATTCTAGAGGCAGAACAATAGAGAAAAGAAACGTAACTCCTCGTAGAGTTTTAAATTCTAATGTCGCTAGATCGATTACAAGTATCTTATCAGATAATGAAGCAAGGAGCCCTGTTTTTGGATCAAACTCTCTGTTAAATATACCCGGCATATCAGTAAAAACAGGAACCACTCAAGACTACAGGGATGGTTGGGCTATTGGATATAATAATTCTATTGCTGTTGGAGTTTGGTCTGGTAATAACGACAACACCCCGATGCGAAATGCACCTGGGGCGGGAATAGCTGTTCCTATTTGGAAAGAATTTATAGAATATGCCACTTCCTTCTAATTGGCTCTTATCGGCATTACAATATAGAGAAAGTCTGATTCTCCGACTGGCTTAAAAACTCCAGGCTCAGATCCGCTATTGGTTTCAAAAACTATTTCAGAGCTTTTAATATTGCCAAGACCATCAGTTAAAAATCTGTGGTTGAAAGAAACACTCTCTTTTTTTCCAGTAATTTTTCCTGTAAGGGTGGATGAATATTCCCCAGAATCAGGACTCTGACTTAACACCTCAACCTCTTTTTTGTCAGGATCTATTCTCAATACCACCTCGTTCACTTTACCACTAAAAAGACTAGCAGCTTTTATTTGATTCAAGAGATCGTTTCGATTTAAAATAGCCTGTATACTATTTTTGGCTGGTATTATCTCTTCATAATTAGGATATTCTCCTTCAATAATTCTTGAGGTAAACTTTATTTGAGGGTGAATAATTTCTTTCATAGTCAATTCAAACAAAACCTGACTTGCACCTAAAACAATATTTATATCTCCGTCTTTTTCTCCAAAAATACCAATGATTTCCTTAACGGCTTTTTGTGGAAGAATAAATGAAAAATCATTCTCAATTACTTTGTTTAATAATAAACTCTTTTCTCCAAGCCTATAACTATCAGTTGCGACTAATTTAAGTCTGTCTTTTTTAAAATTAAAAAAAATGCCTGATATTTCCGGACGAGTAGTGGAAAAACTAGGAATATCTGAAATTTGAGATAACCCTTTACAAAGATCTTTCGCATTAATTAATATTGAATTCTTTTCAGCAACCTCTGGAATTATCGGAAAATCATCACTATTAAACCCTTTTATTTGTGTCTTATAACTACCACATTCAATTATTAAATCATTCTTGATTGTTGTAAGTTCAATATTTTTATCTGGTAAGAAATTAATAAACCCGGATAAAATATTAGCTGGAACAACAACCTCTCCCTCTTTCTCGGTTTTTGCTATAGCCCACCACTGAATACCAGTCTCTAGGTCAGTTGAAGAAATATTAATAATATTTTTCTGAGCTCTTATAATAATATTTTTTAAAATAGGAAGAGAAGAAGATCTTGAGGATATTCTTTCTGTAATTCCAACACCTTCTTTAAATTTTAATTGATTTATTTTTATCTTCATCTTTTTATTTATTAAATAATATAGTTATTATAGTCTAGGTAATTTTAATTAATTATTTAAGCTTAATTTGTGTTTAAAATAATAGGGGAGGGGCGGTTTAAGAAACTGGGTAAAATCGTGTTAATAACTTTTTGTTTATTTTGACTCCATTTTTATCCCCATTTTATAAACTTAAAATAAACTGTTTTATCAACTCTATTTCCTCCTTCAATGTTTCATTGTTTTTTATTTCCTTTTCAATTTTATCACAAGAATGGATAACAGTTGTGTGGTCTTTTCCGCCGAGCTTTCTTCCTATAAAAGGGAAGGAACAACTTAGTTCTTTTCTTAAAAGATACATAGTGATTTGTCTCGGTCTTACAATTTCTTTTTTACGAGAAACATCTAACATATCTTTTTCTTTTATATCATAGAATTGGGCAACAGCCTTAATAATTTTCTTGGGGGTTGTATTTTTAGTTGATGATCGGAAAGCACTTTTAAGGATTGATTCGGCTTTATTTAAATCAACAACTTGATTTCCTAGTTTTTGATGGGCGATAAGCTTATTTAAGGCACCCTCTAATTCTCTTATGTTTTTCTGGATATTAGTTGCTATATAATTATAAACATCATCTGAAAAATCGGCGTTCTTTTCCTGGGCTTTAGTTTTTAATATAGCTAGACGTGTTTCAATGTCTGGTTGACTTACATCGGTTATCATTCCTCCCTCAAACCTAGACCTTAGTCTTTCCGCTAGTGATTGAATTGATCTCGGGGGTCGATCAGAGGATATTATTATTTGTTTGTTCTTTTCATAAAGACTATTAAATGTATGAAAGAATTCTTCTTGAGTTTTTTCTTTACCTGAAAGGAATTGGACATCATCAATAATTAGCACATCGACATCTCTATATTTTAATTTAAACTCTTCCATGGTTCTGTTCCGGATTGAGGAAACAACTTCAGAAGTAAATTTTTCTACCGATACATATCTAATTTTTTTATTCGGGAAGTTTTTAATTATTTCATTTCCTACAGCTTGCATTAAATGAGTTTTTCCAAGACCGACTCCTCCGTATATAAATAATGGGTTATATAGTGTGCCTGGATTTTGCGATACTGCTTGCGCAGCAGCGTGTGGTAATTCATTAAAAGGACCCACAACAAAATTATCAAAAGTATATTTCGGGTTAAGATTAGTTTCTTTATCTGTATTTAATTCCATAAACTCCAATTGGTTGGAGTTTACAGGGGTATTAGTATATTTTTTAGTGGCCTGGGTTTCTTTATTACTGACAATATATTTCACGTCTTTTACCTTGCACCCATTCACCTCGTTTATAGTTTTAATAATAATCTTATTATACTTGTTTTCTAGCCATTCTTTAGCAAATGAATTAGGCACAGAAACCATTACCTCAGAGCTATTCACTGAGATTATTTCTGTATCCTTGAACCATGTATTAAAGTTGGCTTGAGATATATTTAATTGTATCTGAGCTAATACTGCGCCCCAGAGTTCGTCTTTGGTCATATGTTTTTCCTTACGGAATGATTATATCATACGTTAATAAACTAAGAAAACCAAGCGTTTAACCTAAAAAAATATTAAAATTGTTGAAAAGCTGTGGACAAAATGGGGATTAATTTTGATTATTACGATATTGGAAATTAGTTATATTTTTAAGATAATTAGTAGCTTTTTTGATTTGACTTTTTAAGATAAAAACAGTACCATCTTAGAATAGATTTAATCTTAAAAACATGTCTATTACATATCAACCAAAGAAAAGAAAAAGAAAACGAACTCACGGTTTTCTTAAAAGATCTAACACAACAGGCGGAAGGAGAGTTCTTTTAAGAAGAAAAAGAAAGGGCAGAGAAAGACTTACAGTATAATTAAAGTTCAAATGCTTTCTTTTGAGAACAGATTAAAAAAAGAAAAAGATTTTGACAGGGTTTTTAAGGAAGGAAAGGGGGTTGTTTCTGATGAAGTAGTAATTAAATTCATTAAAAACGACTTGAATAATAATCGGTTTGGGTTTATTGTTTCTAAAAAAGTATCCAAGAAAGCCGTTAGAAGAAACAGGATCAAGAGAGTTTTAAGGGAACAGGTTCGATCTATAATTCAAGATATGTCAGTTGGTTGGGATATCATAATTATAGCGAGACCAAAAATTTCAGAAAACAAATCAAGCGATATCAATCAGATATTAGGGGGAGTATTTAAAAGAATTGGAATTTTGAAATAGCACTAAAAGTCTAAAATGCAATTAATTTCTTTGTTATTTGATATGTTTCTTTATCGACCATTAATGAATGCGTTGATATTGCTTTATCAAATTATTCCTGGAAACGATTTCGGGATAGCTATAATTCTTCTCACGGTCCTTATTAGATTTGTTCTCTACCCTCTAAGTGCCAAGGGTATCCAGTCTCAAAGAGCCATTACTGAAATTCAACCTAAGATCAAAGAAACTCAAGAGAAATACAAGAATGATAAGGAGAGACAAGTAAAGGAAGTTTTAAATATATATAAAGAAGCCAAGATTAACCCCTTTTCTGGGTTTTTACCGCTTTTCATACAGCTCCCTGTGTTAATTGCTCTTTATAAGGTCCTATGGGGCGTACAAGAGCTTGAGGCGGGTATATTGTATGGGTTTATATCTCATCCCGGCTACATAAATTTTCTTTTTTTAGGGATTATTGATTTGGCTAAATCTGGAATGATAGAAGTTAATGGTGGGTCTTCTTTTTTATTAGGAAACATGTTAATTATTATAGGAGCAGGGGTTGCTCAGTTCTTCCAAATGAAAATGATTACTGTTCAGAAACGAGAGACTAAAGGAAAGAAGGACGCAACACAAGAGATGGCTGATAAAATACAAAAGCAAATGCTTTACTTTTTCCCCTTTTTTACCATATTTATTCTTTTGAGATTGCCGTCGGCTATAGCATTATATTGGCTTATAGGAACAGTATTTTCGATAATCCAACAACACTTTATCCTTAAAAAAATATGAATAACGAATACCAAGAAAAAATAAGAGAAGAGGTTAATGGATTTTTTGATACAGCAACATTTAAGGCTGACGATATTGATATTTCTTTTAGAGAGAATGTTTTTATGGTTTGCCTTAAAATGAATGATCCTAAAATATTAATTGGAGAAAAGGGCCAGACATTATCTGAAATTCAGCACCTTTTAAGGCTTTTATTAAGAAAGAAGATGGGTGATGATATCTTTATAGAGATAGATATAAATGATTATAAAGAAAAAAAGAAAAGAGCCTTACAGGATATAGTCAAGGATGTTGCGGATGAAGTAGTTTTTTATAAAAAAGAAAAAGTTCTGCCACGAATGAATCCTTATGAAAGAAGAATAGTGCATATGGCCTTAAAAGAAAGAAACGATGTTCAAACTGAAAGTATTGGAGAGGGATTTTCTCGGAAAGTAGTTGTTAAGCCAATCTTTTAAGAAAGAAAAAAATAGCCCCTTGAAGAGGCTATTTTTGTTTTGTTGCTTATATTTCTTTGAGCCAATCTTTTTCTTTTTTTAATCGATTCAGCGCTTCGGGGGAAGTTGTTATTATTTTATCTTCGGTTGGGGAAGCAATAATTTTCATTGCAACATGTTTATGTCCCGCAAAGAATATTCCCTCTCCAATAGATCCTTCTAGTAAAATCATTTTCTCTTCATCGGTTAAATTAAAAACAGCTTGAATTTTATCTATAGCGGCCGGAGACTGTTTGAGAAGTGTTTTTAGAGCCGCATTGTTAATAATTGGCTGTCCATAATTTGATCTCATAAAGTCAGAAACGTCTTGAGTGATCGCAGTAACTCCCAGCCAGTATTTTCTTGACCTCTTAAATAGTCCAAATAAAAATGATGCCCCGTCTTCAGTTTGCATTAATAGCCAAGCTTCATCAGCAATGAGAATTCTTTTCTTAAGGGAAGAGGTTACTGTTTTCCAGATATATCTCATTACCATAAACATGGCCATTGGCCTTAATTCCTCTTCTAGATTTCTTATTCCAAAAACGGTCATATTATTACCCATTGATACATTAGATTTTTGGTTAAAGAAATTAGAATAGGCTCCGGTTGTAAACTTTTTTAATCTTCTAACAAGAGACTCAGTTCCTTCCATGTTTTCTAGCACTTGTTCCAGATCAGACATTACGGGGACATTAGCACTCCATGTAGAGGGACTAGAATCTGTAGTAATATCTTTTGCAGCATAGGTTTCAGATATTGCTTGATCGATGATTGCATCTTCTTCAGGAGTAAGGCCTCCCATCATAATTCTAAAAAGCCCAACCAAGTTAATGGAGTTTGATCTTAATACTTCTTCTAGATCTTCGCCCTCGCCCGGAATAGGAATATCAAAAGGGTTAATATGACTATGTGAAGAGAGTGAGATATCATAGAACGATCCATCCACTGCTTCTGCTAAAGCACGATATTCATTGTCTGGATCGATAATAATAACATCAATCCCTGTCATTAAATATCTTAGGGCCTCTAGTTTAACTAGATAAGATTTACCCGATCCAGAGGTTCCAAATATTATTGAGTTAGGATTTTCTAAACTAAAACGATCAAAAAGAATTAAGGAATTATTATGAAGATTAACACCATAAAGAATTCCATCGTTGGAACTAAGATCAAATGATGTAAATGGGAAAATACTAGAGAGTGGCTCAGTATTCATTGGGGTATGGTTTTGCAACATATCCATTCCGTAGGGGGCGGTCGAAACAAACCCCTCTTTTTGCTGGAAGATAGCAGGCTTTATATAAATGAGCTTTGCTTCAAGAATAGACCTTAATTTACTCTCTATTTTTTGAAGATCATTCTCGCTATTCCCATAAACTGTAATATATATACCCAGCTTAAACATTCTTTCTTGGGAGGACATTAACTTATCTCTTAGTTCTTCAAGGTCACGATAGGCTATTTCAAGGGCAGGATCCCTGACTAACCCTTTAGACGATTTTTCGGATAATTCTGCCTGGACTTCCGTTACCTTACGCCTCAATTTCTTTAAGGTTTCTCCCGTGTTAATCGGATGGATAAAGAATGATATATCCATCGGCACATTAAGGTTAATTACAGGGAAAAGCCAAGCGCTAGTGAGGTATTGAGGGTAGGAGAAAACAAAGAAAGACTTTGCAAAAGCATCCCCTATTTTAAGATGGTTTTGTGCAACCTCTATAAATGGCGGAGCGACCAGGTCCTTTATATTTAGAATTTCTGCTTCCAAAGTTTCGCCTATCACAGTTTTCTTTTTGGAGGCGGGTATTAAATTTTTTATAAAATCAAAATTAGGCATTTTTATGTAATAAGTTCTTGAGGAAACTCTGGGTAATAACCAGTTTCAGATTCTTTAGGATGGTGTAGGCTCCAGAATAATTCAATTAGCTCGGGAGAAGTAAGCGGTACGGCTTGTAATCCACATCTTCGTAATCCTAGAGCAGCAAACTCCATTCTTTGCCACAGCTGGCTTTTACACCTTTGGAAAACTTCCTCGGTTAATTGGGGAGATTCTTTTTTCTTGCCAGGGATAGTAAGTCCGGTTGCTTCTATTGTGGCATAAGGTATTATCACAAAAAAATTCTTAATTAAGATATCTTGATTCGCAACTATATTTTGGATAAAGTTTTTATACTCTTTTGTTTGTGCTCTTAGCATCTCGTTCGTTTGGTTTTCTTCCAGGAAGTTTATTTTATCAAGATACCCTGTGATATTAAGTTTTCTGGACTGACAAAGTATTTGGGTTGAAAAATCCAATGAATTAAGAAAGTCTTGAAATTGATAGATTATAGAATTTTGTTCTTCAACTGATTTTAGTGCAAAGTTGACGGATGAAACTATTAAAACACCCCTCAAGGTTTTATTTTTAAGGATCATTACGCCGTCTCTTATTTGGTTTATTTCAAGAAATTGTTGAGTAGATGTTTTTTCAGCCATATTATTTTAATTCAATTTCGTTCCATAATTTTTTCAGTCTACTTTTCTCCGCATACTTAATCGTTCTTCCTCTAGTTAAAATTACAGGAACCTCTTTTTGCGGCTCGCTCAAAAGAACTAATTTGGGAGTAAATGCTTTTTTTTTCCAAATATAAATTTTTGGCTTTGCAAAGAATTCAATTGATTTTTTTATTACAATAAATAGAGGAAATCCTTCTACTTGAAGAAAAGTTAATCCGATAGCTGTTCCCATTAAAATAGAAGTTATGATAAGCCATAAAATAAAACTAGTCTCAGCAATAGTAAAAAATAAAACAAGAGAAATTGTTCCAGCAATAGATATAAATATAAATTGCTTAAACGTGAGGGGACCAACTATTTTAAGTTCGTGTTCAATGAATTGTGGTACTTTATATTGCATATTATTCTATGGGCTCTCTATACAGGTCGTTATTTTCTGCAATAACATTTTCCCTAGTATTTTCTTCTGGTATTTTTTTAGCACCAACACCACTAGGAGATTTTTCAATTCCCTCAGCTTTGTCTTTTTTTGTTATGTCGTAAAGATTGGCAATTTCATCTTTCAGCGGGAATAAAATGAATCTAGCTATTTCTCGAACAACATCTTTTGATACTTCAGGTGATAGGCCTGTTTTTTGAGAAATAAAAATCTCTAATTCTTCAGGAGGGAGTAAACCCAAGAGAACATATCCAACTGCTTCTGCCACATCGCCAATATTTTCGTTTGGAACATCATTTCTTTTACATGTATTTAAAATATTCCTGGATGTTGCAGTAGAAAAAAGAGCCTCTTTAAGATTTTCCGAGAGGTTTTCATATATGCCTGATAATTCTTCTTC
>BBPD01006216.1_pt2 | contig 20021 bp, 24 predicted proteins | sample 1344911 | NCBI WGS metagenome assembly BBPD01 (sample SAMD00019088, study PRJDB2971) | groundwater metagenome | biome: freshwater biome; feature: mineral spring; material: ground water | place: USA: CA, Sonoma | collected 2011-09 | depth surface m
TTGGCACTCATGGAACTGGTGTAAGGCAATTTAGTAACCCTCATGGTATTTGCTATGATCCTGCCACAGATTTTATTCACGTTGCTGATAGAGGTAACAATCGCATAGTCAGAACCCGAATGGATGGCACAGGCTGGCTTACTTTTGGCACTCATGGAACTGGTGTAAGGCAATTTAGTAACCCTCATGGTATTTGCTATGATCCTACTACAGGTTCTATTTATGTTGCTGATATGCTTAATCATCGTATAGTCAGAATTGAATTTATTGATACAACCCCTCCTGCAATATCCCGAGATATTCTTACCAATAACTTATATGGTCTCGGATTACCATTAGCCAAATTAGACCTTGCATCGTTTGCTGAAACTGAAGCGTTTTGCCATGCTAACGACTTGCTTATTTCTATGGTTTTTGATTCTTCTACTAGCATAATAGATATTATCCAAAATATATTGGCCCACCATAATGGATATATGATATGGAGAAATGGGAGAATTGAGCACAGGCAAATTAGGACAGAGACAATTGTAAACAGATTAACAGTAATTGATGATGTTGTTAGAAAAGACCCACCTGTAAATGGACAACGAACAGGATTTAGGGAAATGAAAAACAGGTTGCGTTTAAGATATACAAAAAGAGCAGATGCATATTCTACAGGAATTGTGCAAGCTGAAGATGAAGTTCATCAAGCAATTCACGGTATGAGAGCAGGAGAAGTAAACCTGCCTGGATATACTGTGGGAGCAAGGGCACAGAAATTTGCATGGACATTATTGCAACGAAGCTTAACCGTGCCAGAAAGTTATTCATTTTCTGCGGGACCAAGGCAAGTAGCAAATCTCTTTCCAGGTTCTGTGTTTGCTCTTTCGGATACCCAGTTAGGACTAATCAATATTCCTATGCGGGTCATCTCAATGAAAGAGGGGAAAGATTACAAGGTAGATGTAGAAGCGGTTGAAGAAATAGATTATGTTCTGGACTTAAGAGATGCCCCGTCAGATGTTCCTTTTGTTCCACTTGCTCGGGGTGGAATTCCGAGAAGTGTTATAGATAAAATGCTTATGGAATTTCCTTCTCTTGCTACGCACGATGAGAATGTTTTGGGATTAACTTTCTCTCAACCCACAGGAGCTAATTGGGCGGGAGCGTCGGTTCACCAATCCTTTGACAACATTACCTATGATAATATCCAGACCTTATTCGGAAGTGGATTAACAGGAACAGTAATTTCAGTTATAGGAGAAAGAATCAGGGTAAGGATAACTGATGCTGGCGTAACTTTGCAGAGCGTAGCAAACATATTTACTTTATTATCTTCTCTTAATATAAATTTATGTTGGTTAAGAGAAACAGATACATATTTTAGATTTGCAAGAGCAACGCTCATCGCTCCTTCAGAGTGGGACATAGAAGGGATAATCTGGGATGTTTATAATGTGCCTTCTTTTATACATCAAATATCTGCAGGACAGACCATTGCATTTTTGACATATAAACAAGAACCTGTTGATTTCCAATTTGGCATAGAAAGAAGAGGTTCAAATATTTTCTTTAAGGTTGTATCGTTTAATTTTTTTGGTGAGAGCGAAGATATAGCCACAGTTCCTGCTGTGTCAAGAGTTTTTGAGACTATCGGATCACGACCCATTGCACCGCGGAACCTGGAGATTGATGGTAGGGGTAATATAACAAGAATTCCTGCTGGTGATATACCGCTACGATGGCGGTCAATCAACCGAGGAGAAAGAGGATTGGATTTCAGAAGAAGCGACCAGATAGCAGAGGATGTAGATTTTTTAAGGTTTGACATTACTGTGTGGACAGGGACAACGACCTTGCGAAATGTATCGGTAACCACAACTACCTGGACATATACAGCAGCAATGCGAGCCGCTGATGGCAATCCGACAGCAATAAGATTTGAAATTGTAAAGCGTGGAAGATCTAATTTTAGTTTTCCATCAATTTTAAATGTAACAGTGGTATAATAAAAAAGGGAGGTAAACAATGAGTAGTTTTACAAGAAATTACAATGCTCCGCTTATGCCTCTAGGACCGGTTGAATGGCCGAGTATATTTAATACACTAATTAATCTAATAGAAGCAGGTCGCACCGTCAGGGTAACAGCAGGCGAAGCGCTTGCCGCAGGAGAAGCGGTTCAACCACCGAGAGCAGCAGATAGCAGGGTTTTCAGAGCCAATAATACTCATAATTTTCTGGGTATTACAAGGGCCGCTATCGCTCTCGGTGCTGAAGGATTTGTTTTTGTTGGGTTAGGCAATGAGATAACAGTAGGTTCAGCGTGGACAATAGGCGGTCTGGTTTTTGTGGGCACAGCAGCAGGTTCATTAACACAGACCAGGCCGACATCGGAAGCTGTGCCGATAGGATACGCTAACACAGCGACGAGCATTGTCTTATTACGGCCAGTCATCCGACATCCTAGTCCTGTATCTCATCACTATATGCGGATTGATGTAGCTGCTTCTTTAACCGCAGTTGCAATTCCAGTATTAGGATTGGTCGGCAATAATGAGATTACATTACCCAGGGGCGGTTCGATAATCGGAGTTAGCATCGCTTCTAATGCCACCAGAACAGCAGGAACGCTTACAGTGGTCGCAACCGTTAATGGAACAGCAGCAGGATTACAGGCAATTCTGAATGCTACGAATCCACAGCATCATTTTGCCACACAGGCGGGAGGATTGAATACATTTGTGGCAGGAGATAGGCTGGGAGTGGTGATTACCACAGATGCTGCGTGGCTACCCACGACGGCTGATATTGTCGTGTGTATATTAGTGGAGGTCTAGATGTCATCAACGGAATTATGGGTTCTCGTAGGCTCAAGTATAGGAATTGTAGGAATTATAGTTACATTAGTATGGAGACTAATGAGAGATAATGAGGAAAAAAGGAATGGAACATATACTCAGATAAATAATGTCAAAAAAAACATTGAAATGGATTTTGTAAGAAAAGAATTGTGCGATGAAAAAACTGGTAGAATTTTAGATGACCTGAAAGAAATCAAGGCCGATGTAAAATCTTTATTAAAAATGAATAGATATAGTGATGAGCAAAAAAAATAATGTGGAGAGGCGGTGCATCAATGCCCCTCAAAGAACTGAGAAGCCCCATCCAATCTTTGATTGGTGGGGGAGTGTTCATATGACCTCAATCAGTCTCACCCAATCAGTATCCCAGTATCCAAAACTGACATATGGTAAATTGAGTTGTGTAATATCAAACCTTACAATATATACCAATCTATCTTCTGGATTTAGCCAATTAAATCTGCGATTAAGTATTTCATTAAAAAAATTCAACAACAAATTTTTGTCTTCCAGCGCCATCAGCCTATACCGAAAAATAAACCGTCTTCTGTCCCGGATAATATTAGACCTTCTTTGTTCAGCTTTGCCTCCATAATGAACCACAGATGTATGCCATGCAAACTCAGTAATCATAGGATATTCTGGATTCTCGCTTAATACAGGAAAAGAAGGAAGGGACATTACCCTGTTCTCCTGGCAGGATGATTGTCATCTATAGCTCCTGTCATTATGCTTACCATCTCATCTCTATTATTTTCCATGTAATCTCTGAAAGATTGGGCGTCCATTGCCTGAATATTAAAAGTATAATTTCTTATGGGCGCTTGTTCTCTTCCAATGCCTGCTGCTGCTAATCTTGCTGGTGTGCCTATCCATTCTCCCTCGTGAGCCATAATAGGCACTGCTCGCCCCCGAGCTACCATAGCCCCAAATTGAGCGGTGGGAAGTGGTTGCACTTCTCCCTGAATTATTCTGCCCCCTCCGGCTAGTCCTATAAGCCTACCTACAGCCGGAAAAAGACCACCCTTTGCGCCGAATAGTCCCAACATAGCTTGCTTAGCTAATAACTCTGAGAGCATTCTTGCCATTGCCTTTCCGAAAGCCCGCATATAATCTTCCACCGTTTTTAATTCTCCGATGATAGCATCAAAAAAGAAAGTCCCCAAAGCATTCTGCATGTTTTTAGCAGTATGTATAGCCAACTCTTTCATAATGATATTGTGCTCTTTATATCTAACTTCTATTTCATCTAATCTTAGTTTTCTCCATTCTGCAAGATCATCCAACATTTCTTTTTGTCCCTCAAAATCAGCTTTTCGGGCTTCATATACTTTTTCAATTTGATATATTGCAAATTCTGCTTCACTTTTTGTAAGTCGCTTTATTTCTTCTATTATTTCTTTATGGGTTCTAAGTCGTGCTTGTTCCAAAGAAACATCAGGAGATATTGTGGGATCTTCTTTTATTTCGTCTAATTTTAGTTTTTTCCATTTTGCAAGGTCATCCAACATTTCTTTTCGTCCCTCAAAATCAGCTTTAAGGACTTTATATACTTCTTCAATTTTATATATTGCAAAATCTGCTTCGCTTTTTGTAAGTCGCTTTATTTCTTCTGTTATTTCTTTATGAGTTTCAAGCCGTTTTTTTTGTTTATCTATTACTTCATCCAGTGCTTGCTCCCTTTTTTCAATTGTTTCTATGGGAACATCAAGAGGTATTATCAAATCTTTTCCAAAAGCTTCCCTATACCTTTTAAGCAATTGTTCTCGGCGTGCTAATCTTTCTTCTTCTTCTCTGTTAATATCTTTTAATATATCAGCTCTTTTTGTTTTATATTTTTCTATAAGTAAAGACCGTGCTTTTTGATATTCTTCTTCTATTTTAATACTATCTTTGCCTGATAAATGTAACTGCCGAACCCTCTCAGCCAGGTATTCTTCTTCTGCCTTAAACCATCTTTCTAATTCTTCTATTTTTTTATCTGTTTCTGTTTTTCTCATTTCTTCTATAGCAAGACGATAGGTATCTGCACGAGAGATTAAGGCATCCCAATGCTCGGCAACAGTTTCAGCCGCCTCACCGGCAGCTTCTTGAATTCTTTTGGTCTCTTCGGCCACCTTTGCCAACATTTTACTGAATGCCTCATTGGCACTTGCCCCTTTTTCTATTTGCTCATTGAAGAATTTCAACTCATCTGAAGCTTCACCAAATCTCTTCTTAATCACTTTCGCATAACCAGCAAGCAATTCTAATTCTACCTTCATTTCTTCTTCTCTTATTCGCCGTTCAAAAAATTTATCTATTGCTTTACTCCCTAATTTACCGGCACCAGCAATTGCAGCAAGAGCAAGAGCGATAGGCCAGAGTTTTATTTTTAGTGCAACTAAAGCTCCACTTAATATCTTTGTTTTTGCTGTCAAAGCAACTAAAGCTCCACTTAATATCTTTGTTTTTCCTGCCAAAACAGTAGTTGCTATAGCTATTCCGGGAAGTATTAGTAAAATCGGACCAAGTGCAAGGCTTAACAAACCAATAGTTGCAGTAAGTATAGTTATGGTTCTGGTGAGTTCAGGATTTTTTTGCATCCATTCTCTAACTCTAATTATTACTTCTTTTAGTTTTTCTGTAAATTTTATTAAATGAGGCATAATCTGTTCAGCGATTACCATGGAAACACCAACAAGAGATCTTCTAAGTTCTTCTTGAGCATCTCCTAGTGCATCAGCATTTTCTATCATTTCTTCTGTAGGACGTCCCAATCTAATAGCTTCCTCTCTTTGAGATTTCATCGCTTGAGTGCCATCAGCAAACATAGATATTACTCTCGTTCCTGTTCTTCCCAAAAGTGCTTGAGCTGCTGCGGCCCTTGTTGTATCATTTTCCATTCTCGCAATTGCCTCTCCGACTCGTAAAAATTGCTCTTCAGGATTCAATTTCGTAAGTTCTTCTATGCTTACCCCAATTCTCTCAAATTCTCTCACAGAAGCTGCTAATCCATCAGAAGCATCTATAATGGACATAGATAGTCTCTTGGAGCCTTGCTCAACATCAGCCAGCGACCCTCCTGATAACGCTGCCACATGTCCCAGTTCAGCCAGAGATTCACCCGCTATGCCTGTCCTGAGAGCCATTTCATGGAGTTCGTCACCAGCTCTTATAGTATTTCGGATCATTAAAGCAAATGTGCCAGTAATAGCTGTTCCAGTTACCGTAGCCACTGTACCCATTTTTTTAATACTACCACTAAACTTTTCTACAGTGCCTTTAATGCCTTTTATTTCTTGGCTGGCTTTGTCTCTAGCTCCAATTATTATTTCCACGCGATCTGCCATTTTATTTTCTACCTTTTTTCATTTCTAGTTCTAATTTCTTCTGCTCTTTATTCCACTGCTCAACATAATTGTAAACTTCTTTTAGTGTAATCAGTCTAATTTCGTTTATACTTAATCCAATTTTTGTCTTTAAAAAATATATTATTTCTCCCCAGTCCTGGCGGTTTTGTTCCCGCCTTACCCGTTTTTTAAGTCTACTTCTAGTCCTGAAAATGAAAAAATCCGGGGAACAATTTGGGTAAGTTTTTCAAATTCACCAATAGAAAACCACATACCCACCTGTCGCTCGGATATTTTCCACTGCTGCGCTAATATTTGTTCCTCAGTTAGATAATTTTTTCTAACGGCGAGCCAGAGAATGTATATACCAGCCTTAACATTTTGACCTGTCGCTATTTTTGAATAATTTTCACCAAACCTTTCCTCCAAATCTCCAATATCTGTCAAGTCAAGCGGATATAAAATATATTCTTTTCCATCAGACAAAACAATTTTATCCCTATCTGTTCCTAAATATATTCTAAGTGTGGCCTCCTTTTGTTCCGATTGTTCCGACATAATTTTCCTCCTCTTTAAGTTCCCTGTCAAACTCCCTGAAATCCTCTCCAAAATAACTAAGAAATTCGGACATTCCATCTCTAGCTTTCTTGACCTGCATTTTTATTTTCCTTCCTGCTCGGATAGATATACCGAATTCAAAAACCTTCTCCTGAGTTTTGCCATTGAATTTTATAGTTGTATTATCAGCATTCCCGTCTGTAGTTATAGTAATTTCCACTTTTTCTCCTTAATTTTCAGTTCACACAGATACAACTCCATTCACCATTGTAATTCTCAATTCTCTGTCAACCGCATCTCTGTAAGCTCTACCCGCAACGGTGTAGAGGATCAATCCCTCATCAGTTGCCAACGGAACAGCTTTTGTCAGCCTCCCAACATTGCAAGCTAAAGTCAGAGTATAATTAGATGCTGGCGCTCCAATAACTGGCGGGCCTGTAAAAGTTAAGAGCAACGACCTTCTTGTGGCGGCCACAAAATCGTCAAAAAGCGCTGTGCTTTCAAACTCAGCATCAAAAGAATATGTAACCTCAACTTTACCTGCCCTGACAGGTTCAGCGATAAGATTAGAGCCAATATGTCGTCTATCAATTGCCAGGTTGTTATTCAGATTAATGGCTGCGGCTGATACATTGACTACAGCTTCAGTGCCTCTCACGCCAAATCTTAATACCCCCTGAGCAAAATTAAACGGAGGCAAAGTTGGCAACGTTTCAACCGTCTTAACTCCCCTAGTAAAGTCCTCTCCAGCTATATTAGCTGTAGTCTTTAAAAAACCATCCAGCCCAATTTCAAAAGCCATCGTATTTATTTTTCCACCTTCTACAAAAAACGCTGTTATATCCCTGTTGACTTCAAAACTAAGTCCCCTTGGCAAAATGTCAGCTACGGTAAAGACGTGAGTGCGTGCTGGAGTAGTTCCAATTTGTGTAGTCGTTACAGCTCCTAAAGCATGTTTCAAAAGAAACTCCGTTCCTTCGTAAGGCATTTCAAAGCCAATATCTCCTCCAACTACTCTACCTCCTTTAGCAACATCCTTATCTATCCTGTGCCCTATGCCATAGATGCTGCCGGAGAACAGTTCAGGTTGATCAAAGCTGAGACCATCCCCGCCAGCAACCAACTCAATGTATCTGGAGGCGGGAACTCTTGTTCCCCAAATAGCTTCTTCTCCAAACCCCAAATATGTTCTAAATCCTAACCCTGGACTTATCATTATTCATCCCCTCCTTTTTTATTTTTAATAGTAATAATTTCTTTCCAATTTCCTGAATCTTTTAATCCCTCCCATGCCTCATTAGTAACCTCTATCTCGTCGCCCCGAGTTATAGCTCCTCCCTCCTCAGGCATCTTTATATAACAGGTCGGATTTATAGAAACAGCAGAGAGAGCTCCGATATATTTCACTCGCACAGCCATTTTCACCTCCTTTGAGCAGTGATATCAACATTCACACGACATGCTTTTAAAAATATATTTTCAAAGGGCAGAACATCACTTACCAATACATCGCTAATTTTAAGCAAATCTACTGTCGCCCCTAAACTTCTTCTCTCTATTAATAATTCTCTAATTGCTCTGGCATATCGCATAATTTTAATTTGCATAATTTCTGTAAAACTATATTCTTGTCCGCCAACCGTTAGCGTCAGATTAGGGTCCTGGCTAATATAGCATTCAACCTCAATTCTTGGTGCATCTCTTGTCGTATATCCCAACCCTGATGGCTCTACAACATATCCTCTGCCCATTACACTAATTGCAGGCATAGCATTAATGTCAACATTGAGTATATCCCCAAAATAATATCTGACAATACCCTCTAACGGTAAGGGCCTTGTGGCATACTGAATCTCAAGAGCTCTCAGCCTCGCAGGCATATCAGTCCTGAGAATACTTATTATCTGCCAGCAAGTTTCTTCTATTGTCTGTACCATTTCTAACCAAACTTGTAGGGGAATTTAAATTCTCTTGTTTTTGCTGGCGAACGTCCTGCAAGATTAACACGCATCCACTGACGGAACATACCTACCCATCCTGCCTTTTGCCGAGTGCTTAATTTTATTACTTCTCTGGCTGGCATTTTCCTTGTTCCTTTTTGGTGAAGCATTGCCAAATTCCAGCCACCAACCGGTAAGTTCACACCCATCCGTAGCAATGTTTTGGTTTGCTCAAATACGGAACCTTTTGCTGTTTTTGTGGTTGTCGCTTCTTTAAGCTCACCTGTCCTGACAAGAATTTTTTTCCCCGGATAATGCGTTTTTTTCCATTCTCTATATTTAGGTGATAGCGACGCCCATTTAGGTTTGCCCTCATGCTTGCCTTCTTTTTTAAAAGTCTTTAGCTGGTCAGCATAAAAGCCAGGGATAGTTCGCTTTCCCAGCGTGCCTCCATCAGCAATCATTTTGAACGGCACGGTGAAGTCCTTAATATCATCCGCCACCGCAAACAATGTCCTACTTAACTGGACATCCCCTTCCACCGAAAATTTAATATCAAGAGCCATCGTTTTTAAAATTTCTCATCAATTCTGAAAGTTGGTTCTCGCCTACCAGTTATTGCCAGACCGGTAGCTTCTCTACCCCCAGCATCCGACAAATCTGTTGCCCGATTTTTTAATTCTTCCACTAAATCATCAGCAAGTTTATGCCATCTTTTAATTGTCGGCTCTACTGTTTCCTGACCCGTTGCGCCCATTAAAATATCTAACACAGTCGCAGCAGTTTTATACTTACTGATAGTATTCATAATCCTCAGTGCTCTTATGCCTGTAATGGGCACAGCATAAAAATCAAAGAGCCTGGCATCAAGAACTGCCTCCACATCAGATATATGTCTAATCAATTCTGCCTCGGTCATCCTAGTAGTGGCAGTAATCGTAATTGTTTTAAGGAGTTCCCTAATATCGGCAACGGTAGCGTAAGGCATTTTTTATCCTTTATTACAAATCTTTGCCTGCTTCGAAAATTTCACCAAGCACTTCCTGAGCTTCTTTTATTACTCCACTCTCAAGCAAATATTTGATAACTTGCTTATCGTCTAACTCTACCAACCCCCCAATAGCATAATCAACACCATTATAATTGAGGTTCTGAAGGACTTCATATTTTGCCACTAGGACTTTATGTTTTGCCACTAGACCCCCTCTCAAATTCTAAAAATTGTTACCGCCAAAGCACTGTCAACTCTTGCCCGAAATGTCCCTGAAGAAGCTGGGCCAATAGCTACACTGCCCACAAGAGTTACGCCAGTTCCGGCGACAAGAGTTATAATGTGAGTAGCTGCGGCTAAATTGATAATTGTAAAATCAAACCACGTCCCTACCTGAAAGCCAACCAAAGCGCCAACTATATTAGTTGCAATATCAGTGGTAAAATTTATGCTTGCCGTTGGCGTAGATGTCAGGATAGAACTATCAACCATCTGTGTCGCAGTCAAGGTAACAGCAACATTGGAATTGAACACTGCTCTAGCAGCTAGCTCTGCCGCTGCAATTGAACCAGCAGGCATTTGTGGCTTATTTAAAAATCGTCCTATTCCTCGCACTAAAAGATTATGGACAAAATTATCTATTCTTTCCACTTTATTCCCTCCCTGTAAGGAATTCCCCAGAGCCTCAAGAATTGAAGCTCTGGAGAACCTACTCTGTTAATTAAGCTACAGCGTTCCTGATGAGGTATCCGCAGCTTGCAGCAACAAGCGCCTCATCTCTATCTTCGGAAACTCTAATTACGTCGCCGATGTTTCTCTCGTGGCGGTATTTTCGTGTCCGCCTTTTGGTAAAGCTGAAAGTAAATCCGAGAGATACTTTTCTTATCCCTGGATTTTTCTCTACGTAAGCCAAAAGACAATGTCTACCCCAAAGTCGGACCAAAGTAACCGGCGCACCCTTCCTCGCAGAATTGTGAAGGGCGTGAGCTACGACTACATTTTCCACGTCAAAAATCCCCGCCATTAAATCAGCGGTAACAACTCCCTTCTGGGTATACTTAATTCTTTCAAGAAGTTGTGGATGATTTTTTAATTGATTAAAAACTTCTCGTGAAAGAACTAACGTGTTGGGATCAAGTCCCGTCGCTGAATTGATAATGTTCCTTCCCCTATCAATAACACTGATAGGGTCAGAATTTGTAAAATCGTTAAATTGGCTTGTGCCTGCCAACGTAACATTCTGGGTAATCCTCGCTACATCTGTTACGATATCAACAACCCGCTTCTCTGCATTCAACGCAACCATATCCGTCACAAACTCCGTAGCATCTATATCCAAATCCAGCGGAGCTTTAGCGACTTTGCGTTCTCGGTCGTCAATAACATCTTCAAGCCCATATTCCCGGCACCTGAAAGTGCCTGTTGAAATTGTCCAGTCTATCCTGTTGAATGAAGCCTTATCAGCACGCAACGCACTTGGAACATCAAATCGCTCGTTCCCATAAATAAAATATGTTCCCGAGACAACATCTACCGACACTGTTGGAAAAATGCTAGATGCTACAAAGCCTGCGTTCCTGAACGCTAACGATATATTCGTTAACAGCGGATCAACAGGTGTCAAATCTCTTATTGTTGGCATTTTTTATCACCTCCTAATTTGTTTAAGGTCTAAAGTAACCTCCGTCTAAAATTATCTCAATTATATTACCTGTTGCCAATGCTGGTTCTAATGCGCGTCCTAACACATAATTGCCAATCGTTGCTGTTCTTATCCGTCCATTATTTTGAACGGCAATTTCAGCACCTTCAGCAATTGCCGCATCAGCGGAAGCAAAAGTTGTTCCTGCAACACAAACTGCCGCTGCCTCTCCGACACGCGGCCTGTTCTGTAAAATTCCCAGGGCGTATTCCCCCAGTATATCTGTAAACGTTGTCCTACCACCTGCAATTATCTTCACAGCGTGATATTGTCTCGCTGACAAATCAGCAGATGCTTCCCTTGTAATTATTAGTCCTGGTTGTGCAACTTTTCCCATTCCCATTTTTCTCACCTCCCATTAAAACTTTTTAGCCAATTCTGGGTTCTCATCAAGAACTGTCCTAACAGCAGCAGAGAAGCTCAGACCCTCTGTCTTCTTTATTTTCTCTAATGCTCTGTCGCTAATTTCCTGAGATACGGACTTACCCTCAGTATCTTTCTCAGAACCTTCTTCTCCTAACTTAACAATCACTTCCTGGTGTTCAACGAATTTCTTAAACCCCTCTGGGTCTTTAAGTGCATATTCGTTGGCCCATTCATTCCGTAATTTTGCAGTTATTTTGCCCTTCTCCATTGCCACTCTAATTACTTCATCTCTATCTTTTTCTGCCAGCTTCTTTTCAAGAGCCATAGTTTTTTCCACTAAAATTTTATGCTCAGTAAGAGTTATCGTCTGTTTGGCTTGCTCTTCTTCTAACTTCTTTTCTTCCTTCTCAGGCATTTTCTTCTCGGCTTCTATCTTTGCATCCCGCTCTTCTTCTAATGTCTTAATTTTGGCTAACGCTTCTTGCAATTCCTTTTCCGTATCCATTTTTCCTCCTCCATTTTCAATTATCAACATATTTTCTGAAAGTGAAACCGCTGGTTGTCCCTTCAAAAACGGTCTATTCGTCAATGCTCCCCCGAAGAGAACATTTTTAAATTTTTTCCCTTTCTCAGCATCAGTATATTCAAATTGAAATTCAGGACTGATATATTTGAAAATTTTCTGAGAAATTAACTTCTCCCCCCAGGATGTCCATTCTACCAACGCCTTTAGCTTTTCCTTTCCCTCTATAACTAACTTTTTAATCCAGCCTGCCGCACCCTTTTTATTTTCATGCTCAGCATCAATCGCTAATTCTATTCTCCGAACATCATTATCAAAATTTTCTACAAACAGCGTCAAATCTTCCAGGGTAATATCAAGTTTTCCATATTCGGGATGTGTCCAGTTTCCTACTTTTAACAATTCAATTTCTGATATCCTCTCTTTTAACTTTATGCTTTCCAAATCTATCATAGAAAAAAACTTATTCACTTTTATTTCACCCCCTTTAACGTTTTCCCTTGTGACCCATTTATTATTTTCTATCCTGTATAATTTTTTCCAGCTCGTCCATGCCACCGCAGCAGGAGAATCTACTTTGCCTTCTGCCACAAGAGCATCAAAAATTTCCGCCCATTTATTTGCCTGTGTCAGAGTTAGAGCAACACCCTGATGAGTTCTGACTTGTGGCGGAATATCTGCTATTCTTTCATATGGCATTTTGATTATACCTCATATCTGATAATTGTCAAGTATTTTTTTATTATTATATCTCGTATCCGATAACTGTCAAGCTCCCTATCGCTCCTGCACCAGTTGTATATTGCAAAACATTATTAGCCACAGTAGATTCAAACGGCTTGAGATAATTAATCGGCACATTAGCATTGGCCGCCAAATTAAGCCTGCATACTCTGTTGATAGTATTATCAATGCCATCAAAAAGAGTAATCTGTCCAGCACTGGAAGCTGATACAATAATATCGGTTATTACAAACCTTCTATTCATTGCTGGTGCCCAAATTGCTATCCCCGTCTGACTGGCAATAAAATCTACTGACCTTTTTTCTATCGCCCCAAAAATCATTCCATTATAGCCTCTCATTTTTACCTCCTCATGCAATCTGTCCGCCGTATTTCTCAACCAATTCCTCATCAGGAACTGCAAAATTAAACTCTACATCTTTTTCCTCTACACGAATATAAGCCCAAATACATCGGCAATTCCAATGTATCAATGGAGTAAACCTTTCGTAATCAGGGTCATCAAGATTGACCACCATCATATCTAATTCCTCACAGAGAGGACATATCAAATCATCTAATATGGCTGAAAATTGAGCTCCTTGAAACTCCTCTCTAAAATTTTCTACTATGTTGGCCCGTCCTTTGTTGATGGATTCCCCCACTGCTATACCCACAGTCGCTGTCAGTTCTCTGCTTGCCCATTTTTCTATTCCCTTTCTAACATCAAACAGGGCCGCCTTTTCAGTCTTACCTGCCGCCAAAGAATTGAGAACCGTCAACATTCCCCTAGCCCTCATCCTGGTGGCGTGAAGGTCAGCTACAGTATCAGCCTTTATAGTAAGCCACTGCCCCAAAGCTCGGCTTATCGGCACGGCTTCCAACTTCGCCTCTTTCGCTACTTGTGAATTTCCAAACTCAGCCAGGTCTCTAAGGATAGATTTAAGCGTCTCTCTATATCTGCCCCGGTATCGCACATTAATTTCATAGAGCTTGTGTAAATTGCCTGCCTTAATGTATCGGTCTATATCGCCAACTAACGCATTCGTTTGCTCAACAATTATAGCACCGAGAACCTTTTTCATTTTTTCTTCTTCGGTATCAAATTTTCTTTTTATCTCGGCGAAGTCAATTTGCTTCTCATATCTCGTAAGGTCTCTATGCCATTTCCTATCTTGCATTGTGACCTGCTTGCGTGTCCTGTGCTCACTGGCTTTATGCTCCTTCAGCTTCTGAGGGAGACTAAGAAGATTGCGCATAAATTCTTCGAGATTATTGTCAGGAATAAGCACCTGTCCTTTTACAAGTTTATCTACTCCATCTATAATACCTGCTTTATCGGTAATTTCAAGGTTGGTATAAATTAACTTAGGATAACCTTGCACTGTAAAATTATAATCCACAAGCTGAGGAATGGCGTATCTATTTATAATGTTGCAAATATAATTAGCCAAGCTTCCCAGGCTCATCAAAAAGAAATCGCTTTGGTCACGACTTAAAGCAAAAGACCCTCCTCTACCTTCTGTCAATTGTAGGAACTGAGCAAGTATACTCTTAGCCATCAACGCATCGTGATGTTTGATATGCGCTAATAATTTGTCACTTTCTATTTCACCTTTTAAGATTTCCACATCAAAACCTTCAGGCAAAACCATTCCTGACTCTTCGTTGATTCTTATATTCCTAACTATATCTTCCATCATTTCTTTATCTTTTGTAGTATACCCCCTGGGAAGCTTTCCCTTAGGAACACCTATCGCTTGCCTTTCCAAACCTATGACAGAAATTTTGTATAATTTTTCCTTAATATACCAATGCTTATAAGCAGGTCGGAGTATACTCATTCCACTATAATTACTGCCTTCCCGACGATGAGTAAAAACTAAAAGTTTTTCTACAGGAATGGCAACTTCTCGGTATGCTCCATTAGGTTGATATGCTTGCTGAACAATTCCCTGCAATCCTCCCGCATCATCAAATTTCCATTGATACAATGTTTTAGGAAGCCGAGGAGCTAATTTTTTCCACCAATACTGACCATCTTGAAGTTCAAAAATTTTTTCAAAAATACTATACCCAAAAGGTAACATTAAAAAAATATGCTGAAGCAACTCATCAAAACTTATAGTCATATGTTTAAACAACGCTTCTGTAATAAATTCAGCAGTTTTTTTATCGTTGTCAAATGGCTCAATATACCACTCGGCATTTCTTAGGGGAAGCTCAATTGCCAAAAGCATTGCCTGAACCATTCCATCCGACCTTCTCATTCTGTCGTATACCTTTAAGCCTTGCATTCCTTTTAAGTCTGGATTATATTCTTCATCAATAAACCCTGACCAAGAAGTTGTTCCCACAATACCAACTTCTCCAATATTAGGCTTCTCTCCCAATGATATTTCTAATCTACCTAATTTCATAGGTCCGCCCTTACCTCCTCACCACCTAAGGTCTGAACTTATCATAAATTCTTCTCTTTTTGTTTTTGATCCTATAAAATGTTCTGTAATTTGAGCTTCGCCTAAGTAATATCTTTCTGCTGACATTAAGTGGTCCCGAAATTTCACAGGCTCGCCATCTATAATATTGCCATTTTTATCGGTTTTCCACTTATATCCCTGTTTTTCTTTAATGAGATTAACGCTATCTTTTGTAATATGTATTCTTTTACTTTTTATTTTGTCAATCCCTGCACCAACCGAACCTTTCACTTTAATACACGGATGAATATTAAAACCTGCTTGAAAAATTTCTTCTATCCGTTGAGGTTCGGCGCTATCCGCCTTAATTTCCAGGCTCTTATCAGGAATTAATATTTTAAGCTGTTCTATCAAATCAGCATTAGTCAACTTTGTTTGATACAACAACTCTTCTTCATATACTTCGCCATCTTTTATGCCTATCTTTACTAACGCCGATTCGTTAGTATAGCCAAAATCCAATCCATATCCGATATCATCGCATACTTCCGGGAATTTGTCAATAATGTCCCAATTTGTATATATTAGATTTATAGGAGTTGCCCAAATTCCTAAAGTATATATTTTATGGTAGGTCTCATCTTGTTCTTTAAGACCTTCTAATTCCCGAATATAATCATCCTCTAAAAACTCATTATCTTTGTATGTGCTATGCTGAACCCCTACATTATCCGGGGGATTTTCCACTATTGACTTCAAAAAACTTTGCTCGTCTACAGGATTGAAGCTAAAATATAGCTGATTAAGTCCGTTCTTATTCACTCCCCGACATCGCAAATTAAGCTGAAGATAATCATCCCTGGTGTTCTGTGTAAACTCTTCTCCCCAGATATAGTTTATGCGCTCAAAACTCTTCAGTTTCTCCGGGTCGTCTAAAGACACAAAAAACATCTGATTATTATTAACCGTTATGGTGAGGTCAGATTTGTTTCTATCGGCTATGGGAAGTTCATATTTTTTTATCAGGTCATTAACTAACAGCCAGGCAGCCTTTTTTAGCGCTGGTCTGGTCTTCATTGTTATCAGAATTCTAATATCACGTTCGGCATACATTTTCAAAAGAAGAAATTGAGCTGTAGCGTGACTTTTTCCGGATCCTGCACCTCCGAATAGAATATTTATCCTCTTCTTGCTCCGTCGAAGAAAGTCAAAGTTTTTTTTGTTTACCTTGACTTGTCTTTTTTCCATATACTACCTCTACCTTTACTTCCTCAACCTTAACTTGACCTTTTAACCCAAATTCATCTGGCAACTTTCGTTCCAGATATTTAAATGCCAATTCTGGATTACCACTTAATCCCCTCACAAGTTCTTGCCTTGCCTTTAATATTGGTTGATTCTTAAGTGCCTCTTTTCGTGCAGAAATAGTTGAATGCTTTTTCAAATAATCATAATATGCTCTTATTGAAATACCACCGAAGAAAGCTGCCTCTTTATCACTTCCACCTATACCCCAAACTTGCTCTAATTTCTGCAGAACAATTTCCTCATTTTTATCATCAAAAAGCTTCCTACCAACTTTCTTCTTAGACTTTAATTTTGATAAAGTAGAATTCACCTTTCTAGCTTTTATTTCAAGTTTTTCCATTTCTTATAAACTTTCTAATTAAAACCTTCCCATATTTTAGGCAAATAATTATTAAAAAGATATTTACTAACATCGCAATTTACCGCATTACCCAACTGCCAATATCTCTGACTATCGCTTACTCCTTTTCCTTCTGTCCACCCGACAGGAAATCCCTGCAACTTCTCACACTCCTTTACAGTCAAATATCTAAATTTCCCATCTTCCCAAACTAACTTTTTTCCACATCCATATTGAGCCAACAATGTCTTAACCCTATCATATCCACCTATAAGCTGAAAATTAAACTTCCCTTTCTGTTCTATTTTCATTAAATTAAATTTAGTTTCATTAACAAACTTATATTCCCCATCTTTTTCCCTAATATCTCTAAACCTTTTTTTATCATCAATTATTTCAGGGTTTACTTTCTCAAAATCATCTAAACTTCCTAAAAAAAATACTCTTTCCCTATTTTGCGCCGAACCATAATATAGAGCATTCAATAAAATACACCTCACATTATAACCCGCAAACATCAATAACTCAAATATATTCTCATAAGTCTTTCCCTTATTATGATTTACTAATCCTTTCACATTTTCCAAAACAAAATATCTTGGTTTTTTAATTTTCAAAATATCATAAATATAAAATATCATTTTCCCCCTCTTATCTTTAAATCCTTCTTTATTCCCTGCCAAACTAAACGACTGACAGGGAAATCCACCCAATAAAATATCAAACTCTGGCAACTCCTTAACATTAATTTTTGTAATATCCCCCCAATTTTTAATCTCTCCAAAGTTCTTTTTATAAATATCAATTGAACTTTTTTTTATTTCAGAAAAACCGACACATTCATTTTCTTTTTTTCGCAATCCATATTCTAACCCACCAATACCGGCAAATAAACTAAAATATCTCATATCATCATTCCCAATAATTTATTCTTATCCAGAACATTTTTCCCCTTTTTAAAATACTCTATAATTTTATTATACTCCTCAATTGTATCACAGTGAAAAGCCATTCTCTCTTTGGATTTTGGAGACTCAGGTGGCTCAACCGTTATCACCATTAACCTATCCATATCAACATCTACACCTTCTGCATTATCCAGCCCAAACAATTCCTTCAACTCCTCAATTTCAAAACCCACGTCTACCAGCTCATCTTCTCCGAAATTAGCTAAAGCATCTAAGTCCCAACTCCCTAACTCCATCGTCTTATTATCTAATAAATTTGCTTCTCTAACTTCTGCTTGGGTTAGTTTTCTATTCGGTATTCGGACATCTATTATTTCTTCGCCCCTGCCAAGTAGTTGTAAAACCTTGACTCTTTGATGCCCTGACACTATCACTCCATCTGTGTTTATTACCGGCACGCTCATTAAATTAAATTTCTTTAAGCTCTTTTCTAAAAACTCTTTTTGCCGTTCTGTAAGTGTTCTGGGATTTCCTGGATAAGGAATTAAATCATTAACTTTTTTCTTTGTATTTTGCCATTCAAGTTTTTTCATATTTTATAAATAAGACGCAGGAGCAACAAGCATTTAAAAAAAACCACTTTCTTTAAAATCCTTTTTCAGCACCTTTTTCTGCAATGTCTTTCTCATATTGTCTTTGTTGTTCTTTTATCTCTTTTGAACTCATAAATAAAAATCCTTCCTTAAAAACTTTACAGTACTTAAGAATCATTCCAGTTTTTTCTCCAAGCCAGAAGTATCTTTCTATAAATGAATTGCTTTTGTCTCCAGGTCCAAATCTCTCAACCGTTGCATTTCTTAGGGCAGAGAAATTTGTAAAGCCTTTAATCTCTATCCAGACACTACTAAACTTATCCCGCCAGAAACCATATTTTATACTTTCGAGTATTGCACCACCAATTTTAAGTTCATCATTTTTCCTTGAATACATCTTTATGCCACCATAGCTTGGATCTGTCCTTATGAACCGCATATCACTCAACGTTGAAATGTCTGTTCCCCAGTTTATACTTCTAAAACCATCGGCATCTGTAAAAGCATACAGCGGTATTACTAAAAAAGTGAGAACAATTGTACAGAGAAAAGCAAATCTTGTTTTGATCATTCGAACCCTCCTTTTTTACTGATATCATATATCTATTCTAACATTTTTTTTCTGAAAAACCCAGAAATAAGTATGTATTTTTCTTAAATGTCTTTGTGTGATATTTGGATTATAAATTTTATTTGGTTTTACTAATATCGCTAAATCTTTTGGATAAAATCCTTGCTCTATCGCCCATTGCCATACAAAACAATGTGTCATTGTGGATTCGCCATCTGTAAAATCTTGACATTTAAAAATCAATATCCCACCTTTTTTTAATAATCTATATGCTTCTTTTAATATCCCCAAATATAACTCTTTTAAATCATTAAAATCTTTAAGTATTCCGTGAGTTCTTGAACTATAATAGTTCTTTGTTTTGCCGTGTATTCCAAACATAAATGGCGGGTCTAAAATCATATTATTGAAAAATCCATCTTCAAACCAATGCAAATTTCTCGCATCTGCCAAAATGGGACTATTTATTTCCCTATCCGCATCCTCGCTTCCGCTTACTACTGCTATTTCAGGATTTATATCAAAACATTCATCTGGTTTCTCTACTCCATTTTTGTAAAATCCTCCCTTAAAATACATTGGGTCTAACTCAATTTTTTCCCCTTGTAAATGAATTTCAATAAGGGCTTTTAATAATTCTTGTTCATTTGTAAAAACACTTCGTCTTATTTCCATTTTCATATTTTCTGTCTCCTTTCTTAATGAATTGGTTTCTTCTTATTGGTAGAAAGCGTCCGAAAATCAGTAGGGAAAGGCGGTTCTATAGGTGGCGCAGATAATAAAAATGCCGATAGCGGTCTCTTATAAATAAATGACAACCTTTCAATCTGAGCAAATGTCGGTTTCTCTTTACCTTTTTCCCAGTTTTTCACAGTCTTGGCTGTGGTATCTTTTATTTT
>BBPD01001220.1_pt1 | contig 20012 bp, 24 predicted proteins | sample 1344911 | NCBI WGS metagenome assembly BBPD01 (sample SAMD00019088, study PRJDB2971) | groundwater metagenome | biome: freshwater biome; feature: mineral spring; material: ground water | place: USA: CA, Sonoma | collected 2011-09 | depth surface m
GGATGCAACCGGCGGCAGGAACGGCAGGATCAACACCCACTCCTCGTCCGTCAGATCGGTCGGGTAGCGTCGGGCGCGCTTCTCAAAATGAGCCATTCGGCTACGGCTCGCTCGGGTCCACATCCCAAGCTTGAACCACGCCACAGAACGCCGATCAACCCATTCTCAAACGGTCTCTTACATCACAACCTCAAATCTGTGCCATTGGCGCTGACGGGGGACAGAAATACAATATTGTATTACGATTTGAAATATTGAGATCAAGTATTTTTAATGACCGAAATAGACAACATCTCAAATTGTTCAAGTCTTTTCATATTTTTGCAAGCTTGGCTAAACTGCTATGTCATAGACGTTTGCTAACTAGGACATCTCAGTATTTCAAGGGGGTAATAGTGGCGATCTCCAAACATCTGAACCTGCGCGCAACAAACGCGATGTGGCTGGCCGCAGCGTCATCGATCGCCGTTCTGGCCGCGACCGGGGCCACGGCTGAGACCGTGGACGAGGATCAGGTTGAGACCATGGACGAGGATCAGGTCGAGACCGCTAAGCTCGCCTTAGTGAACACGGCGAGCGACAGCGGCGGTCTGGCCGAAATCACCGTCACGGCGCAGCGGCGAGAGACCAATTTGCAGAAAACGCCGATTGCGATCTCGGTGCTTTCTACCGAGGACCTGCAAAACCGCCGGGTCATGAGCTTGCTCGACCTGCGCGACGGCACCATCCCGTCCCTCCGCATCGGCCAGTTTGCCCGGCGGAACTCAGCACTGGTGGTCTGCATCCGCGGCATTTGCCCGGCCAGCGACACCAACCAGCCGGCCCGCGATGCAACCGTCGGAGTCTATGTCGATGAAATCTATCTGGCCCGCCCGCAGGGTCTGGCCGCCGCGCTGTTCGATGTCGAGCGGGTAGAAGTGCTGCGCGGCCCGCAGGGCACGCTTTTCGGCCGCAACGCCGTGGGGGGCGCGCTCAACATCATTACCCGCAAGCCCAAGGGCGAGTTTGGACTGCGCGCCGCCTCCGGCGTTCGCAACTTCAATGGCTATACAGGCGAAATCCACCTCGATCTGCCAAAGATTGCCGGCATTGCCTTCAAGGTGGATGCGCTGAAGCAGTATCGCGATGGCTTTGTGTCGGGCGTAGCGGATGGCCAGCCGGGCTTTAACTATTTCGATCGTCAGGGTCTGGCCATCCGCGCTCGTTGGGAACCGGCCCCCAATATCTCGGTGGATTATGGCTTTGACATCGCCCACGATAAGACCACGCCGAGCTATCAGCAGGTCATCGGGCTGCCGACACGGGCGCCGGGCGCCGCACCGCTGGTCGCCCCTATCGTCACCGTCGGCCCGCGCCGTGTCTTTCGCGCGGACGTGGCGGTGCCGCAGGAGCCGAGCGTCGGCAACCAATATGGCCACCGACTGACAATGGAATGGGAGGTTGCGAACGGCGTTTCGTTGCGCTCGATCACCGCCTATCGCAACATCGACCAGTCTCAGTATGATAACGCTGTTGGCCCGAACGTTGGCGGCTTTCGTCCGAATGGCAACTTCGCGCGCTACAGTATCTCGCTCGCCTATCAAGACCAGTTCAGCACCGAACTGCAGATGCACGCCAAGCTCGGCCGGCTCGATGCTGTGGCAGGTCTCTTCTACTTCAGGGAGTCCGGCGGCGATGAAGCGCTGGCACCGTTTACGCTTACCTGGAACTCGACCGGCACCGGCTGGACCCGCCTACCCTCACTCGAGGCCGGCGCGGAAAATCCCCGTCCCGACCGTTCCAGTGAGGCGAGCGCCAAGTCCTATGCGGGCTATGCGCATCTCACCTGGAACCCGGCGATCCTCGATGACCGGCTGACGCTGACTGCCGGCGCCCGCTATACGCGGGACGATCGCAGGGGCCAGCTGCTTAAGGTCAATGGCCTTGATGCTGGCGATACCTTCGTGTTCAGGTCCAACCGCGTCGACCCGGGGTTCTCGATAGAGCTGGAACCGATCGACAATGTTAATCTCTACGCCAAATGGGATCAGGCCTATCGCGCCGGCGGAGCCAACTCCCGCTCGCTCGAATTCTCTACCTTCGGGCCGGAGACGATCCAGACCGCGGAAATCGGCGCTAAGACCGAGTTTTTCGACAGCAGTGTCCGTGTCAACGTCGCCGCCTTCACCAGCGACTACAAGGCGATGCAGGTGGACTTCAACCGCAACGCCATTCTCCAGGGCAGCCTGCGCACCGTGAACGAAACCGTAAACGTGCCCGGCACTGCGCGCATCAAGGGTGGGGAAATCGACATCACCGCCAGCCCGATGCAAGGGCTGACGCTGAGCGCCTCCTATGCCTATACCACCTGGAACATCCCGCCGGCGCGCAACCCGTTCAACAACGCCGTTTCGCAGCTTTCCATGGTGCAGACCCCCAACCATGCAGGCTCCGGCGCGATCGACTATGTGCTGCCAATCAAGGGGGCCGATCTGCTGTTCCACTTCGACATCAACGCCTTTGGTGGGGTCCACTCGGGCAACAACGTCATCACCGCGCCGGCGACCAACGAATCGCTGCTGGCCAACGCCCGGATTGCCATCACCAACATCGATCTCGGAAGCTCCGGCCACAAGCTTGAACTTTCGGCTTGGTCCCGCAACCTCTTTGATAAGGAAGTCTTTACGGCGGTGGGCTTCAATCTCGCGAACCAGATCCGCACCGCCGCGTTCAACGATCCGCGGACCTTCGGTTTCGATATTCAGGTCATCTTCTGATCAACTACTACGATCAGAGATGGGGGGTGCCCCTTGGCATCCCCCATACTCTTTAGGAGCAGAACGGATGGACACAGCAAGGGCAGAGGCCGCCGCGGGCCTGCGCGTCTGGGTGGTTGGCACCAGCGGGTCAGGCAAATCGACCTTTGCCTGTCCGTCGTCAGAACATTTGGCGCAGCTCGCGGCGCAAATTAGCGGAGTGGGGGGCTCGTCTGGTGGTTGATGTTAGGCGGCCAGCTTGCGGTGTTGCAAGCGCCTATGCTCGATGGTCTGTCGTTTGATCCTTTCACGCTGTTTGATGATGGCTGGGCCCCTTCCGAAGTAGGCGTCGGCGGGCGTCACGTTGCACAGCGCTTCGTGGTAGCGCTGATGATTGTAGTGCTCGACGAACGCCTCGATCTGGGTCTCGAGGTCGCAGGGCAGGAAGTAGTTTTCCAAGAGGATGCGGTTCTTAAGTGTCTGATGCCAGCGCTCGATCTTGCCCTGGGTTTGCGGATGCATCGGGGCGCCGCGCACGTGGCTCATCTTCCGAGCCTCGATGTATTCCGCCACTTCGCCTGCGATGTAGCTGGGGCCATTGTCGCTGAGCAGCCTGGGTTTATGCAGCACCGTGGCGCTGTCACAGCCGGACGCCGCCAGCGCGAGGTCCAGCGTGTCGGTGACGTCCCCGGCGCGCATGTTGGTGCACAGGTTGGGCTTTGCCCGTCTTCGACTCCCAGGCGATGATGTAGCGCGAGAAGTCGTCGAGCACGGTCGACAGATACATCCAGCCCCACCCGATGATCTTGAAGTAAGTAAAGTCGGTCTGCCACATCTCGTTCGGCCGGGCGGTCTTGGTGTGGAACTGGTCGGCCGCCTTGATCACGACATGGGCCGGGCTGGTGATCAGATCGTGGGCCTTTAGCAGCCGGTAAACTGTGGCTTCGGATACAAAGTAGTGCTTCTCGTCGGCAAAGCGCACCGCCAGTTCGCGGGGAGACAGCTCGCTGTAATCCAACGCCATCTCGACGATCTGATCCTGCACCTGGGGCGCGATGTGGTTCCATACCCGGCTTGGCGTCGATGGCCGATCTTCCAGCGCCTCATGCCCGCCTTCGAGGAAGCGGTCATACCAGCGATAAAAGGTCCGACGTGCGATGCCGAGCTGATCCAGCGTCCGCCTGGCAGGCAGATGTGACTGCTCGACGATCCGGATGATCTCGAGCTTCTCGGATGCGGGATACCTCATGCGTCGTCGCCCCCATCCGCGATCATGCTTTATGGGATGGCCCGCCCCTCGGCTTGTGGCGCATTCTTGTGCTGGGATCATGGAGGAGAGGACGGATGACGAAGACTTTGATTGCCACGCTTGGAATTGACCTTGGCAAGAACAGCTGCAGCCTGGCGGGACTGGACGCTTCTGGAGCGGTCGTCTTTCGGAGACGGATGACGCGCGAAGGTCTTGTCACTTTCGCTGCGGCGCTACCTTCATGTGTGATTGCAATGGAGGCCTGTTGTGGCGCCCATTTTCTGGGCCGGACGTTCGAGGCACAGGGTCATGCGGTGCGCCTGATGTCGCCAGAATATGTCTCGCCTTATGTGAAGGCCCAGAAGACCGATGATCGCGATGCCGAAGCGATCGCCGAGGCGGCCACCCGGCCGACCATGCGGCTGGTGACGTTGAAGAGCGAGGCGCAGCTCGACCTTCAAGTCCTGCACCGCGCACGCGAGCGGCTGGTGGCCGGCCGCACGCGACTGACCAACCAGTTGCGTGCTGTGCTTCTGGAGCGGGGTATGATCCTGCCAAAACGCCGGACGCTGATGCGGCAGCGGCTGGAAGCAATGATGGCGGACGACCTGGCGGTCAGCCCGCGGACGCGGATATTGCTCGAGGACCTTTGCGAGGAGTGGGCGGACCTCGACCGTCGGATCGGCCGCTATGGTGATGAACTGGCGGCCATGACCCGCGAGAATGAAACGGCCCGGCAATTGGCAACCATCCCCGGCATCGGCGTCATCAATGCCACAGCCCTTTTGGCCGCGGTCGGCGATGCATCAGCCTTTGCCAAAGGCCGGGATTTGGCGGCGTGGCTGGGGCTCACCCCCAGGCAGCACTCTACCGGGGGCAAAACCAGACTGCTTGGAATCAGCAAGCGCGGCAACAAGTATCTGCGCACACAACTGATCCACGGTGCCCGAGCAGCCATGGTGCACTTCTCGAAAAAGCTGACGCCGATCGGCGCATGGGTGCGTCAGATGCAGGCCCGGGCGCATCCCAATGTCGTCGTGGTCGCGCTTGCCGCCAAGCTGGCGCGCATTGCTTGGGCGGTGCTGCGTCACGGACGCGAATATCAGCCTCAGGCCGCCATGGCCTGAGCGAAAACTGCGGCCGGCCACAAGGCACCGCACCGAAGTCTGTGGAGGTGAAGGACCGATGACAACGGTCGAGCCGGCGTTCTGAAGACCTGATTAACAATGTGGTGCACGACACCGCGATCTTTATGAGGATCAGACCGCGCGGAACCCATCTTGGCCAAGGCAAAGACCTTGAGACCGGATACGTTGATGCAGACCAGAATGCCCTCAAAAATCACCCTTGCAGACGGGGCGGGCCATACGTTTGAGCAGGCGGTTCTCGAGCGTCAGGTCGGCAACACAGTCCTTCAGGGCGCGAGCTTCGCGGCGCAGGTCCTGCACCTCGCAGGTGCTGGCAGCCCGGGCGGTATCGCCGGCCAGGCGGCGCTTGCCGGCTTCCATGAACTCCTTCGACCAGGTGTAATACAGGCTCTGCGCGATGCCTTCCTTGCGGCACGCCTCGGCGATGCTGTCCTCGCCGCGCAGCCCATCGAGCACGATGCGGATCTTGTCTTCAGCCGAAAAATGCCGACGCGTCTGACGCCGGATGTCCTTCACCACCCGCTCGGCAGAGGCCTTCGTCGGGGAATTCTTCAAGGAGGATTGGGGCTTCGTCTTCGTTCCTTCGTCACTGCGACGAAGCCCCAATCCTCCTTACATCACAACCTCAGATCTGTGCCATTGGCGCTGACGGGGGACACCAAGAGTATCCCCGCGTTCAGCCCATTCCTCTATCGCTACCGCAACCTCGTCGAACACTTCTTCAATAAGCTCAGACACTTCCGTGCCATCGCTACCCGATACGACAAACGCGACGACAACTTCCTCGCCTCCGTCCAACTCGCCTCAATCAGGATATGGTTGCGGCACAATGACTCGGTGACCTAGTGCCCGGTGGGTGTCTGCAAGGGTGCAGAAGCAAGGATGTGGAAGGGGCTTTTGCGATCCGGCTGTCGGAACAGGCAGAGCGTATCGATGGCATGCGGGCCGGCAAGCGCTGCAAAATGCCGGGCAAGGGCGGCTAGGATGGCCGTGCGCTGCGCTTCGTCCACGATCCGGCCAGTCAAGGTCATGTGGAAGCGGAAATCCTCGAAAATCCAAGGATAGCCAAACGCCAGCAGCCGGGCATCCTGTTCCGCAGTCATTGTTGTCCGGCGGCGCCGATCCAGATCGGCTTCCCATAGCGGGGCGCGAAACGGCTCGAAGCCATGAACACAGGCGGCATGCAGCGCGGCCATCGCCGGGGAGGGCATGGCCAGCGTGAGAGCGATGAAGCCGCTGAGGCTGGTGACGGCCAGATCGACGAGAAAACAGGGCCGCTCGGCCGCGAAGTCCTGAAACGCGGCGAGGAGCGCTTCCTCCGACTGGCCCGTGGCCAGTTCGAACGGCGCCTTCAACGTGGCGTGAAAGCCATAGCGGCGGGGCTCTGTGGTGAGCGCTTCCACCGCGTCGGCGGCAAGGGCCAGTCCTTCGACCTGGGGGCGCTCCAACGGCTGCGCGCCCCAGGCATCATAGCCAAGCCATGCGCTGGCGGCGAAGGTCATCGGATGATCGCGGGGCGGAGCATAATAAATGGCGTAGCGGGCGCTCATGCTACCCGGGTACCCTTGACCCAGACCGAGCGCGGTACCGGCCAGCCATTGCTGGCCCGATGAACCAGCACCAGATCCGCCCGCTGGCCCGGCGCGATCAGCCCCCGGTCCGTCAACCCGGCCATGCGCGCGGGATTGACAGTCACGGTCGCCAACGCATCGCTAAGGCTCCAGCCAAAGGGGGCCTCGGTCAGCATAAAGGCAGCGCGCAGCATCGACAGCGGTACATAGTCGGATGAGAGGATATCGAGAAGGCCTTCGGCTGCGCACTCCTGCGCGCTGAGATTGCCGGAATGCGAGCCGCCGCGGACGAAATTGGGGCCGCCCATCACCGTCATCAGGCCCAATTCGCGCGCTTTTAAGGCGGCAGCGAGCGTCACCGGGAACTCGGCGGCGACGCAGCCATTGTCCCGGCTCTCCTCGACATGGGCGATGCTTTCATCATCATGGCTCATCAGCGGGATGCCGAACTCGCGGGCCAGGGCCACAACATGCGCTCGGTTTTTCTCGCCCGCCGCCTGATCGCGCCAAGAGACACGGTTTTCGAGGATCGTAGCCAAGTGCTCGCTGGTCTTCCCGGCCTTTTGCATATTGCCCTCGAAGCGGTCTAAATTGACGGTCTGTCGCTGCCCCGGCGTATGGTCCATTACGCTGAGCAGCCGCAGCCGCGGGTTGTCCATCTGCGGCTCCAGCGCGGTCATCAGCGCCGGGTTGGTAATCTCGCAGCGCAGGTGCAGCAGATGTTCGGCGCGCAGCAGGCCTTCAGCGCCCGCCCTGTCCATCGCCGCGATCATCGGCTGCAGGGCCTGCATGCGGTCCATCCCGTCCTTGTAGCCATGTAGGGCAAGGCTGTCGAACACCGTGGTGATGCCGGCGGTGATGCACTGTCCATCATGCGCGAGCGACGCCCCCAGCGCATCCCAGAGCGCACCGGGGCGGGGCTGGTAATGTTTTTCCAGATTGTCGGTATGGATATCTACAAGGCCGGCAATCAACAGATCATCGCCGAAATCAACGGCACCCTTCGCTGCGTCGGAGGCGGGCTCCACGGCGATGATGGTCTCTTGCTCGATGACCAAATGGCCGGCGAGCGTCTCGTCCGGGGTGACAATGTGGCGGGAAAAGAAGCGGGTGGTCATGCGTTCGCTCCACGATCATGCATTGGCTGTAGTGGCCCATAAGACACGGGCATAACAAAGGGTTGCGGCTTGGGACCAACGTCTCAGGCCGCGGCCTTGAAGGCGCTGACGTTGAACAGCCGCGTGGCGACTGCATCCCGCACGTCAAGATCATGGAAGATGCCGACCATGGCGGCACCCTTGGCTAGCGCAGCCTTGATCAGATCGACGACGATGGCGCGGTTGGCGGCATCGAGGCTGGCGGTGGGCTCATCCAGCAGCAGCACCGGATAATCGCGCACAAAGCTACGGGCAATATTTACGCGCTGTTGCTCGCCGCCGGAGAAGGTGGCGGGCGGGAGCTCCCAATGCGCTTCGGGCAGACGCAGGGCCTGCAGCAAGGTGATGGCGCGGTCCCGCGCCTCATCGACCGGAACGCCGTTCTCAAGCAGCGGCTCGATCACCAGATCGAGCGTCGAGATGCGCGGAATTACCTGAAGAAACTGGCTGACATAGCCGAGCGTGCGCCGGCGGATCTCCAGTACATCATGGGCGGCGGCCTTGGTGATATCCACCTGCGAACCGTCGTGCCGCACATGCACGCCGCCGCCGCTGGGCAGATAATTGCCGTAGATGGTGCGCATCAGGGTCGATTTGCCGACCCCGCTTTCGCCCGCCAACACCACACATTCGCCCGGGTAAACCTCCAGGGCCAGCTGCTCGAACACCGGAATGACCGTTGCCCCCTGATTGTGCAGGGTGAACAGCTTAGAGAGATTTTCGACGCGGATGGCTGGCGTGGTCATGGCTTTGGTCCAGTTATCCGGAGCGGGCTGATGCCGTTCCGCTTGAGTTCAGATCTGCAGCACGCTCGAGACCAGCAGCTGCGTGTAGGGATGCTGCGGATCATCGAGCACCTGATCGGCGAGGCCGGTTTCGACGACATGGCCGCCCTTCATCACCATCAGCCGATCGGCCATGAGCCGCGCCACCGCCATGTCGTGGGTGACGATGATAGCGGCGAGGCCGAGATCGCGCACCAGTTCCCGCAGCAGATCGAGGAGCCGCGCCTGCACCGAGACATCGAGCCCGCCGGTCGGCTCATCCATGAACACCAGCCGCGGGCTGTGGATGAGATTGCGGGCGATCTGGATGCGCTGCTGCATGCCACCGGAAAAGTTGCGCGGCTTGTCATCTACGCGGTTCAGATCAAGCTCCACCCGTGCCAGCCAGTCGGTCGTGGCCTGCCGCATGGCGCCATAGTGGCGCTGGCCGAGGTTCATCAGCGGCTCGGCGACATTGGCACCGCCGGACACCCGCATCCGCAGGCCATCGCGCGGGTTCTGGTGCACAAACCCCCAGTCCTCGCGCTGCATCCGGCGCCGGTCCGGTTCGGAGAGGGCATAGATGTCGGTCAGGCCATGGCGGCGGGCATGAAAGGCGATGCTGCCTGCGGTGGGCAGCAATTTGCCGGAAATACAGTTGAGCAGCGTGGTCTTGCCCGAGCCGCTCTCGCCGACAACGCCCAGCACCTCGCCCGCTCGCATCTCGAAGGAGACATCGACGCAGCCGGTGATTCGGCCATACATCTTTGTGAGATTTGAGACCTTGAGCAGCGGCGCCTCCTGCGCGCTGCGTGCCTCGGCCGAGATGATGAGCGATTGCCGCTCCTGCACCTCAATACCGTTCATTGTGCCGGCTCCGCTTCCTGATGTGCCAGCGTGTGGCCGGCCATTGGACCGACATGGCCCTGCTCCCGACGCTCGCTGCAATGGTTGCTGTCGGAGCAGACGAACATGCGGTTGTTCTTATCGTCGAGAACCACCTCATCGAGATAGCTGTCCTTGGCGCCGCACAGCGCGCAGCATTCTTCCCAAGTCTGCACCTCGAAGGGATAATCCTCGAAATCCAGACTGCGCACCCGCGTATAAGGCGGCACAGCATAGATGCGCTTTTCGCGCCCAGCGCCAAACAGCAGGATGGCCGGGCACATGTTCATCTTCGGATTGTCGAACTTGGGGATTGGCGACGGGCTCATGAGATAGCGCTCGTCGATCAACACCGGATAGCCGGCCCCACCGGCAATCCGCCCGAAGGCCGCGATGTTCTCATAGAGCGCCACATATTGCAGGCCATATTCGGCATAGGCGTGCATCGCCCGGGTTTCGGTCTCCCGCGCCTCCAAGAAGCGTAGCGGCTCCGGCTGCGGCACCTGGAACACCATGACCTGACTCTCTTCCAGAGGCCGCTCGGGAATCCGGTGGCGGCTCTGGATGATGCTGGCCTTGCCGGTGTCCTCGGTGGTGGTGACATCTGCGACGGTGGCGAAGAAGCGCCGGATCGACACAGCATTGGTGGTGTCATCGGCTCCCTGATCGATGCACTTATAGACATCTGCGGGTCCGATGATGGCGGCGGTGAGCTGGATGCCGCCGGTTCCCCAGCCATAAGGCACAGGCATTTCCCGGCTGCCGAAGGGCACCTGATAGCCCGGCACCGCCAACGCCTTCAGGATGGAACGGCGGATCATCCGCTTGGTCTGCTCATCGAGATAGGCGTAGTTGTAATAGCGCTCTTCGCTGTCGCTCATGGCCGTCATTCTGCGGCTTCCTTCATTGGATTTGGGGTGGCGGCAGCGCGGGCGGCGTGTTCCTTCCGTAGCCGCCGCAGGAACAGCAGATCGGCCTGGAAATCGACATAGTGAGGCAGCTTCAGATGCTGCACGAAGCCTGAGGCCTCCACCGTGTCGGAGTGATAGAGCACGAACTCGGAATCCTGGCACGGCGCCACCACATCCTCGCCCATCTCCTCGGCGCGCAGCGCCCGGTCGACGATCGCCATGCTCATCGCCTTGCGTTCATTGTGGCCGAAACTCAGGCCATAGCCGGTGGTATATTGCGGGGCCTCGCCGCCGATGGTGGCAAAGCCGGAGAGCATCAGGCACTCGCTCATCATCACATCGGCGATTTCGATCTCGAAGCCGAGCTCGTCCGGAACGAAGCCAACGCTGACATTGCCCATGCGGATTTCCCCGCAAAGCGGGTGGGTGGAGCCCCAGCCGCGCTGGCTGGAATAGGCGAGCGCCAAGAGAAAGCCCTCATCGCCGCGCGCCAGCGCCTGCAGGCGCTGATCGCGGCTGGCGGGAAAGCTCATCGGCTCGCGCGTAAGGTCGAACGGCTCGATAGCATCGGGCGAAACCGGCGGCTTTTCCAGCAGCCCTTCATGTGCGAACACCGAGGCGATAGTCGGCACGGCGTCGGGCATCGGCGCTTCACCCAGCGGCGCTGCGGCGGGCACCCCGCCCTCCGCCGCCAGTTTGAAATCAAGGAGACGGTGGGTGTAGTCGAAGGTCGGCCCCAGCACCTGCCCGCCGGGAATATCCTTGAACGCCGCAGAGACCCTGCGCTGCACCGCCATCCGCTCGGTTTCAACAGGCGTGGAGGCGCCGAAGCGCGGCAGCGTGGTGCGATAGGCGCGAAGCAGGAAGATCGCTTCCGGCAGATCGCCGCGCGCCTGCTTGATGGCCAGTGCGGCCAGATCCGGATCATGGCACGAGCCTTCTGCCATCACCCGGTCCACGGCCAATTGCATTTGCTCGCGGATTTGGGCCACCGAAAGCTCCGGCACGGCAGGGTTGCCCCGCCGCGTTTCCGCAAGCCAGGCATGGGCGTTGGCGATGGCGCGCTCACCCCCTTTGACGGCGACATAGGCCATGAGATCAGGCTCCTTGTTCGGTGTCGGATGCGGGCAGGGCGGTTCGGGTGGTGCGCGGAATCGAGATCAGATGATCGACCGCACACAGCACGAGATCGACCCCATATTGGAAATGTGCGACCAGCTCTGCGCGCGTCTCCCAGAAGGAAGGAGACAGGCCCTGCGGCGCGCATGGCGTCATATCGGCGATGCCGGGACCCCGCAATTCCAGCGCCGGCCCGCCGCTGAGCGCGGGGACTTGAACGATCAGCGTCGCGGCCTGATCTGGATATCTGGCATCACCCTGATTGAACGATGACAGCGCCGGCATGGCCTGAAGATCGGTGATCAGCGCGAACACCGCCCGTATCGGATCCTCGACCACCGGACAGGTGCAATGGAAGCGCAGCCAGGTTTCGGCCGGGCCACCCCGCAGTGCCGGATCGAGCCAGAGCATCGTATCCTGATCAACGAGCGTTAGCGCCACCGCGCCGGCGGCGCGACAAAGCCCCGCTGGCGGCGTTGGTGCGGCAGAGAGATCCGCCACGCTGCCCGGCCGCGCCGTGGCGTTCATGATCGCGCGAAAGGCCGATTGGCTTTCCCGCGTCGGATCAAGAAAGCCCGGCAGAAGCTGCGAGAGATCAAGCGTCAGGCCTTTGGAGGGAGCAGTGGACATCAGCTCAGGCCTTCCGGTCGCGAACCATGGTGAAAAACTCGACCTGCGTGGCGCTGGCCTTGCGGCTGTTCTTTTCGGCGCGCACCCGCGCCGCCGCCTGCAACGGCGCTATGACTAGGCTCTCGGCCTCGGGGCGGAACACCGCAGACTGCATCATCGCGTCCACCACTGCAGCAGCATAGGCATGGCCCTTGTCCCGGCCGGACACATAGCCGATGCCGGTTTCGCCGGAGTTGAGGCGGACCGCACAACGGGTCACGGTCATCTCGCCCAGATTAAAGGGGTCTCCCGAGCCGCCGGTCCGCCCGCGCACCATTACCATGCCGGTTTCCGGCGGGCGAAGGGTGACCGCGTCCGGCGCCTTCAGTTGCCCCCAAAGCGGCAGCAGCTCCGAGGGCGGGGCCTTGGCCAGAGCCGACAGCCAGGCCTGACGCTCCCGCTGATTGGCCCGCTGACTGGAATCAACAAATTTTTCCGCCGCTTCAGGCAAGGAATCGAACAAATTCGACATTTATCTACCTCTATAGTTGTTTGTAATTAGAATACTGCTATGATAGATACAATGTATTATTTGTTGCAATCGTGATACGAAAACAAGATTTGTTGTTGTCAAAGTATAAGGCAATTGTAATGCAAACACAAAGCATCTCAGGTGAGGCGCGGCTGCCGCGGCCGTCCCGCCTCTGGCACATGATTGCTAAACGGCTGGAGGCGGATATCGCCGAGCGCCGCCTCGCGGTCGGCGACAAATTGCCGACCGAGCAGAATCTGTGCGAGCAGTTCAAAACCAACCGCCACACGGTGCGCAAGGCGCTGGCGCATCTGCAGGCGCGCGGTCTGGTTGAGTCAACGCAAGGGCGCGGCAGCTTCGTGCGCAAGCCTTCGATTATCTACCAGATCGGCCGCCGTACCCGTTTTTCCGATCTGCTGCAGCAGCAGCAGGCCAACCCGTCCACGCGCACCCTAACGCTTGAGCTGCGCCCGGCCAATCCGCACGTGGCCGCAGCACTGGGCATCAAGGCTGGGCTGCCGGCGATCTTTGTCGAGCGCATGGGCTTTGCCAATGATCAGCCCATCTCCATTGCCTGCCATTGGTTTTCATCCGATCGGCTGCCGGGATTTCGCCGCCACTACACCCGCACGCTGTCGATCACCCAAGCTTTGGCGGACTGTGGCGTGGCGGATTATACCCGGCTCCGCACCCGCATATCGGCGCGGCTGCCGACGCCCGCCGAATCCGAGCAGCTCAACCTGCCGCGACATATCCCCCTTCTGGTGACAAGGTCCTGGAATATCGATGGCCAGGGCCAGCCGCTCGAATATGGCGAAGCGCGCATGGCGGCCGAGCGAATCGAAATCCTGATCGAGAGCGAAGCTTTGCTCGGCGCGCACTGATCCCTCTTTATTCCCTTGATTCAACACTGGAGTTTCCATGTCCGTCATTTTGTCCAACGCCCGTATTGTTACGCCGGACGGGGTTGTCTCCGGTGCCCTGTCCATGGCGGGCGCGCTGATCTCCAGCATCGACACGGGGGCTACAAGCCATGGCATTGATTGCGAGGGCGATTGGCTGATTCCGGGCATCATCGACATTCATACCGACAACCTGGAACGACATTTCTTTCCCCGCCCCAACATCGACTGGCATCCGGTCTCGGCTGCCATTGTGCATGACGGGCTGTGCATTTCCGTGGGTGTCACCACCGTTTATGATTCGCTCTCGGTCGGCTCCTTCGGCGCCGGAGAATCGCGCAAACCTGACAATCTGCACCGCCTCGTCGATGGCCTGCACAGTGCCGTCGATGCCGGCATGCTGAAGGCGGATCACCGCATCCACTGGCGCTGCGAAGCGCCGTCCGACGTGCTGGCCGACTGGCTGCCGCCGCTGGCCGAGCGGCCGCTGACCGGCCTTTTCTCGCTGATGGACCATACACCGGGGCAGCGCCAATACCGGAACGCCAGCCGCTTCTACGCCATGTGGAAAAAGGAGGGGCTGAGCGACGCCGATATCGAGGCGCGCATGGCCGAGCGTGCCGAACGCGTGGACAGGAACGATGCCCGCAACCGCCGCTTCGTCGCCGAAATCGCTCACGCCCAGATGCTGCCGCTGGCAAGCCATGATGACGAGACCGCCGCTCATATCGAAGATGCCGCCAGCCGCGGCGTCACCATCGCAGAGTTTCCGGTGACCGCGGAGGCCGCCGAGGCCGCGCGTGCGCACGGCATGAGCGTGATCATGGGCGGCCCCAATCTGATCCGTGGCGGCTCCTATTCCGGCAATGTGCCCGCGAGCGAACTGATCGATGCCGGCATGCACATCGGCTTTGCGTCCGATTATGTGCCGCGCAGCCTGTTGGAATGCGCCTTTGCGCTTGCCAATGGCCGCTGGGGCCTGCCCATGGAACAGGCCGTGGACACGGTGACTGGCGCGCCTGCCCGCGCCATGCGGCTGGATGATCGGGGCGCACTGGTGCCGGGGCTGCGCGCTGATGTGGTGCGTGTCCGCCAGCATCAGGGGCAATCCATCGTGCGCGGGGTCTGGGCGCAGGGGACGCGGGTGGGATGATCCGCCTTCTCACCCTCAACAGCTGGAAGGACCAGGGAGACTGGGCGGCTCGGATGGACGCCATTGCCGAGGGGTTATGCGCGCTCGCGCCGGACATCGTCTGCCTGCAGGAGGTCTATGTCGGCGGCGGTCGCGATTCCGGCCAGACGCTGGCCACACGAACCGGCCTTTTCTGCACCAATGTACCCGCCCGGAAGAAGGCGCGAGGCGGCATCGTCTCCAGCTCCGGCGTTGCCATTCTCAGCCGCCAGCAGCCTGAAGCAAGCATGGCCATCGATCTGCCGACCACACCGGCGGACGGCGGCCGCAAGGCGCTGGTCTGCACGCTTGCCACGGATAATGGGCTCCTTCGAGTCGCCAGTCTGCACCTCAGCCATTTGCGCAGTGCCGAGGCCGGGGCGTTGCGCGCCGCCCAGCTTGCTGCCCTTATCGAGCATGCCGATTGGGACGGCCCGCTGGTGCTCGCCGGCGATTTCAACGCGCCCTGGCATGCGCCCGAACTGGCGGCACTGCATGCGCCCGGCTGGACCTCCACCGCCCCGGCGCTGGCCGGCCAGACCAGCCTAATCGACCGGCCGGCGGCCTTGATCGACCATTTTGTGCTGCGGGCCGGCGGGCCATGGACGCTTGGTAACGCCTCGCTGGTGCTGAACCGGCCCTCGACCAGGGGCGTGATGCCGAGCGACCATGCCGGGGTGATGGCGTATCTCGGCGCCCAATAATCACCGACAACTTTGGCGCATGTAGGCCCTGAGCGGCCAAAGCGTCACAAGACTCACATCCGCAGCCCATAAGCGAGCGCATGTCTTCCGTAACGTCCCGATCCGACAGGCAACATTCCAGCTGGAGCCAGAGTGTGCTGTTTTGTGCCCATTATTGGGCGCAGCAGCCGCGCACGCTTGGCATCGTCTTTCTGCTGACGCTGGCGATGGTGGCGGCCGAGGTGTTTGTTCCCGTGGCCGCCGGGCGGCTGGTCGATGCGCTTGGTGTAGCAGCGCGGCAGGGGGTCGGGGGTGCCAGCGCCGGCCTTGCCAGAGATGCCGCATTCTCGGCCCTTGCGGTGCTCACCGGCATGATGGCGCTCTATCAACTGCTCAACTATGCTGGCGGGATGGTCTACAACCGGGTGGCGGCGCGCTGCATGAGCGGCGTGCTCGATGATGGCTTTGCCCGAATCCAGCACTTCTCCTCGGACTGGCATGCCAACACCTTTGCCGGCTCAACCGTGCACAAGCTGACCAGAGGCAAATGGTCGTACGAGCATATCTCCGACATCCTGCTGCGCCAGTTCCTGCCGCTGTCCCTCGTTATCATCGGTCTGGCCGGGGTGATGCTGACACGCTTTCCGGCTGTGGGCCTGCTGTTTTTCGGCATGGTGACCGTCTATCTAGGCGCCTCGGTGGTGCTGTCCACGCGCTGGGTGCGGCCAGCCAATGTGCGCGCGGCGGCGGCGGACAGCCAGATCGGCGGTTCTGCAGCCGATGCCGTTTCCAACAATGCCGCGGTCAAGGCCTTTGGAGCGGAAGCGCGCGAAGAGGCCCTGTTCCGCATGGTGACCCGCCGCTGGCACGACCTTTCGCTGATTGCCTGGGCGCGCAACCGCCATGTCTCGCTCATCCAGCAGGCGCTCTGGCTGCTGCTTCAGGCCGGCATGCTGACGCTGCTGATCGGGCTGGCCCAGCGCGGCGAGGCCACGCCCGGCGATGTCGCCTTTGTCATCACCGCCTGTTTCCAGCTGGGCGGCAGCCTGCGACAGGTGGGTGACCATATCCGCACGCTGCAGCGCGCCAGCGCCGAACTGGCCGATCTCATCGACTTCAAGACCGCACCTCTGGGCGTGGCCGATGTGCCCGAAGCGCCGCCGCTGGCGATCGGCAGCAAGCGCGGCCGCGGCGAGATCGTCTTCGAGAATGTGCGCTTCGCCTATCCCGGGCAGGAGCCTGATGCGCCGCCGCTCTATGAAGGCTTTGATCTGAGGATTACGCCCGGCGAGAAGGTGGCGCTGGTCGGCCCGTCAGGCTCTGGCAAGTCCACCTTCGTCAAGCTAATCCAGCGGCTCTATGATGTCGATGACGGGGCGATCTGGATCGACGGGCAGGACATTTCGCGCGTGCAGCAAGCCAGTCTGCGCCGCGCCGTCTCCATCGTACCGCAGGAGCCGGTGCTGTTCCATCGCAGCCTTGCCGACAATATCGCCTATGCCCGGCCCGATGCCAACCATGAGGATGTGGTGGACTGCGCCACCCGCGCCCGGGCGCATGAGTTCATCAAGCGCCTGCCCTTGGGATACAAGACGCTGGTGGGCGAGCGTGGGGTCAAACTTTCGGGCGGCGAGCGTCAGCGCGTAGCCATCGCCAGGGCGTTTCTGGCCGATGCGCCGATCGTAGTCTTCGATGAGGCCACATCCAGCCTTGATACCGTCACCGAAAAGCTCATCCAGTCGGCGATGGCTGAGCTGATGGCGGGCCGCACCACCATCATCGTCGCCCACCGCCTGTCCACGGTGCGGGATGCGGACCGGATTCTGGTGTTTGACCGGGGGCGGATCGTGGAGCAGGGCGGTCATGAGGACCTGTTGGCCCGCCCCAACGGTGCCTATGCTAAGCTGCACGCGGTCGAGGAGGTATGGTCTTATATCGGTTGATTAGCCGCCGACAGAGCAGCCGATCGTCGGCAGCTTGATGCCCACCTGCGGACCGGTCAGCAGATGCAAGCCAGAGAGCGAGGGGAAACCCACCGCCCCTTCCGGCCCTTCGAACATCAGCCCCCGGCCATGGCGCATCGCAAAGCGCCGGCCCGGCCGCGGGTTTAATGAGACCTGTGCGCGGATGGGTGGTATCCCTCCGGTGGCGGCCGCCTTGTCTGATTGGAGCCTTTGCCGGAGGTAGCACTGGTGCAAGCGACGGTGTTTGCACCGGTGTTAGCGATGGTGCGATGAGCCGGGTGACGGTCATTTCGGGAGTTGAGCGGCGGCGGGTCTGGACGACCGAGCAGAAGCTGGCGCTGATTGCTGCGGCGTCGATGCCTGGCGTGACCGTGGCTGAGGTTGCGCGTCGCGCCGATCTTCGGTCGAGCCAGATTTACCGGTGGAAGCGGGAGCTGGGACGCAAGGACGCGGATGGGCCGATGTTCGCGCCGGTGGTGGTTGCGCCGGTGGTGGTTGCGCTGGACCGTGCGCCGTCGGGGACTGGCCCTGCGCTGGTGATCGGGCTGAACGGCGCGGTGCTCAGGATCGCGTCCGACGCTTCGCCTGCGCTGGTGTCGGCGGCGGTGCGCGCGCTCAGGCGATGATCCCGGTTCCTACGGGCGCGAGGATCTGGATCGCGACCGGCCACACCGATATGCGCCGCGGGATGTTCGGACTGGCGCTGCAGGTTCAGCAGGTCCTGAAGCGCGACCCGCACGCGGGCGATCTCTACATTTTCCGGGGACGACGCGGCGATCTGGTGAAGGTGCTGTGGCACGACGGCCTTGGCCTGTCGCTCTATGCCAAGCGGCTCGATCGTGGCCGGTTCATCTGGCCGGCGGCGAGCGACGGGGTGATCGCGATCACGGCATCGCAGCTTGCATGCTTGCTGGAAGCGATTGACTGGCGCAACCCGCGCATGACCTGGCGTCCTGCTGCGGCAGGGTGAGTCATTTGCGCGCCGTAATGGCGAGGGTGGCCGACGGGTATCTGCTATGTTCGCGATATGACCGACGCGGCGGATCCGAGCATCGTCAAGCAGCTGCGCGAAGCCCTTCAGGCCGCCCGCGTCGATGCCGCCGTGGCCTATGCCGAGGCGGCCCGCGAGCGCGCGATCAACAGCGACCTGGCCGCGCGCAATGCGCTGCTAGAGTTGCAGAACGCGCAGATGCGACGTGCGCTGTTCGGGCAGCGTGCCGAACGCGGCGAGCGGCTGATCGATCAGCTCGAGCTGGCGCTGATCGACGCCGAGGAAGCTGCCAGCGAGGACGAACTGCTCGGCATGGAGGCAGCCCGTGGCACGGCGGTCGCCGCGTTCGAACGGCAGCGTCCGCGCCGCGTCTTTCCTGAACATCTGCCGCGCGAGCGTGTGGTCATTGCCGCGCCGTCGTCGTGCCCTTGTTGTGGATCGGACCGACTGTCGAAGCTGGGCGAGGGACATCACCGAGACGCTCGAAGTCGTCCCGCGCCGCTGGAAGGTCGTCCAGACCGTGCGCGAGCGGTTCGCCTGCCGGGCCTGCGAGGCAGTCCCGCCGCCGCCCGCGCCGTTCCACGTCACGCCGCGCGGCATGTTCGGGCCGAGCTTCCTTGCCATGATGCTGTTCGAGAAGTTCGGGCAGCATCAGCCTCTCAACCGCCAGCGTGACCGCTATGCGCGCGAAGGCATCGATCTCAGCCTGTCGACGCTTGCCGATCAGGTCGGTGCCTGTGCCGCCGCGCTCGCGCCGATCCACCGGCTGATCGAGGCACATGTGCGCGCCGCCGAGCGGTTGCATGGCGACGATACCACCGTCCCAGTGCTGGCACCGCTCAAGACCGATGTCGGGCGCTTATGGGCCTATGTCCGCGATGACCGTCCGTTCGGCAGCAGGGCGCCACCTGCCGCGCTGTTCCGCTACGCGCGCAACCGCCGCGGCGAGCACCCTCGCGAGCACCTGGCGGGCTAAGCCGGCATCCTGCAGGCCGACGCCTGAGGTGGTCCCGGCTGTTTGGACAGTTTGGCGGCGAAGTTAAGCTAATCCCGGGTTTCGATTATGCCGCCAGTTGCAGTGTTTCCGTTGCCGGGGCATGCCCCGGCAACGGAAGATTTTCGTTTGCCCCATAAGCCTCATCCGGGGTCAGCCCTGCAAGCCCGGAGTGCGGCCGGTCGGCGTTGTAATTGATCTTCCCCTGGTTTGGCGGACACCTTTGATGGGCTCATGGTGGGCCATGGAGGTGAGGGATGGGATTGAAGAGCAGGCGGGAGTATCCGCTCGAGTTCAAGCGCGAGGCGGTATTGCTGTGGGAGACGAGCGGCCGTCCGCAGATGGACGTGGCGCGCGAGCTGGGCATTCAGCCGTCGTTTTTGCGGCGCTGGCAGAAGGCGGGGTACGGGGCACAGCCTGCGGCGACATCTGTGTCGAGACCCGTTTCGGCCTTGGTCGCGATGACATCGCCTGCCGACCATGCGGCGGAGATAGCGCGGCTGAAGCGCGAGCTTGATCGCGCGCGCATGGAGCGCGACATCTTAAAAAAAGCGGTCGGCATTTGCGCGGAGGTGCCCCGGTGAGGTTCGAGTTCATCCGCGCCCATGCCGGCCAATGGCCGGTGCG
>BBPD01003004.1_pt3 | contig 19980 bp, 17 predicted proteins | sample 1344911 | NCBI WGS metagenome assembly BBPD01 (sample SAMD00019088, study PRJDB2971) | groundwater metagenome | biome: freshwater biome; feature: mineral spring; material: ground water | place: USA: CA, Sonoma | collected 2011-09 | depth surface m
TTTTAGCAAAATTTTGGTCCGTTTTCATTAGCCATTACCTAAAATAATAATATGTATGTAGAGTAATCGCTATCTATAATTATAATACAAAATGATTTTCATAATATAAAAAGATTTTTTGAGAAGTTTAATTTCAAATGCATGTGCACCCCAATAATAGAACGCTTTGCGTTCACTACGGGGCAGGCGGGAGGGATGGACCAAGGGCATTTACCTTTTTTCTTTTCTAAAAATCGGCGGGCTAATTCAATTTGGTGGGCGGTAGAGGACTTGAACCTCTGACCCCTTGCATGTCAAGCAAGTGCTCCAACCAACTGAGCTAACCGCCCATAGCAGTCTAATTTTGCTATAATCTCCGATGTTAAATGACAAATGTCAAAATCCAAATGTCATTTGAGATTTGTCATTTGTCATTTATTTCCCATTTGTCATTTGAGCTTTAGAATGTGGGCGAGGTGGGAATATGAACCATCGCTGGCGCTCTTTAAGGGAAAACCAAGTTTTTCCCTTAATGTTCCTTTTCCTTTCAAAACACAGGGGAAAACTTACCTTTTCCCCTGACCCCTTTGGTGGTTCAAATCCCTTATCATCCTTTTTCTGCTTAAATGTGGGCGAGGTGGGATTTGAACCCACACAACTTTACAGTCATTGGATTTTAAGTCCAACGTGTATGCCATTCCACCACTCGCCCATTGTTATGCTACTATATTGCAACAATTTTTATGTTATTTTTATTTGCAATCTCTACACATTCTTGTTTATTAAAAACGAGGGTTTTTCCAGCCTCAAAAGCAAGCACCCCGGCTTTTGCCTCTATGAGAGACTCCATTGTTTTTGGTCCTATAACTGGAACATCAAAACGGACATCCTGCTTTGGCTTTGCAACTTTTACAACTACAACATTTCCGTTCCCAAGCCTTCCTCCCCTTTTTATTGCCTCGTCCGTTCCTTCTATTGCCTCAACAGCAAGAATAGAACCTTGTTTTATTACAACCGTCTGGCCTATATCAAGCCTTCCCAATTCTTTTGCAATGTTAAAACCTAATTGGACATCCTTCCGTTCTTCGTCTGTAAGAGAAGAGCCTGCAATAATGCCCTGCGGGATAAACATTTCTTTTAAAAACCTAACAGAACTTATCAGTTTTATCTTGTGTTTTGGTAAAAGATCTGCGGCTGCACCAAATATGGTGTCTGCTCTCTTGTCTTTTAAACCCCTGAGGAATGCTTTTAGTTTAACATCTATCGGAATATCTTTAAAAAGATTTGAAGGTTCTATCTGTCCTGCAAATATAGCATCAGACGGAGAAAAAAAAGAAATTTTTTCTAAAAACAACGAGAAAGAACCCACATCCACCCATTCTATCCTGTCAACAAAACTCTCTATATTTTTTGATGTTTCACCTATGAAACCTATTGCATTTACAGTAAAACTTTGATTTTTTGCTTGTTGTGCTACAAGGATGGGAAAGTCTCCGCTGCCTGCAATGATAAGAATTTGTTTCACTACCTGGCAATTCCGCGCTTCGATGTTTTTACAAACTCAACGAGCTTTTTTACCTCATTAATATCTACAATGCGTCTTTCAACTTCAACAAGTGCATGGGTTGTAGAAAGTCCTGAAAAGAATAAAATTTTGAATGCCTTATAAAGCGTGGCTCTGGTCTGAGGTGAAAAGTTGGCCCTTCTTAAACCAATAACATTTAAACCACATACCTTGCCGGGCCTTCCATCTACGAGAGAAAAGGGAGGAACATCCTGAACAATCTTTGACATACCGCCTACCATAGAATATTCACCGATACGAACAAACTGATGAATTGCAGCAAATCCCCCGAGAACTGCATTATTGTGAATCTCTATATGTCCTGCAAGCCCTGCGTTGTTTGCCATAATAACATCATCGCCAATCTTACAATCATGTGCGATATGACAGTATGCCATTATAAGAACATTGTTTCCAATGCTTGTAAGGTCTGTTAGACAACCGGGATTTATTGTGACAAATTCTCTGATCACTACCCTATCTGCTATTTTTAAGTATGTTTTTTGATTATGAAACTTTAAACTCTGAGGAATACTTCCAACAACCGAGCCCTTAAATATAGAACAGTTTTTGCCAATCTCGGTATTGCCTTCTAAGACACAGTGTGAACCTATCTGTGTTCCTTCCCCAATTTGAACATCCTGCCTTATATATGTCCATGGACCTACTGAGACATTGTCAGAAATATTTTTTGATTCAATTATTGCTGTTGGATGTATGTTATTCATAGCTCTTATTATTTACCCAACATCTGAAAGTGCAAACATTATCTCTGCTTCTGCCACTATTTTGTTGTCAACATAAGCAGTGCCTTTAATCTGTCCCGTTTTGGTGCGAAGTCTTAATACCTCTGTTTCAAGAATTACCTGGTCGCCGGGTATAACGGGCTTTCTAAATTTTACTTTATCAAGGGACATAAAAAATGCCATCTTTCCTATGTTTGCTCTGCTTGAAAGAAATAGAATACCTGCTGTTTGTGCCAACGCTTCTATTATAAGAACACCGGGCATTACTGGTTTTCCAGGGAAATGTCCTTCAAAAAATTCTTCGTTCACAGTTACATTTTTTATGGCAATACATCTTTTGTCTTCTTCTAATTTCAGTACTCTGTCCACAAGAAGAAACGGATATCTGTGAGGAATTATTTTTTGTATGGTTGTTACATCAAGCCTTTCTCCGGGGGCGCACACATAACGGAATGGAATACCTGCACCCCTTGCCTGCTCTTCAAAAAGTCTGAATTTATTTAATAACTTCATATTTGTGGTATGACCGCTTTTTACAGCGCTAATATCTCCTTGTATAGATGCACTAAAAAGATAAAGGTCTCCTATAATATCCATAATCTTGTGTCGTACAAATTCATCCTCAAATCTTAATTTATTATCTATAACCCCTTTTTCCGATATTACAAGTGTATTGGCATAATTTGCTCCTTTTCCCAGTCCCTGTTTCCTTAAATCCTCAACCTCTTTTTCAAAACAAAATGTTCTTGCAGGTGCAATCTCTTTTAAAAATACCTCAGGGGTGATATCAAATTTTACATATTGGGAACGAACAAACGGATGTTTATAGGAAAGCGTATAAGAAACCCTGTAAGAATCCCCTGGTAAAACTGTTATTGATCCTTCCTGTTCCTGTATCCATAACGGTTCTTTTACAATAAATTTTTTATAAGCAACATTTTGTTCTTCAATTCCGACACCTAATAACGCATTGCAAAACGAAAGAGCACACCCGTCAAAAGACGGAACCTCATCACTATCAACTTCTGCAATTATATTTGTTATACCCAATCCTGCAAGAGAAGATGTTAGATGTTCTATTGTATGAACCTCAATACCGTTTATGCCTACCGAGGTCCTTCTGGGTCTTCTTGAAATATCTGTTATGTTTGTAAATTTCGCATCTATAACAGGTCTTTCTTGTAAATCAGTTCTTACAAATCTTAAACCTGTATCAGGTGGCGCAGGTTTTAAAACAAGGTGTGAAGGATTACCCATATGAAGACCGATACCCTGAAGATGAACCTCTTTACGAATTGTTTTTTGCACTTAACATCTCCTCCAATATTTTTATTTTTTTCTCAAGTTCGGAAATCTTATTATACAATTTAGGAAGCCTTTGTATGGATGCCTTTAACCTCTTTTCCTCGTTATGGGGCCTTGCCGGGAAACCGGATACACACATATTATCAGAGATAGATTTTGTAACACCCGATTTTGCTGCAACTACAACATTGTTTCCGATCTTTATATGTCCTATAACGCCTGACTGTCCGGCCAGTGTTACATTTGAACCTATTTCAACACTACCTGATATCCCGGTTTGTGCAACAATAACAGAATTTGCTCCTATATATACATTATGGGCAATCTGAACAAGGTTGTCTATCTTTGTTCCCTTACCTATAAATGTCCTGTCAAATCTTGCCCTGTCTATTGTAACATTTGAACCTATTTCAACATCGTCCTCTATTACAACAGTCCCAATCTGTGGGATTCTGTGATGTACCCCCCGAACTGTTGCAAATCCAAAACCATCACTTCCTATAACACTTCCAGAATGTATAACAACTCTGCTTCCAATACTGGTGCGTTCCCTGATAGAAACATTCGGATATATCAACACATCGTTGCCCAACTCTGTATGGTGTCCTATATATACACCTGCATATATTACAGTCCCGTCCCCTATCTGAACACTATCCTCTATAACAACAAACGGCTGTATGGCAACATTTTTACCTAATTTTACATTCTTTCCTATAATAGACTGTGAACTTATGCCTTTAGGTCTTACAATTTTATTCGGAGCAAGAAGTGAAACAAACTTTGCAAATGCAAGACTCGGGTTTTCCGTAACTATCAATGTTTTTGCCCCTGAATAGTTTTTTAATTCCCCTGAGACAATGATTGCAGATGCTCTTGTTTGTTGCATCAATGGCGCATACTTGAGATTGGCAATAAATGTAACATCGCCTGGCTGTGCCTCTTTTATTCCGCTTGCACCGGCAATTTCAATGCTATCATCTCCTATAACCTCCCCTTCTATAATCTCAGCAATTTCTTTTACTGTCTTCACTTTTTATTTCCTTTTCTGGGTATAAGATTCGTTTAATCCTTTTATAATATCGGATGACCTATCAAGTTCAGGCCTACCATAAACAACAACCGCTTCAGCCATATTCAGCACTATGTCATAGCCCTGTTTTTCGGCATATTCCTTCACATAGTCTTTTATTTCTTGGATAATTTTTCTCAATGCATCATCTCTTGTTTTTGCCATTTCAGACCTTGATTGCTGGTCAAATTCCTGGAGTTTCTTCATTTTATCTTCTATCAAGGGTTGTTTTTCTTGTTTTCCCTCAGGGGTTAGCAGGGCAGATTTATCCCTTAACTGCCGTATTTCCTCAACTATCTTCTCTCTTTGTTCCTGTCTTAATCTATCTTTTTGCTCCAAAGTAGATTCTGCATCTTTTGTTGCTTCATATTCAGAAAATACCTTGGAGAAGTTTATATAAACAATGTTTAAATTCTGTTGCGGATATAAACTTGTCAAAGAACAAAAACAAAAAATCAAAAAACTAAAAAAAATCTTTTTCATCTTCCCTCCTGTTTATTCCATTATAACATTTATTTAAGATTTTACAAGAATTTTAAAATATAATATCAGGAACGGGAACGGACATCCCTGCCAGCCGACAAGTCCTGGTGCACTGGTGCTCTGGTGCTCTGGTGTTCTTGTGCCTTAGGTCACATATTGTCTTTGATATACTTTACCGCCTTCCCTATAACATTAAAATGCTGTTTGTCTACAGTTATAACCGGGTATGCCATCCTATAGGATGCATCATATCCCCTAAAACAGTACAGGGCAAGTGCATCTTCTGTTTCCATATCCATATATTTATATTCAAGTTTCATATTTTCTCCTATTATTCTTTTTGCATCCTGACAGAGAGAACAACCCTGTTTCCCAAATATTTCTATTTGCATACTGCCTCCTCTTTCAAACATTGAAAATGTGAGGTTGAAAGATCGGGTGGATATGTTTTGCACAACTTCATTAACTTCTCAACTTCAATATCCTTAATTTGCAACTTTATAGTCTCCGCTGTGTCTGTCTTCAAGTTCTGCAAGCTTTGAAGGATTCCAGTTGTTAATCCTGCTATAATATCCTACTATCCTTGTTATAGAGTATATGTCCTTGCTTAAACAGTGGACGCAAGCGCTGTGTATGCCCCTTATAACTTTGCCACAATTGTTACATATACTGAATTCAGGTGATATTGTAAGTTGGGCACAGGATGATTTATAGAATGTCTTTTCAACAAGGTTTAATATGGATTGTGCAGACGGCATCTGTTCTCCAACAAAGGCATGGATAATCGCTCCTGATTCAATAAGGTTGTGGAACTTTGACTGTTTTTCAATCCTTGTTACAATATCCACAGGTGCGTCTGCCCTGAGATGTATTGAGTTTGTATAATATATAGTGTCATTTTCAATACTTCCTCTTACGACCGATGCCGCACTTTCAGGGTATGTTTTAAGGTCAACCTTTGCGAGCCTTCTTGTTGCGCTTTCAGCTGGGCTTTCTTCAAGAGAAAATCTTAAACCTGTTTTTTCAGTTTGCTCTTGTATTTTTAGATACATTCTTGCCACTATTTTTAAACCTGTTAAGAATGCTAAATCCGATTGATGGAGCTCTTCACCCGTTATAAATTGGACGCATTCGTTAAGTCCGATAAGTCCTATTATATATGTGCATTTATCAAGATCCACATATGGCCTTCCGTCCTGTGCAGGTTTCCCAATCTGCCATAGTGGCATATGCGGATCTTTCATAAGGGAGGCAATAAATTGTTTCTTCTGAAGGTGTGCTCGGACACATATTTCTATCATATGATCAATTTCCTTATAAAGTTGACTTAAATTGTTCTTCTGAGCTCTGTATGCTGCCTGAGGAAGGTTTACTGTTACATTCTGGAATCCACAGAATCTCATTGATTCCGGATGCTCTATCATAAACTTGTCATTTATCTTTTGACGAAGCCTGCAGCACATAGAGAGAACAACCTGGCTTCCCCTGTCAAAAACGAAATATACTGAACCATTGGTACTGGCAACCTCCCCAGCTGCTTTGAAAAGTTCAAACTGTTTTGGGTCTTCAAATGTTTCTTCCGACACATGAAAATCTGCCTTTGGAAATGCAAATGGTCTACCTAACATATCCCCTTCTTTCCAGACATCAAGCATAGCCTTACAAAACTCCTGTGAGATTGTTTCATAATCTTTATATGTCTTACCCGTATATTTCCCGTCAGGACCTATTGCAGGGATATTTTTTAAGTACTCTGGCACTCCTGTATGGATATTAAAATCTATAAAAAGGCTCTGTCCTCCGCGACTGAATGCATTCTGACTTCCTGAAAATATCAAATGTTGTGCCTCCTGTTTCATTTCCTTATAGGTCATACCTTCAAGATACGGAGCTAAAAGTATGTTCAAGTAACCTATGCCGAGTGCTCCGGCATAATAGGCCTGCATTGATGCAAGAAATGTATTCAGGTGCCCTGTAAGTGTTCTTGCATGCTTTGCAGGGGCGCTTGATGTATCAAGATTACAGATATGGGTAAGTCCATATTTTTTGATGTATTCAAGTGAATGGCTGGAACAGTAAACCCTTGTCGGATAACCAAGGTCATGGATATGTATAGCACCCTTTAGGTGCGCATCTGCAATATCGGAGGAGAATATGGATTGCAGAGCGTATTGTTTAAGTGTGTTTTCGGCAATTGCAAGATTTATTGCTTCTGGATTGTTTGATGTTATATTTGAATTTTCTTTTGTTTTTGAAAATACAAGTTGTTCAAGGTCATATACAGGCATACCTATAACAGAGGTTTTTGATATTTTTTTTGTTAATCCTTTTTCAAAAAGTTCATTATCAACAAGCTCACGGATAAGAGAGGTGGATATAACTGTTAAGCCTGAATTGATAATTCTCTGTTCAACCTTTGATGCTATCTCCCAAGAAAGCCCTTCTTCTATCTGAGCCTCTTTTTGAAGTGCACCTGCAATCCTTGCTTTGTCCCATGAAAGAAGTTCATGCCTGCTTGAAGCAGTTACAAGAAGAGAAACATCAGTTGAAGAAGTCTTTCCCCTCACATAGTGTCTTACCCTCATCTGTTCTCTTGTCTGTTGTCTTTTTTTTCTATAAATAATATATGCCTTTGCTGTTTTTGCATGACCTGTTTCAATAAGAACCTTCTCAACTATATCTTGTATCTGTTCTATCTCAGGGATATTTTTTTGAAATCTATTTTTTAAGTATAATGTTACCGCATTGGCAATCTCCTCAGCCATCAAACGATCCTCACCGCCTACAGCCTTTGCAGCCTTGAATATGGCATCCGCTATCTTTGACCTATCAAAAGTAACAAGCCGCCCGTCTCTTTTTCTTACCTGTGTGAAATATTTAGCGGATGTAGTTGTTTGTTTTTCTTCTTTTTCTTTCAGAGTTGTTTGTGCGGTCATATTTTTCCTCCTTTTGTTTTCTTAATAAAGTCTTTTGTTTCGGTTATAAACTGGGTTGCATCTCTGAACTGTCTGTACACGGATGCAAACCTTACATATGCTACCTCATCAAGGGTGTGCAATTTTTTCATAAGAAATTCGCCTATCTTTTTTGTATTTACCTCTTTTCCATTTTTTCTTTGCAATTTTCTTTCTAACCTATCAACTATCTGTGTAATCTTATCAGTGCTTATGGGCCTTTTTTCACAGGCTTTTATCAGCCCTGCAATTGTTTTGTTTCTGTTAAATGGCTCTCTTCTTCCATCTTTTTTTATTACCATAAGAGGAATGTTTTCTATTTGTTCATATGTTGTAAATCTTTTTTCACATTTAAGACATTCCCTTCGTCTTCTTATAGATTCACCGTCCTGACTTGTTCTTGAATCTATTACCCTGTCTTCTATACTATTGCAAAAAGGACATTTCATATTATACCCCAATTGAGCCCAAAAACACAATGTATTGTGTATGCAACCAGTATATACACAATATATTGCGCTTGTCAAGAGCCTAAAATCAGGCTAAATTTGGGGTAAAAACCTGAAAATACGAAAAGGATACATTAAAATCTCTTTTTTTCTTAAATTTTCCTTGACAATAATAATTTTGCCTGTGTTTCTCCTCCATTTATAAGATAAAGAAGAGGAACTGGTCTGTCCACACCTTCTATATAGCAGGGCCTTGAACTCCATGGAGTTACAGAAAGCACATTTGCAAGATCCGTCCAGTATTGTAACCTTGACGGTTCAAGTCCCCATATCATATGAAAATGGTTCGCAGGCACATACTGTTTATATTCACCCATTGTTGCATATTTAGGAACAACAAATGTATGTGGCCATGTCAGTGTAGATGTCTTACATACAGCATCTGATAGTTTGTCTGGAAGTTCTACCGTTTCTGCTTCGTCCCACACAAGTGAGAACATATTATTTACGGCACTATATGCCATTCTTCCCGCAATTCCTTTTATTCCCCCTGGTGATACAAATGTTATAGAATTTCCAAGCCCGGGGAAATATCCCTCATCTGCAATCGGAAAAGATACTTTTGACATAATCTCTTTTACAGAAGCACCCGGCTTTGCCGCCCAGTTGAAAGAGGCGCTTCCTGAATTGTCCCCATCAACAAATCCTCTTTTTTCCCATATATTTTTACCATTAAGTTTTATACCCAGTTCTGTGGCAAGTTTTTTTATTTCCCAGGGTTCCCATACTTTCCTAAAATCCATAAAAAGAGGCGGATTTCCTCCTGTAAGATATGTAAAAAATAACATTGTAAGAAGTCCCTGAACATCAGCCTCTGTTGCATATGGAGTGGGCGGCTTCTTACCCTGATGGTCAAATGTAGAATTAAAAAGCGATTCCATAACATCTGCAACGGGAAGAGGTATCCCCCTTTTATCAGAACCCCATTCCAACTGACTCATAAAACCTCCTCCTACTGCATTAAGGTCTTTCATAATATCCCTGGTTATAAGGTACATTGCAAGAGACTTATCAAATCTTTCATCGTCTTCACTGTTTCTTACCTGAATTTTAGTCCTGACAATCTTATCAAGCCAACCTCTTAAATCCTTTAACTCTTTTTCATTGTATGCCTTTTTTGCAAGCATATCGGCAAGAATCTTCATATCAAGCCGGGTAATTTCAATGCCAAATATATTTCTTGTCGGAATTATATGGGCAAGTGCGGTTTCCATTCCCATTGAATCATGCCCAAACACAACGACCCTTCTTCCCTGCAAAGCCTTATATGCAACAGCAGCATAACACCAATCTATAAGTGGCCTTGCTGTTGATTCGGTCATTTTTGGATCTATGCCAGTATCGGGCCAGGTTCCGACATTGATGTGCATCATCTTCCCATACTGTGCAACCGCACCACTGCATGCATGAACATATACAACACCCGGCTTTGGACCGCTATTGCCGCAAACAAGGTTAAGGGGGGTATCCTTGGAGAATTGCTGGATAAGTGAGATAAGTGTAGGTTGGGGGAATGCCCATGTATCCGGTGCTCCTACAAGTATATTTACTCCTGCTGATTCAAACTGCCTTGCAACAATATCAGCCTGTTTTTCTCCATCAATTAATACATCGCTATAAACAACCATTACAGGTGAACCATCTGTAATCTTTACGCCTTCTGCAATAACATCTGCTACCATCTGTATTATATTTGCAGCCCTTTTTCTTGAAGTCTTATCAATCCTCGGGTCACAGGGAGCAAACACACCTATAACAGGCTCTTTTATGGGTTTTAACCCTGATGTAGAAATTTTTATCGCTTTCTCCATACTTCCTCCATTCCAATATTATCTGACTACAATATATGTTTTACAATCCTGATTCTTCTAATACATCAGGAACATATTTTTCCCACCCCAAAGGCATAATATGAATTCCCTGACATATATTTTTCATACCCTTAATAAGTTCAGCGGCAATCTTTATACTTGTTTTTACCCTATCTTCCTTTTTTGCTTCAGCCATCATTTTTATATATTTTTCCGGGACATTGATACCTGCAACCTTTTCGTTCATATACTTTGCCATCCCTGCTGATTTTAACAGAACGATTCCGCCAAGAATCGGAACCTTATATTTTTCTACAATTTTCATAAACCTCTCAAAGGCATTCAAATTATAGACTGCCTGTGTCTGAAAAAATCTTGCTCCTGCCATAATTTTTTTCTCCATTTTCATAATCTGCGGTTCAAGTGGATCAGAGGATGGACTTACAATTGCCCCAAGAAAAAATTTAGGGATTCCATCAAGCTCGTTTCCTTTCATATCTTTTCCATTCATCAAATCAGTCGCAACCTTCAATAAACTTATAGAATCTAAATCAAAAACCGGTTTCGCCTCAGGATGGTCCCCCAGAACAGGATGATCTCCTGTCAAAATAAGAATATTTCTTATTCCAAGGGCATGGGCGCTTAACAGATCCGATTGTAAAGCCAAACGGTTCCTATCCCTGCAGGTTGCTTGAAAAATCGGTTCAAGCCCTTTTTGAACAAGAAGGCAGGACACAGCAAGGGAGCCTAAACGCATCACAGAACTTTGTAAATCGGTAACATTGAAAGCATCAATCTTGTTCTTTATATGTTCTGCCTCTTTGATATGCAGTTCAATGTTTGTTCCTTTCGGAGGACCAATCTCAGAAGTTATTACAAATTCCCCACGGGTAAGTTTTTTTGCAAAACTCATTCCCCCTCCATTTTCAACAAGGACACGCCAACAAATTCTCACTTGCCTGTTATATATCTCTGATAATTTCTTATTTTACACTCTGTTGCAATTTCTATTGCTCTTTTCTGTTCTTTTAGTCTGTTATAAATTCTCACCCATCCACATTCCATCTGTGGATTTACCTCGCATTTCCCATTTTTGTATCCGCCACAGGGACCGTTTAATAAATATTTTGCACAGGCAGTTATGGGACATATACCCCCTGTACTGTTAAGATAACATTCACCACACTGCCTACAATCAGAAGGTTGAATATCTAACCCCTGAAATCCATTTACATAAGAGGTATCGCAACCGGTAAAAACATACCTTTCTTCTTCACCTAACAATAAGATTTGTGATATTATTTTTGAGATAACCCCAACACCTACGCCACAGGAAAAAACAAGGATTGATTTTGAATTTTCTATATCGTTTTTATATTTTTCCATATATTCTTTTGAAAAATCCTCATTGCATAAATAATCAAGACGAACAATTCCTGATATTCTCTCCCGGTTTTCAGATAAAAACTCATTAATCTCTTCTTCCGGGAAATATACTTCTTTACATCCATAACATTTAATAACAAAAGGGGTTAAGGCAACCAACAGGTCAATATCTTCTTTCTTCTTAATTTTTGTTATAAGCATTTTCCCTTTGCTCTCTTTATAAAACTCAATATATCTATTTTAGATGAACATATATAATTACAGGAACCGCATTCAATACAGTTTTTGACCCTATAATTTTTAGTTTCCTCCCACATCTGCCTTTCTCCATAATAAACATAATTCAAGGGCAAAAGTTCAACAGGGCACACAGCAACACATCTTCCACATTTAATACATTCTCTTTCTTCTTTTGATTCAACAGGATATTTTTTTAAAATTGTAAAACCGCCTGTTCCTTTAATAACGGCTGAATCAAGATTCTTTTGAAGAATACCCATCATTGGACCACCCATAAATATATTATATTCTTCAAAGATATTCTTATTATGCATACCAAGATAAAAATCAAGAATATTTTTTAATGGAGTTCCTATCTTAACAATAAAATTCCCGTCTTTACCAACACCGTCTCCTGAAACTGTTATAACTCTGTCTATTAATGGTATCCCTTCAAATATTGCCTTGTATATCGCAAGGGCTGTTCCAACATTTATAACAATAGAACCAACCTCTATTGGAAGACCGCCTTCTGGAACATTTTTCCCTGTCAACCGCTTAATTAACATCTTTTCCGCTCCCTGAGGATACTTTGTCCTTAATGACAAAACAGTTATATCAGAAGAAGAATATTTCTGTAATATCTCTATTGCTTCTTTCTTGTTATCCTCTATTCCAATGATTGTATTTTTAGGATTTGCAATCTTTTGAAGAACTTTTATGCCCTTTAATATTTTTTCAGGGTACTCTATCATTATCCTGTTATCTGTATTAAGATATGGTTCGCATTCACATCCATTAACAATTAATGTTTCAATTGATTTTTTTGAAACCTCAAAAAGAAACTTAACATATGTGGGAAACATTGCCCCACCAAGCCCGACGATTCCTTTTTCCTTTAATATCTCTATAATGTTTTCTTTTGATAAACCTTCAAAATCAACCGGTTTTATTGATTCATCCATAGTATTCTTCCCGTTATTTTCTATAATAATTGCTGGAATTGGTTTTTGTAATGTTGGATGTATTTTTTCTTCAATTTTTACAACCCTTCCGCTTATACTTGAATGTATTGTAGATGATATCACACCTGTGCTTTCTGCTATCTTCTGACCCATCTTTACTGTATCGCCTTCTTTTACTATCGGTTTTGATAAAGAACCCGTATGTTGAGAAATAAATATTAATACATATGGGGGCTCTGGAAAATTTAGTATTCTTGCCCTGCTTGTGTTTTCTTTTGAATCCAATGGATGGACTCCTCCATAAAAACCTTCCTGCCTTTTGCTTAAAGATATTTCGGAATATTTCTTTTTTTCATCAAAATTAAATCTGTTAAAATCTCTTACCTGTATTTCAGAACAAAATAATTTATTCTGTTTTTTTAGTCTGTTATAAATGTCTTCCCAGGCGCAAGGTATATCGGGGTTAACCTCGCATTTTCCGTTTTTTACACCACCACAGGGACCGTTCAAAAGAGACTTAGAGCAATTGACTATGGGGCATATCCCTCCTGTTAAATTTAAGTAGCATTGAGAACAGGCGGCACATTTTTCTTTACTCAGCGATACTCCGTGAAACCCCTCAGGACTTGTTGAATTTCCACTTTGTGGTATTGAATCGCAAAGGGCAAAAATCCTTTTATCAGGGAATTTCTCAGAAACAAATTGCACCCCAAGTCCGCAGGCTATAATTCCTATTGAATCAAAACTATTTACACCCAACTCAATAAGTTTTTCCGCTGTATGATGATTATTACAAAGAAAATCAATACCTGTCCATCCTTTTATTTTGGAGTTCTCCTCTCCCAATATTTCATTTAATCTTTCGCATTCAGGCTCAATATCTGTTTTATATTTTTTATAGCACTTTTTACACCAGAGATTAAATATAGAATTTATTTCTCTAAAAATATTTTTTATTTCATCGTCCGGTTTTAAACCATATTTTGTATAATCCATAGTTAGATTCCTGCCTGCATTTTGGTTGTCTGAACAATATTTTTAAGAAGAATTGCAACAGTCATAGGTCCTACGCCTCCTGGGACGGGTGTAATCCAGGAGCATTTCTCTTTTGCTTTTTCAAAATCCACATCACCGACTGTTTTCATTTTCGGTTTGCCCTTTTCATTTAATAAAGGATTGCCATTGTGGTCAAAACCTTCAGGGATTCTGTTTATGGCAATGTCTATGACGGTGCTTCCTTCTTTTATCATACCTGCTTTGATAAGAGCAGATAAATCCGGGACTTTCGGTATGGGAAGTGTTTTGTCCTGGCTATATTTCTTCAGTTCCGAATTGTATTTTAACCACACTGCCTGTGATCTACCTGCTGCTGAAAATATAATATCTGCTCTTTTTGTATGAAAGGCAAGGTCTTTTGTTGCAATATGACAGACTGTAACTGTCGGAGATTCTGTTATTGACTGAAGAAGAAGCATTGCAACCGGCTTTCCCACAATCTCACTGTGTCCTACAATAACTGCTTCTAGTCCTTTTAATCTTACACCTGTTGATTTAAGAAGTTCTACTGCACCAAGTGCGGTGCAGGGCCCGATTATATTTGTTGCAGATACAAGACGCCCCATATTTGAAGGATGAAGCCCTTCAACATCTTTTTCAGGAGATATTGATACCTGAATCTTTCTTGCATCAATGCCCTGGGGCAGAGGCATCTGAAGTATTATACCGGTTATATTCTTATTACTATTTAGTTTCTTAATCTCAGAAAGTATATTTTCTTCTGTTTCTGTGTCCGACATCTGGTCAAGTGTATACAATATACCCATCTGCTCACAGGTTTTCTGTTGTTGTCCCACATATATTTTTGAGGCTGGATTTTCACCCAATTGAACAGCAACAAGATAAGGCACTTTGCCTTTTGATTTTAATTCTGATATTTCTTTTTTTAATTTCTCTTTTATTCTGCCTGCAAGGACCTCACCATCAAGTATTTTTGCTGACACTATTTTCCTCCATTTTTCCTGTTAGCGGTCATCTTATTTTTTACTATATCAAGCGTATTTTTACTTGTTTTTTCTATCTCTTTTGTGATAACTTCAAGTTCATTTTTTGCACACTGGATAAACACCTCATCTTTTATTGAAGACAAATTTATCTGGACATTAAGCACAGCTGATCTGTATGCAGACTCAAGCAACAATACTCCTACACCGACATCGCTTATCAGATTTTTATTACATTTTTGTGCAAGCTCTTCACACATTTTTATAGACCGAAAACAGGTCTTACATATTTCAAAAGGAACGCTTGTTGCAGATTTTAGTGCATCCTGTATCTTTTCATATCTGTTTGGGTCCTTTTTTGGTATTTTCCAAGCCTGTCTTATTTTTTTATACACCAATACATCTTCATCCACAAGTTCCATAAGTTTTTTTCTACAAGATTCTGTTATATTTAAGAAAAGTTTAATATCTTCTTCTACATCTTTATATTTTTCTTTACCAAGGGTAAGGTTTGCAGACATAGAAAGACAGGCGCAACCTATTGCACCTGTAAGTGCAGAAGCACTCCCTCCTCCCGGTGCAGGAAGGTTTGAGGCAAGGTCGTTTAAGTAGACTTCAAAAGATTTATAATATTTAGTGTTTATTTCTTCTTTAGGTACCATTTTTTACGCCCACCACATCCTGCCAGCAGATTCTTTTAATATAATTTTTTTAAGAAAATCCACCGCTTTATAAAATCCTTCGTCTTTGCTCATAAGACTGTCTTCATGCTCTATTGAAAGAACCCCGTCATACCTGACCATACGAAGTGTACTTACAAAGTCTTTCCAGAAATCTTCACCATGCCCATATCCAACTGTTCTGAATATCCATGACCTTACGCTTTCTTTTCCATAAGATTTTGTATCCAGAACCCCGTTTATTTTTGAATTTGCCTCGTATATTTTTGTATCTTTTGAATGAATATGGAATATTGTTTTCTCCAGCGCCCTTACCGATAATATCGGGTCTATGCCCTGCCAGAAAAGGTGGCTCGGGTCAAAGTTTGCACCTATATTTTCCCCACATTCTGCCCTTAACCTTAATAATGTCTCTGTATTGTAGACAACAAAACCGGGATGCATCTCAAAACATATTCTTACTCCATGCTCTCTGGCTACTTTCGCCTCTTGTTTCCAGTAGGGTATAACCTTTTTATTCCACTGCCATTCCACAATCTGTGTAAAATCCTCAGGCCAGGGACAAGTAACCCAGTTAGGGAATTTTGCATCTTCACTATCACCCGGACACCCGGAAAAATTTACCACATTTTTTACACCCAATTTTTTTGCAAGTCTAACGGTTTTTCTATGTGTCTGGTGATGTTCTCTTGCTATTTTTTTATCAGGATGCAGAGGATTTCCATGACAGGAAAGCGCACTTATTATAAGTCCATTGTCTTTTATCATAGCAAGGTATTCCTTGCATTTCCCGTCACTTTCAAGAAGTTTATCCACAGGGCAATGTGAAGAGCCGGGATAGTTTCCAGTCCCAATTTCAATTGCCTCAAGTCCTGCCTCTGCAAATTTTACAAGTGCTTTTTCAAATTCTACATCTCCATAAAGAACAGTAAATACACCAAGTTTCATATTCCCCTCCAATTTTTAATTTTTTCTTATATTTTTATCCATTTTTTTTCTTTAACAGATTGCATTACAGCATCTAACACTTTCTGACATTTAAGCCCATCCTCAAAATTAGGAGAAGGCATCCTGTTATCAGCAATATCATTGAGAAGATCATATATAGTGTTTATAAATGTATGCTCATAGCCTATTATATGTCCGGGTGGCCAGTAGCCGTCTATATATGGATGAATACCTGGTTCGGTAACAAGTATTGTCCTGAAGCCCTGTATGTGTGAAGGATCTTTTCTTGAATAAAATTTAAGTTCATTCATTCTCTCAAACTCAAAAACAAGACTTCCTTCACTTCCATTTATTTCTATTTTTTCACCATTTTTTCTTCCTGCTGCAAATCTTGTTGCCTCAAAACTTCCCAGTGCTCCATTTTTAAACCTTGCAAGAAAAAGCATCGCATCGTCAACCGTAACCTTCCCCTTCTTGGGAGAACTTTTGGCAGAAAGTCCTTCCGTTGTTGCAGATAATACAGGCCTTTGTTTTATAAATGTTTCACTGCAACCTACAACCTCATCAAAATCTCCTGCAAGAAACCTTGTAAGGTCTATAAGATGAGCATTTAAGTCACCGTGTGAACCTGAACCTGCAACCCTGCTGTCCAACCTCCATACAAGAGGAAATTCAGGATTTATAATCCAGTCCTGCAAATAAACAGCCCTTATATGGTATATCCTTCCGATTCTTCCCTCATCTATAATTTTTTTTGCAAGAGAAATGGCAGGAACCCTCCTGTAATTAAAACAAATCATATGTTTTACTCCTGCTTTTTTAACCGCATTAACCATCTTTTTTGCTTCTTCACTATTCATAGCAAGAGGTTTTTCACAAAGAATATGCTTCCCTGCTTTTGCTGCCTCAATGGCAATCTCACAGTGCGTATCATTGGGGGTTGAAATATCAACCAGATGTATGTCATCTCTTTTTATAAGTTTTTTCCAATCAGTTTCATATGTTTCCCATCCCCAGTTTTGTTGAACATTTATCACTTCTTCTTCATGCCTTCCGCATATAGCTCTCATTACTGGTTTAATCTTTGGCTTAAAAAATTTGTTTACTTTCAAAAAAGCGTTTGAATGAGCCTTTCCCATAAACTTATAACCTACAAGTCCTACACCAATTGTATCAGCCATATGTTCTCCTATTTTTTTATGTTTACCGTTAACTGTTCACCGTATTCCGTTACCCATATTCCATATCCCGTCGCCCGTATTCCGTATACCGCATTTCATAAAAGATACTTACGATGATATACGAACAAAGGTTTTCCCTGTTATCCATCACTTATAACCCTGCTTACTGTTTTTTAAAACAGTCCCACTATTTTTCCTTTCTTATCAATATCAACCCTTTCACCGCAGGGTTCTGTAGGAAGTCCCGGCATTGTTCTCATTGTCCCGCAAAGAGGATATAGAAAACCAGCACCTACTGATGCCCTGATATCTCTTACAGGTAATGTATAGCCCGTAGGTCTTCCCTTCCGTTCAGGGTCGTGTGAAAGTGAAAGATGTGTCTTTGCCATGCATACAGGCACTCTATCAAATCCCCATTCTGTGTACTGCTTTATCTTTTTCTCTGCAATCGGCGAATATTCAACCTTTGCTGCACCATATATTTCAGTGGCAATCGCTTTAATTTTTTCTTTTATAGAAATATTAAGCGGATATAAGAACCTGAACTTGTTCGGTTTATCTGTTGCTTTTACGACTGCCTGTGCAAGGTCTTTTCCACCTTCTCCGCCTTTTTCCCATACATCACTTACAACAGCATCATCCGCCCCGGCATCAATTGCTTTTTTTCTTATAAGAGCAATCTCTTTATCTGTATCGGTTGTGAACCTGTTTATTGCTACAACAACAGGCACCTTAAAAAGCCTCATATTTTCTATCTGTTTTTCAAGGTTACATATACCTTCTTCTATTGCCGGAAGATTTTCTTTTGTCAAACCCGGGTCAAGCGGTTTTCCTGCCACAACCTTGAACTTTCCTGAGTGCATCTTCAGCGCCCTTACTGAACATACAACAACCGTTGCATTTGGAACAAGATTGCTCTGTCTGCATTTTATATTAAAAAATTTCTCTGCACCCATATCCGCACCAAAACCTGCCTCTGTTACAACAAAATCAGAAAGACGAACCGCTATCTTATCTGCAATAATAGATGAGTTTCCATGTGCAATATTTGCAAAAGATCCTGCATGGACAAATGCGGCGGTATGTTCTGTTGTCTGCATAAGGTTTGGTTTTATAGCATCCTTTAACAGAGCTGTCATAGCACCCGCAACCTTTATATCTTCTGCTGTTACGGGTTTTCCATCGTATGTGGAAGCAAGTACAATCTTCCCCAATCGTTTTCTTAAATCTTTTAAGTCTGTTGTAAGAGCAAGTATGGCCATTATCTCGCTTGCAGCAGATATATCAAAACCTGACTCCCTGGGAACTCCATCTTCTTTTCCACCGAGTCCTATTACGATATTCCGCAGCGCCCTGTCGCTTACATCTACGACCCTTCTCCAGGTGATACTTAAAGGGTCTATATTTATTGTTCTTTTAAGAAGTGCATTGTCAAGAAATGCCGCACAAAGGTTATGCGCAAGAGATACCGCATGCACATCTCCCGTAAGATGAAGATTGAAGTCCTCCACTGGAAGAACCTGTGAATATCCTCCGCCTGCTGCGCCACCTTTTATGCCAAATACAGGCCCCAGTGAAGGCTGCCTTATACAGGTTATTATCTTTTTACCTATTTTCGCAAGCCCCAATGAAAGACCTATGGTTGTAACAGTTTTCCCCTCACCCAACGGTGTTGGTGTTATTGCGGTTACAACAATATATTTTGCCTGTGGTCTGTTCTTTATTTTTTCAAGAATTTCAAGAATAACCTTTGCTTTGAACTTTCCATAAAGTTCAAGTTCATCCTCTTTAATCCCGATTTTTTCTGCTATTTTTGTAATTGGTTCAATCTTCGCAGACTGCGCGATTTCCAAGTCGCTTGGTATCTTTGACATACCCCTCCTTTGAATGGTGTATTATAAGATTATTTTTGATATTTCTTTATATTTTATGACATTTTCCCATATACTGCATTTATTGCCTTATTTCTTATCCTGCAAGAATCGCACTTTCAGCAAGTGCAGATGCAATACTTAAAAATATTATATTTCTGGAAGGAACATATGTCTGCGGGACATTAAGTCTTATATCGGATGTTCTTACTCTTAAACCTGAAGATGTATGAGGGCAGACTTCCAAACAGGCAGATCAAGTTTTGCAATATATAAGGGAACTTTTGCTTTTTGGACAATTTTTTTT
>BBPD01002219.1_pt1 | contig 19935 bp, 21 predicted proteins | sample 1344911 | NCBI WGS metagenome assembly BBPD01 (sample SAMD00019088, study PRJDB2971) | groundwater metagenome | biome: freshwater biome; feature: mineral spring; material: ground water | place: USA: CA, Sonoma | collected 2011-09 | depth surface m
TAGGCAAGGACAAAGAGATCGAGGTTCTGGAGACGTGAGTCACGAGTCACGAGTCACGAGTCGAGAGTCCAGAGTCACGAGTCACGAGTCACGAGTCGAGAGTCCAGAGTCACGAGTCAAGGGTCAAGGGTCAAGGGGAGGGGGACTCCAGACTCCAGACTCCAGACTCCAGACTCCAGACTCTGTAGCGATCATCATGGATGGCAATGGGAGATGGGCTAAGAATAAGGGCCTTACCCGCCTCCAGGGTCATCGCGCCGGCACCGAGAACATCCGCCGAGTAATCCGGGCATTCGCCAATCACGGTGTAAAGTATTTGACCCTCTTTGCCTTCTCCACTGAGAACTGGCGCCGTCCCCGGAGGGAAGTGCAGGGACTGTTCCGGATACTGTCGGGGGTAATCGATCGGGAGACCGCAAACCTCCACCGGGAGGGAGTCAAGTTGGTGCATTTAGGGGATATCGATGGACTGCCCAAAAGCTTACAGGCGAAGGTGAGAAAATCCATCGAGCTAACCAAAGATAATACCCGGATGACGCTCGGTCTGGCACTCAATTATGGTGGACGCGCCGATATCCTGAACGCCGTACGGCGCATAATCAAGAATGGCATTGCCGCAGAAGATATCGATGAGGCTGCATTTGCCCGATATCTTTATACCGCCGGCTTGCCCGATCCTGACCTTATTATCCGCACTGCCGGCGAGATGCGCCTGAGCAATTTCCTCATCTGGCAGGCGGCCTACAGCGAGTACTACTCTACACCGACACTCTGGCCGGATTTCGACGAAAAAGAGGTCGATCTGGCGATTGAAGCCTATAGCCAGCGAGAGAGGCGATTCGGAGGACTGGGTTCCCCCTGACGGAGGTAATTGGTAATTAGTAACTGGTAATTAGGGGTACGAGGTATCACCAATCACTTATGAGACGGAGGGTCATTACCGCACTGGCTTTCATCCCCGTTCTCCTGGCGGTTGCCTGGTTTGGCAATCCCTGGCTATCCATCGTGGTAGCCTTCGCGGCGCTTCTCGGAGCGTTCGAGTTCTATAAGCTAGCCAATGCTGCCGGCTGGCAGCCATTCACCATCCTCGGCATAGTTTTCATCCTGCTCTTTTCTCTTAACGCCCACTTCGGTGATGTGGGGACAACCCCGTTTCTCATAAGTGGGGTGGTGATTCTCTCCCTCATTCGACTCCTCTGGTGTGCCGATAAGGGAAAAGCCTTCACAAACTGGGCCTGGACCATCGGCGGCATCTTCTATATCGGCTGGACGATGAGTCACTTTATTCTCTTGAGGGGACTGGAGGATGGCCGAAGCTGGGTCATGCTAACATTGCTGGTCACCTTCGCCTCCGATACCTCCGCCTTCTTCGTTGGCCGAGCATGGGGAAGAAAACGGATGGTGCCGGCCATCAGCCCGGGCAAGACCTGGGAAGGGGCGGTGGGGGGGGTAGCCGGGGCGATGATAGCGGTCGTGATTTTGGAGGGGGTAGGGGCGAATTTATTCGCCCTCAATAGGATCGGCCATGGCGGGTTGATTCTCCTGGGATTCCTCATCAGCATCTTCGCTCAACTTGGCGATCTCGCCGGATCGATGCTCAAGAGGACTGCCGGCGTCAAGGAGGCAGGGAAGCTGATACCGGGGCATGGCGGCCTCCTCGATCGTCTGGATAGCCTCATCTTCACTGTGGTTCTGGTATACTATTACGTGGTATGGATCGTGGGATGAAGAGAATCGCCGTCCTTGGCTCCACCGGCTCGATAGGCCAACAAACCCTGGAGGTGGTGCGGGCGTTTCCAGATAGGCTTGCGGTATTGGCTCTGGCCGCGAGGCTCAACACTACCCTCCTGAGACAGCAGATTCAGGAATTCCGCCCAGAGCTGGTTTCGGTGGGGGGACACCTGAGTCGAGAGTCGAGAGTCGAGAGTCGAGGGGAGGGGGACTCCAGAGCGAAGCGTCTCCAGAGCGAAGCGTCTCCAGGCTCGTTGGAGGAACTCGCTAGCCACCCGGATGTCGATCTGGTGGTTGTGGCTACCTCCGGCAAAGCCGGCCTCCTGCCTACTCTGGCGGCCATCCGGGCGGGGAAAGCCGTTGCCCTGGCCAATAAGGAGGCGCTGGTGATGGCAGGGGAAATAGTGATGGCCGAAGTCCGGTCGAGAGTCGAGAGTCGAGAGTCGAGAGTTAGCAGTCAGCAGTCGGCAGTCAGCAGTCGGCAGTCCGAGGCGGGGAGGGGGACTATCGACTATCGACTATCGACTAGTCAGGACTCCAGACTCCAGACTCCCGACTTCCTTATCAGGCCGGTTGACAGCGAGCACAGTGCTATATGGCAGTGTCTGCAAGGAGAGGAAGCCAACCCGATATCACAGATCATTCTCACCGCCTCCGGCGGCCCATTCCTGGGTCGCTCACACGAAGAACTGGCCGGCATAACCGCGGAGCAGGCATTACGGCATCCCACCTGGAATATGGGGCGCAAGGTGACCATCGATTCGGCGACTTTAATGAACAAGGGGATGGAAGTCATCGAGGCGCACTGGCTTTTTGGGGTCCCATACGATAGAATCAAGGTGATGATACACCCCGGCAGCATTATTCATTCGATGGTCGAATTTGCGGACGGCTCGGTCAAGGCGCAGCTCGGCGCACCGGATATGCGCCTGCCGATACAGTATGCCCTGTCTCACCCGGAGCGGTGGGCGAATCCCCGGCTGCCCCGGCTCGATTTCCACAAGATAGATTCGCTGGAGCTCGAGCCGGTCGACCTGGAGAGATTCCCCTGTCTTAAGCTTGCCGTTGAGGCCGGCAGGGCGGGCGATACCTATCCGACGGTCCTGTGCGCCGCCGACGAGATGGCGGTGGATTTTTTCCTTTCGGGGAAGATCAGCTTCCTCGATATCCCCCGGCTGATACGAGATACCCTGGATCTCCACGGCCGGGTCGCAAATCCGGCACTGGAGGACATTCTCGCGGCCGATGACTGGGCCAGGGCAACGGCGAAGGAGCTTAGTGGCTCAAAACGCACGCAGTTTTGAGCCGCCATTGAAAAATAAAGGCTGCAAAAGTTAAAATGAATCTCCGTACTCGTGCTTTGCAATCAGCAATCAGCAATTTGCAATTACAAAGGAATGGGCAATGAGCGCTCCATGGGCGATACTGGCCTTTTTCATCATCCTGGGCTTCTTGATATTTATCCATGAACTGGGGCATCTGGCGACGGCCAAGTGGCGAGGTGTCAAGGTGCTGGAGTTCGGCCTGGGGTTCCCGCCCCGCATCATCGGCTTCCGGCGCGGGGAGACTGAATACTCACTCAATGCGATCCCGCTCGGAGGGTTCTGCAAAATGCTGGGGGAGGAGGATCCTTCGGAGCCACGCAGTCTGGCCAGTAAGGGAGCCGGCACACGCCTTCTGGTTCTCAGCGCCGGGTCGCTGATGATGCTCCTGTTCCCTTTTATCCTTTTCCCAGTAATCTATATGGTTCCCCGCGATGTTGTTGTTGGGTTAGAAACATCGAAGTCCTGAGAGAGATCGTCGATGCCCGACTGGGCTCCGAGATCGACATGGTGGTGGAGCGCGATCTTGAAGAAATCGTCCTCAGGATGATCCCCAGAGAGGATCCGCCGCCCGGGCAAGGGCCCCTGGGAGTGAAGATAGGCTGGGCTCGTCCCATTACCGAGCGCCGGTCATATCCACCCTTGGAGGCCATCTACCTCGGGGTGCAGCGGAGCGGGGGGATGATGATCGCGCTAATCGGTGGTATCTGGGTCACAATCACCGGGGAGATACCCTTTACCCCTATGGGCATAATCGGCGTCGGTCAGCTAACTGTCGAGGTAGCCGAATGGGGCATACTGAATCTTCTGATGTTGGCGGCTCTCTTAAGCATAAATCTGGGGATTGTCAACCTCCTCCCGATTCCGGCGCTGGATGGTGGCCGGATTGTTTTCGTTCTTCTGGAGCTGCTGCGGAGAGGGAAGCGTGTCTCTCCCAGGGTTGAAAATATTGTACACACGATCGGGTTTGCCCTTCTCCTTGCTTTGATCGTGGTAATCAGCTATCACGATATCCTCCGCATCTTCCGAGGTGAGGGTTTCCTTCCCTAGCGAAAGCAATCAGCAGCCAGCTTTCAGCTATCAGCCCCAGATCATCACTGGGAAATCGAGCACTGAAGGATTACCGAAGGATTACCGGATGAAGGATTTCAAAGTAGAAGTATGGAAGAAGGCTCATCAGTTAACTCTGGAGGTCTACAAGGCTACCAGGGCGTTTCCACGGGACGAGTTGTACGGACTGACAAGCCAAATTAAACGTTCTTGTTCTTCTATTCCCGCCAACATTGCGGAGGGATGTGGCAGAAGCGGGGATGCCGAGTTAGCTCGCTTTCTTCAGATTGCGATGGGTTCCGCAAGCGAGCTTGAATATCATATTCTACTTGCTCACGATCTCATCTTACTCAAGGACTCGGCCTATGAACGTATTACTACTGATGTGACTGCGGCAAAACGCATGCTTGCGGCATTCATCAAAAAGCTGAATGCTGACCGCTGATAGCCGAGTGCTTTCGTAAAATGATCCGACGCCGAGCCTCCCGGACCATCCATGTTGGCAGCGTCACCGTTGGGGGTGCCGCCAGGGTGATTGTCCAGTCGATGACCAGGACGGACACCCGCGATGTCCGGGCAACCATCGCTCAGATCGAGCGGCTGGCCGACTCTGGGTGCGAGATTGTGAGACTGGCGGTGCCGGATAACGAGGCCGCCGCGGCGCTGGGCGAGATAAAGCGCCGCGTCCCGATTCCCCTCATCGCCGATATTCACTTCGACTATCGCCTGGCACTAGCCGCTATGAGGGAAAACATTGATCAGGTCAGATTCAACCCGGGGAACATCCGGCAACCGCAGGATATCGCTGCCATAGTTCACCTGGCTAAAGAAAGGTCGATACCCCTTCGCATCGGAATCAATGCCGGAAGCTTGCCCAGGGGGAGGGAGCGAGGGAGTCCAGTTGACGGGCAAGATGCCCGTCCTACCAGACTCTGGACTCTCGACTCGAAAGGGGGGAGCGAGGGACTCCAGTTGACGGGCAAGATGCCCGTCCTATCAGACTCTGGACTCTCGACTGGCAATGGGGGACTCCAGACTCCCGACTCCCGACTCTCGACCGAACTCCGCCCTCTGGCATCTCGAATGGTCGAGACCGCTCTAGAGCAGATTCGCTTCATCGAAAATCTTGACTTCGACCTCATCGAGGTCTCGCTCAAGGCATCCAGCGTGCTTGCCACCATCGAGGCAAACAAGGCCGTCGCCGAAATGATGCCCTATCCGATACATTTGGGAATCACCGAGGCCGGACTCCCCAAATCGGGTGCTATCCGCAGCGCGGTCGGACTGGGCGTGCTTTTGCATCTCGGGATCGGGGATAGCCTCCGCATCTCACTCACCACCCCCGACCCGTGTGAGGAGGTCTTCGTTGCCTACCAGATTCTGAAGTCGCTGGACTTGCGGCAGCGAGGGCCGACGCTGGTCAGTTGCCCCACCTGCGGCAGGTGCGAGGTCGAGGGTTTTTACGAGCTGGCCGGTGTGGTGGAAGAGCGCCTCTCGTTAATACAAAAGTCGATCACGGTGGCGGTGATGGGGTGTGTGGTCAACGGCCCCGGCGAGGCCAGAGATGCCGATGTGGGCCTGGCCTGTAGCAAGGGGCGGGGGGTGATCTTCAAAAAGGGCAAAAAGATACGCACTGTGGAGGAAGCGGACTTCTTGAATGCCCTCATGGCCGAGGTGGAGGATTTTGTTGTAAAAAGCTGGACTATCTGATAAACTCTTTGCAGGTCATTATGTAAGAGAACAGATGGGGAAACTCAGAATCGAGATGGAGAAGATGAGGGCAGATATTGTCAAATGGATGTTTATCTTTTGGGTAGGTCAAATAGCGGTGCTTTCGGGCATTATTTTTGCAATGCTCAGGTTTTTTTAAGAACCCTTTTCGGTAAGCTAGAATGCAAGAAATTTGACTTCCGGAAGGAAGTTGTGGTAGACTTTTAGTGACTCAATGCGATCGTGTAGACCAATGCGAAGAAATCTATACTTGTATCTGACTCTGGCCTGTTTTGTCGCTATCATAGGCATATTTGTTGTTGATGGCTATATGGGTATCTATGATACTCTCCATATAACTACCGACGGACAGAGACAGAGAATAGAGCCTGACCACTGGCCGCGGCAGGACTGGGTCTGGGTGTCAACTTGGGTAACCTGGGGCGATAAGGCATTCTTCCGCTATGAAGTGGACAATCGCTGGTTTTCAGCCTATACGGCGGATATTGAAGTATCGGTGTGGCGCGGTCAGGAAAAGGTGCTCGATTTAATAGCGCAGCAAATATCAGTACTTGCCTTTGACGAAGGACAAGTGGAATGGGTAATAGATACCACCGAGCTTCTCCCCAGCGATGTCCCTCCCGAACAAAGATATGACTACACCCTGATCATAAAGAGAGCGGAGATAGAGCGGGAGATAATCGTGCATATAAACCCTCCTGCCAATCCACCAGACCGACCGGTGCCGCCCAGATAACTCTAGTCCCTTAAATCTAAAGTCTTGCGCAAAATGGAAAAAACTTGAAATCACAAATCCCAAGCACCAATTTCCAAACAAATTCCAATGACCAATGACAAAACAGCTATCAGCACTCAGCTACCGGAATACAAAGGAATTCAGGCTTTAGCCCTTCACTGAGCAAATGAAACCCTGAAGGGTTAATTCCGGGGCTGAGAGCAAACGGCTGAACGCCCATGGAGTTTGATTATTGAGATTTGGGTATTATTTGAAAATTGAGATTTGGTCATTGGAATTTCCCGGAGTGCTTTTTGGTTCCGGCTTGTCTGGGTTAGGAGCTTAATGATATGAAGCTAGAGTATGTATTACTTGGTTTTGGGCTTCTGTTCTGCTTGGTGGGTATCGGCTATCTGGCAGTAGAATATGTGAGGTACCTGTCCGAAGTAGGAAGACTAATTTCTCTACTGCTGACTGTAGGTATGTTTGGCTTCCTGGGCAAGTATTTTGAGGGTCTAGGGTGGTAGATAGATGATGATAGCGGTAGCAGTACTAGCCTCGTTAGCCTTCGTTGGCTGGCTTATCTACCGAGCGGTAAAGAGGAAGCCATTTAAAGCCTATGTAGTTAGCTACGGTGTGGCCTGTGTAGCTGGCGTCTTTACCTATGCCTTTTTTCTGAACATGGATATACCACAGCTAGTCAAGATAGTGGCGAGTATCTTTCTGGGGATGGCTTTGATAGTTCTGGCTGCCTATCTTCAGCGTCGCCGCCAATTGGGTGGGCTATGAATGAGTATTGTGTCCCCAGATTTACACATTAGATCGGCGGCCTCTGCTTATGCCACCCGGTAGCCTGCTCGTAGGCAAAGGCGATTCGCAGTATCATCTCCTCCGCGAATGGCTTCGCCAATATCTGCATTCCCACAGGAAGCCCGTTCACGAAGCCGGCGGGTATTGAGATTCCCGGAATGCCGGCGATGTTTATGGGAAGGGTGCAGACATCGCTTAAGTACATCTGCAGAGGATCTTCCACCTTCTCCCCGATCTTGAATGGTACGGTGGGGGAGGTGGGGGTGATAAGGGCATCGAAACGCTCAAATGCCTGGTTGAACTCCTGCCGTATCAGCGTGCGAACCTTCTGCGCCTTGAGATAGTAGGCATCGTAGTAGCCGGATGATAGAGCGTGAGTCCCCAGCATGATGCGCCGTTTTACCTCAATTCCAAAGCCGTATTGGCGGGTCTTCTCCAGGGCATCCCACATGTTCTCGGCATCTTGTACGGAAAAGCCGTATTTTACGCCGTCGTAACGGGCAAGGTTTGCCGAGGCTTCGGAGGGGGCGATGATATAATAGGCCGACAGGGCATATTTCATGCTGGGAAGTGATACCTCCTCTATAGTGGCTCCCATTTCTTCGAGCCTGGAAATGGCGGTTTGGATCACCTGCTTTACTCCTGCCTCCATGCCTTCGACGAAGTATTCTTTGGGAATACCCAGGCGCAGCCCCTTGATCTCGGGGATGAGCGATCGGGTGTAGTCGGGGGTGGGGTGGGGAACAGAGGTGGCATCCCTCGGATCGTGGCCAGCGATAGCGTTCATGACCAGGGCGGCGTCGGTGACATCTCTGGCGAGGGGACCAATCTGGTCGAGGGAGCTGGCAAAGGCAACGAGCCCATAGCGGCTAACCCGGCCATAAGTCGGCTTGAGGCCTACGACGCTGCAGAAGCCCGCCGGCTGGCGGACGCTGCCTCCGGTGTCGGAACCCAGGGCATAGACGGCCTCTCCGGCGGCCACACCTGCCGCTGGTCCCCCACTCGACCCCCCAGGAACGCGCTCCGTGTCCCACGGGTTTCGGGTAGGGCCGAAGGTGGAGTACTCGTTGGATGACCCCATGGCGAATTCGTCCATATTCCCCTTACCTACGAGCACTATGTCGTGGGAATTCAATTTCTCCATTACCGTGGCATCGTAAGGGGGGACGAAATTCCGGAGCATCTGCGAAGAACAGGTGGTGAGAATCCCTCTGGTGCAGATGTTGTCTTTGATTATTACCGGTATGCCCGTCAGCGGGGTGGCGTCACCGCTGCTGAGTCGGGAATCTGCTTTTTCGGCCTGGCTGAGGGCCAGGTTCTCAGTCACGGTGACGAAGGCGTGGAGCTTGCCCTCGACCGATGAAACGCGATCGAGCACCGCTCTGGTTAGCTCAACCGACGAAATCCGGCGGCTTTTCAGCAGATGGCTTGCTTCAGCAATGGTGAGGTCGTATGGATTCATAACGGGTTCAAAGTTCAACGTTGAACCTCAATTATACTGGAGAACGGATGTTTTCGCAAGACACAAACCCCATCTTGACCCGTACTGATTGACAAAGGGGTGCTGAATTCTGTAGAATTATCGCTGAAAAGGAGGAAAAATGCCAAAGATACCCCATATGATCGAAACCTGGCAGATGGTGAGGCCATGGGGCAAGGACAAGGAAACCGTTGTTGAGGGGAAGTTCGAGAAAGTCAGCCTTTCGGTGCCGGAACTCGGGGCAGGTGAAGTGCTGGTGGAGATAGCCGGGTGCGGTGTCTGCCACACCGATCTGGGTTATTTCTTCGATGGTGTGCCTACGGTGAACAAGCCTCCCCTTACTCTAGGACACGAGATCAGTGGTACGGTGGTGGCCGCCGGTGAGGGGGCGGGGGGCTGGGTGGGTCGGGAGGTCATCATCCCCGCAGTGATGCCCTGCCGGAAATGCTACATCTGCAAGACAGGCAGGGGAAATCGCTGCCTGAATTAGAAGATGCCGGGGAACAGCCTGGGCGTATATGGTGGCTTCTCCACTCATATTCCAGTGCCCGTCATCGACCTCTGCGATGTTGGGGCTCACGGTGACTTCCCGCTTTCCTGCCTGGCAGTTATCGCCGATGCGGTGACTACCCCTTTTCAGGCCTGCAAGCGAGCTAATCTGCAGCCGGGAGATAAGGTTATCGTCCTTGGCTGCGCCGGCGGGGTTGGCACGCATGTCACCCAGATGACTAAAGCGCTGGGGGCTCAGGTGGTAATCGGAATTGACATAGTCCCGGAGAAGCTGAAAAGAGCGCTTGAGTTCGGGGCGGACTTCGTCATCAACTCGAAGAACAAGGAACCTCGGGATGTACGCCAGGAGTTTCGCACTATTTGTCAGGAGAACGGGCTTGAAGCCGGCTATGGATGGAAGATATTTGAAGTCACCGGAACGAGGGGCGGGCAGGAGACAGCTCTGGAGTTGCTGTCATTTATTGGCAAGCTAATCCTGATCGGCTTCGGGACGCAGAAAAATGAGTATAGCCTGTCCAGGTTGATGGCCTTCGATGCGGAGATAATCGGCACCTGGGGTTGTTTGCCGGAGTATTATCCTGTGGTTCTGGACATGGTTTTGAAGAGGAAGATCCAGATCGAGCCCTTTGTGGAGGCCAGGCCGATGAGCCAGATCGCCCAGGTCTTCGACGAAGTACACCGGGCAGGTTCTCCCCCCCGGAGGATCGTGCTTACCCCTGATTTCTAAAGAATAAAAAGAAAGGAAGATTCATGACTGAAGGTAAAGAGACTGCTGAGGAGAAATTCAGGGCAAAGCTGGAGAAGTATGGCTATGACTGGGAGAGGCACCGGAGGCATTTTCGCGGCCGACCGGTGGAGGAATTTGATTTTAGGGAGATCATTTACGAAAAAGACTACGACAAATGGGTGGCCACGATTACCCTCAACAGGCCTAAGAGATACAATGCCTACACCGGCACCGAGTTAGTTGAGATATGTGAAGCCCTTCACGATTCGCTGGTGGACGACGGAGTAGCGGTGCTGGTGATCACCGGGGCCGGCGACAGGGCCTTTTGCACCGGCGGAGATGCGGCTACCTACTCGGTGATTTATCCCGAGAGACCCCACGAGTTCTATCACTGGTGGGAGTATTACGAGCGAATGCTCTATCTCATCAGAACCCTGGGCAAGCCGGTCATCGCCCGAATAAACGGGGTGGTCGCCGGAGGGGGGAATGAGATCAACCTCGCCTGTGATATTTCCATTGCTGCGGAGCATGCGCGCTTCGTTCAACCGGGGACGAGGGTGGGTAGCGTATCCGCCGGCGGCGCCAGCCAGTGGCTGCCTTTGGTCATCGGCGACAAGCGGACCCGCTGGATGCTGATGATCGGAGACGAGATAGATGCCCGGACAGCCTTAGACTGGGGACTGGTAAATGTAGTGGTCCCTTACGACCAGCTTGATGAGGCAGTGGATAGTGCGCGGCAGAAATTGGTGGAAAAGTTCCCCGACTGTCTGCGGTACACCAAGGTTCAGTGCAATTTCTGGGGGGATTTAGCCTGGACCACTATGCAACACGCTCGGGATTGGCTCAGTGTGCATTATGCCACCGGGGAGCCTATCGAGGGATTCGACGCCTTCCTGGAGAAGAGAAAGGTTGACTTTACCGGTATAAGAGAGATGTCCAGGCGAGGGTCGAGCCATTCCCTTTATCCTTACGGGGCGCCTTTAAAGACCTGTCTCCAGTGCGGAGCCAAATATCTGCCTCAGGCGTTTGAATTCTGCGGTAAGTGCGGGGCTAAACTTGAAGGATGATAGCGAAGCGCCCGGCCACGCTGACCGGGAAAGAAAGGTTGACCCGGCTGAATACAGCAGTGTGCTCGGCTTCTACAAGGAGCGCCGGCGCGATGAGGTGGTCCTGGAGGTGAAGAAGGAGGGAGGCTCCTATTTTGTGGAGATTCCTTCCCATCTCCGAAACCGGCTGGAGCTCGTGGTCGGCAGCCGCTTGCGGGGCTTCGTCCATCAGATCCGGAGAAGGGAACGAGTATCGAGTATTGAGTATGGAGCATCGAGGAGGGAGAAGGGGGAAGGAGGGCCTCGGAACTCGGAACTCGGAACTCGGAACTCGTGGTGTGGGGAAAGGATAGACTGGGAGATTGTGGGTTACTGGCACGAGCTCGATATCCCCGAAGGTTTTGTGGAGCGCTTCCGTCTGAGACAAGGTGATTTTCTTGGGATAGCCTTCGAAAGCGTGGTCAATTACGGAGAGGAAAAGCCTATCTGAGGTAAAGGGGTCAGGCGAAAAGCACAGTGAATCAACCATATCGGCTGCTGGGTCTGGGTCTTCTTCTGGCAGGGGTAATATTTGCCCCGGTATCCTATTTCATCCTCGACTCGCCAGCCCTTACCGCGATGGGAATCTCCCTGCTCATCCTTGGGTTTACCGGCATTGCCCTGGCCAACACTCGACCCTATATCTCCCCGGAGGCGTGCCGGGTGATGCTCCGAACCGGGATGGAGAACACCGCCGCACTCCTGGAGGAACTGGGACTGCGCCACAAGGCGATCTATCTACCTTCGTCGCTGAGGGACGGGCGTCCTCAGGCGATCGTACCGCTGGCTGAAGGTGACACCCAGGGAATTCGAGGGAAGATTCCCGGGAGGCTGGTGGTGAGGTTCGGCACCCGTCCCCAGGATGTGGCCATTGCAGTCACTACCCCGGGGAGCATAAACCTGGAGATGCTGGAGACCCCACCCGGCCCCACCAGCGGCGAGCTCGAAGCGGCCATCTCCTACATTCTGATAGGCATCCTCGATCTGGCGAGCTCGGTCTCCGTGAGCCTGACGGACAAGAGGGTGAGCGTGGAGATTAACAACCCCCGACTCTACTGGGAGGATATCTGGTACTACCGCTCCCTGGGCAGCCCCCTGGCCTCGATAGCCGCTGCCATCGCCTGTGAGGGATTGGACAAGCCGGTGAGGATCGGAAACGAAGCCTATGAAAAAGGCAGGGCCAGGATCGAGCTTGAGGTGCTGGGTTGAGGATTTATAACAATTTGCATTTTGATATTTTCATTTTGCATTTACCCGAACGTTAGTGAGGGTTATCTGGCACTAGTCTGAACGCAGTTCCGACTGGGAGATCCGTATAACTTCCAACTCGTATTCGGAATTTCTCTGCTGGCTGATGGCCATCGGCTAGAAAATCGCGGGAGGTTATAATTATGACTGTGAAAGAACAGGTTTTGAAAGCCATTGAGGGGCTTCCACAGGATGCATCTATTGAAGATGCTATGGAAAGACTATATCTCCTTCACAAAGTGGAACGAGGGGTTAGTCAAGCAGATGCCGGGCAAAAGGTATCTCAAGAGGAAGCAAAAGAGCGAATGAAGCAGTGGCTAAGGTAAGGTGGACTGATCAGGCGCTCGAAGACTTAGAAGCGGTCTGTCTCTTTATTGATCGGGATGCGCCCCGATATGGTGAACTGTTTGCTGATCGAGCATTTGCGGCAGTCGAGCGCCTTGGGGATTTGCCGCTTTCCGGGCGGATCGTACCGGAGATAGGCCGAAAAGATATACGAGAAATCATCTTCGGAAAGTACCGAATCATTTACCGAGTGCTTCCCGACGAGGTTGAGATTCTGACTGTTTATCATGGGGCAAGGCGGCTTAACTCTTTCAAACCGTAGAGAAGGCTGAAGACCGAAGATTGAAGACTACCTTCAGCCTAATTTCCTTCAGCCTTCCCTCTACAAGGGGCAAGTGGCGAGAGAGAAGGGCGGATGTTTATGTTGCGTTGAAGGTTCTTGCGGGGATAAAATACCCTTTAGAGGTGGTGGAGAAGATTCTGAGGAAGAGGGACATCATGATTGAGTCGCCGGTCTATGAGCAGATTCTGAAAGAGGGAAGAGAAGAGGCTTTAAGGAGCAGTGTTCTTGCCGTACTGGAGGCCAGATTTGAGGTGGCGTCACCGAATATTGAAAAGGGGGTTAAGGCTGTCGACGGATTAAGGCAACTTGAAATAGTCCTGAAGAGGGCTTCAGTGAGCAAAGACCTGGCCGAGTTTCGAGATTTCTTGAGGAAGATAAGGGCCTCTTGACTGCCCCGGCGCCGATATGAACCAGGACAGTATCGTGGGTATCTTCGATCTGATGCAGGTCGGGAGAAATTTGGGGAAGGGTGGTAGCTAATCGGCAAATCGAAGGCCAGATTCTTGCGCTCACTGGGTTTCAACAAGTCGTAAGCAAAGCTTAATTTTGATCGCTTAGCCTGATGAAGTTACTTAAGGAGGGGAGTGATAAATCACGGAATCAGCCGAAGTGAAAATAGGCGATATCTCTATCGAGCATTTTAAAGTCAGTGAAAGTCTGGATGAGAAATTGGCCGGCTATCGCCTGGTTCGTGTAGATGAGCAGGGATATATATCCTCACTGAGGAGAGCCTGTTGCCTCCAGGCCACGAATTTGAAGTTGGACTCGAGGAGTCTATAAAGCAAGGAGAGGAAGGGCAATTGGTAGAGCAGGCTGATGGCTATCGGCTAGAAAATCAGGGGAGGTTATAATATTGGAGGAGGAGTCATGATTACGGGGAAAGAGATCCTGAAAGGCTTACCTGAGCTACTTAGGGAGGAACCGCAACTGCGATGGGAAATCTATGAGATACTCTCGGCTGAGTTTTCCAGGAAGGAAGATTTGCGCGAGTACATGAGGAGAAGCGACGAAAAGTTTGAGCGAATATTCCAGGAGCTAAAGGCCTTGCGCGAGGATAGCAATCGCAGGTTTGAGGTTATGGACCGCAGGTTTGAGGCTATGGACCGCAAGTTTGAGGCCATGAACCAGGAACTGCGGGCCTTGCGCGAGGATAGCAATCGCAGGTTTGAGGCTATGAACCAGGAACTGCGGGCCTTGCGCGAGGATAGCAATCGCAGGTTTGACGAAATAAGGCAGAATTTCGTCGATCTCAAAGATTGGGTTGGTATAGTTGTGGGCGGATTTCAGAGGAGGGCTGGCAGATACCTTGAGGATGCTATCGCTGGCACCCTGCGAATTGCCCTCGAACGCACCGACATAAGTGCTGACAAGATAAAATTACGACAAAAAATAAGCGACGATGAAGGAGTTATCGGACCTGTTGGCCGAAAGTATGAAGTTGATTTGTATATCACCGATTCCAGCGCTATAATCTTTGAGATCAAGTCCTACGGGGATCGAGAGGCCGTTGAGAGGTTCTCGGATAAGGCGCGCCTGGCCGAGGGGAAAATGAACCTCCGGGAGGTGGAGAGGGTATTCATCACATTGGAGAAGCAACCAGAGGTCATTGATGCCTGCAATGAGTTAGGCATTACCCTTGTTTGAGGTAGCTTCAGCAGGTAGTAAAAATGTCGAGATTGTTGGATAAAGTAGATAATCCTGCCGATTTGAAAAGATTGAAGCCGTCGGAACTCAGGGAGCTGGCATCTGAGTTGAGACAGGAACTGGTAACCACCGTAACTACTACCGGTGGTCATCTAGCTTCTAACCTGGGCGTCGTTGAGCTTACCATAGCTTTGCATCGGGTATTTGATAGTCCACGAGATAAGCTCATATGGGATGTAGGGCATCAAAGCTATGTTCACAAACTGCTTACCGGCCGGAAACAACGTTTCCCCTCACTGCGTCAATACAAAGGATTATCTGGCTTTACCGCTCCTGATGAGAGTGAGCATGACCCGTTCGGTGCCGGTCACGCTAGCACCTCTGTTTCAGCGGCGCTTGGTATGGCTATTGCTCGTGACCTTTCTGGTGATAACTACCATGTGGTGGCTATTATCGGTGATGGTGCCATAACTGGCGGGATGGCTCTTGAAGCACTTAATCAGGCAGGTCATCTGGGCTCCAGACTTGCCGTGGTTCTAAATGATAATGGGATGTCAATTTCCCCTACTGTTGGTGCCTTAGCTAAGTTACTAAGCAATGTGCGGTTTGACCGCCGTTACTACCGGGCAAAGGAAAAAACCGGGCGCATACTTACAGCACTCCCGCTGGGTGATAAGCTGCGGCCGTTAATCCGGCAGATTAAGGGCAAGTTCAAAGGCTTAGTTATGCCGACCATGATGTGGGAAGAGCTCGGCTTTACTTATATTGGCCCTGTTGACGGGCACAACATTGCTGACCTTGAAACTGCTCTCACTCAAGCGAGAGAGTATTATCTCAAGCCGACTTTTGTTCATGTTATAACCACTAAGGGTAAGGGTTATCTTCCCGCCGAGGGTGATGCCGTTTATTTTCATGGTGTGTCAGCTAAAGGTGCAAGCACCAGGAAAGTGCCGACTTATAGTGAGGTATTTGCTCAGACGGTGCTTCGATTGGCTCGGGAGAATCCCAGACTGGTGACAATTACCCCGGCTATGCCTGAAGGAAATTGTTTGAGTATTGTTGAGGCTGAGTTTCCAAAGCGCGTGTTTGATGTGGGAATCTGTGAGCAGCACGCAGTTACCTTCGCCGCTGGATTAGCCGCCAAGGGCTTTCTACCCATTGTGGCTATATACTCTACCTTTCTACAGCGCGCCTTTGACCAGATTATACACGATGTTTGTATTCAGAACCTGCCTGTTGTTTTTGCTATTGACCGGGGTGGTATTGTCGAGGGCGACGGCAAGACACATCAGGGGACTTTTGATATCTCTTACCTGACACTAATTCCTAATCTCATCATATCCGCTCCCAAGGATGAAAACGAGCTTCAGCACTTGCTTTATACCGCAGTTAAATCAGGACGGCCTATGGCTATAAGATATCCTCGTGGTTCTGGGGTAGGGGTGGAATTGGACATAACGTTACGTGAAATTCCTATCGGTAAATGGGAGATACTAAGTTATGGGGAGGATATCGCTATATTAGCCATAGGTGCTATGGTAGCTCCTGCCCTTGAGGCAGCCCGGAAGTTAGCCTCAAGAAAGATTGAGGCTATAGTAGTTAACGCCCGTTTTGCCAAGCCGCTGGATTCTGAGCTTATAATAGACCTGGCTGGCCGTATTAAGTGTATGGTTACCGTTGAGGAGAATGCTCTAAGTGGCGGCTTTGGCAGCAGCGTAATCAAGTTTCTTAACGAATCAGAAATCAAAGATGTGCCGGTAAAAAGCATCGGCATTCCTGACGAGTTTGTCGAGCAGGGGACCCAAGCTATTCTTCGCGCCCGGTACGGCCTGGATGCTGAAGGGATAGCTCAGCAGGTCCTGGACTTGTTTCCGAACCATAATGCGGATTTATAACAATTATATCATCTCTCTGGTGCTGGCCTTCGGGGCGATAAACTCCATCATGGCCGCCGCGGGTCAGCAGAAACTGGATGTCTACTTTACGGTAAATATAATCGCCTATCTGGTGATCTCCCTGCTCTACGTCTACTTCAACCCCCGGGCGAGGAGGGTGCTCAATACGGTAGGGGTGGTGCTATTCGGTGGTTTCCTGGTAATTGTAGCCTTCAAGGTGATGGAGGTGCTCGGCCGATGAAGACCTGGTGGTGGTGCCTGATAGCAGCTCTCGCCGGGCTGGTTATTCTCGGCGTCTTGCTCTCGCCGGTCCTGGCCCAGGAGCCACCGGTGAGACATGAGGACCCGGAGGTGGCTGAGTTTGCCTACGACCCCATCTCCCTCCTCCGGTATTACTCGGAGACGCAGGACTTCCTGCTACGAAAAGACGCTGAAACTGTGGCTGAGAGGCTGGGCAAGCTTCCCTTCGCCAACGTACCGGATGACCTGAGAGAGCCGATTGATGAGCTGAATGCCCACGAAATAGAGCTGGCCATCCTCGCCGTGGAGGTGGACAAAGGGCTGGGGGATGTGAGTAAGCTGGTAGGGGAGTTCCGTCTTGATGAGGCCCTGGAGCTGGCCGATGGGCTGGCTGATCAAATCACCCGGGCATACGCGGCACTCGATGAGATTCAAGACCTTGTCGGGGTCATCGGTGAGCGCACCGGGGCAGCGGCCGCTCCCGAGGGAAGTGAGCTCCGGCGGGCCTACAATGAGCTGGTAGATAAAGTAAATAAGAAGAGGGAGATGTTCGATCTCCATAAGGGGTTATTGACCGATTTGTTGCTGGGAGTGCGAGCCATCAAAGAGCCCCGGCCGACTGAGATCACCCTCGAGATAGATCCCGCCGCTGCTTTCGTGGGGGATGAGATCCGCTTCTGGGGAAGGCTAAGCGTGGGGAAGGAACCCCTGCCGGGCAGGCGAATTGATTTGCTCCTGGATGCTACAGAATTTGATGTTGTTGCCTTTACCGGTGAGGATGGCTCCTTTGAGGGGATGTTCCGGGTGCCCTATAAGTATGTCCCGGAGGTGGTTCTGGAAGCCCTCTACCGCCCCCGAGATGAGGATAGAGGGCTTTACCTTGCCTCCAGGAGCCCCCCGGTGAAACTAAGGGTCTTGTTCTATTCGGCCGCGCTCACCTTAACGCTCCCGGATAAGGCCTACCCCGGCCTGCCGACCGAGGTCAGCGGGGGTTTTGACTACGAGGGACATCCTGTGCCTCAAGCCAGGCAGATTGAGGTATATCTCGATGATTCCCTTGTGGCTCAGGCAAAGGTTGGATCACACTTTTCTCTGTCCATAAAATTGCCTGCCGAGACAGAGCTTGGCAAGCGTAGGATCACTGTCGCCGCACCGGCAAAGGGGAGATACGCCCCGGTGGTGGCCAGCGCTCAACTTGATGTAGTTCGAGCAATGCCGGTGGTGGACCTCAATTTGCCCCGGGTGGCGTTGATTCCGGGGGATATTGAGATCAGTGGTCGGGTGTCCTCTGTGATCGGTGCGGTAAATAGGGGAGGGATAATTCTGAAGCTGGGCGGAGCCGAGGCCAAAACAACCACTGCGGAAGATGGCAGCTTTGCGGTGGAGATCAGAAAGGTGATGGGCCTGGAGCTCATCGGCTCCCAGGTCCTCGAGGTCCGAGTCATCCCGCAGGAGCCATGGCATTCGCCGACGATCTCTACCGCGAGCCTATTCGTGGTGAACTGGGTTAACTCGGGCGGGATAGTGCTTGGATTGCTGGCGCTGGGGATTCTGGCTCAAAGGCGAGCGAGAAGATTCGGACTTCCCCGCTGGCGGAAAGAGGGCCAGTCCAGAGTCCAGAGTCCAGAGTCGAGAGTCGGGGCGGGGGACTCCAGACTCCAGACTCCAGACTCCAGACTCTCCGCAGAGGCCCTGCCGGCGGGGGAACCGGGCAGTCGGATAGTCGGCTGGTACCGGCGGGTGGTAAGACTGCTTCTTCAAGTTTTTCATCTCGTATTTAGTCCCTCACAGACCCCGAGGGAGTTTCTCCGCGAGGTCTCCCCCCGGCTCGGCCCTGCGGCGGGTTTCTTTGAGGAGCTGACCCGGCTGGTGGAGAGAGTTCTTTACTCCTCTCGCAAGCCCACGGATGAGGAAGCAGGGCGGGGTGAGGAGATCTCGAGGGAGGTCGAAAGAGGGGTGAAGGGTGTTTGAGAAGAAGGTTCAAGGTTCAAAGTTCAAGGGTCAAAGTTCAAGGTCGGGGAGGGAGGGGGACTCCAGAGCGAAGCGTCTCCAGAGCAAAGCGTCTCCCGACTCCAGACTCCAGACATCCTGGGGGCAGGTCGAAGTCCTCCTGGGCACCACCGTGGTAATCCTCGCTATCTCGGCGCTCTGTATTCTGTTCTTCCCCACGGTGCAGGACTTCATGGTGGGCAATAGCCTCTGGAACGGGCTAGCTGACTTCACCCGGGAACATACAGCTCTTACTATTGATTCATTCGATCAGCTCCCGGAATTGCCACAGGGCAAGGTCCTGCTCTCCATCCCCGATCTCCCCCATGGGGAAGAGGAGCTCGCCAGACTAAGGGAGTTCGTCACCCAGGGGGGGCGGCTTGTTCTCATGGATGACTTTGGTCATGGGAACAAGGTTTTAGAATACCTGGGGCTCGAGGTCAGGTTCAGCGAACAGATACTGCTCGACCCTCTCTTTTCTCACAGAAACCCCCGTCTGCCTCGAATAACGGACTTCAGCCCGGAGGTGAAGGAGGCCGGGGTAGAGTCGGTGGTGCTCAACCACGCTACTGCCCTGACGGGGGTGGGGCCCGGGGAGGTGCTTGCCTGGTCGTCCGAGCACAGCTTCCTGGATCTCGACGGGGACGGAAGCTGGGGCCGGGCTGAGCCAAAGGGGCCTTTACCCGTGTCCGCCAGGTTTGAATTGGGCCAGGGGGAAGTCATCCTGGTATCCGACCCCAGTATCCTGATCAACAGCATGGTGAGGATGGAGGATAATCGGGCTTTCCTGGGATATCTGACCGAGGGCATCGAACCGGGCGGTATACTTGTTGATCAACTTCACCTGGAGAAGAGCCCGCTGGATCAGTCCAGGTTGACGCTCGTGAGCGCCCGGGAGCTTTTTTCGCAGCCACCGCTTCTCCTGGGCTTGATAGCGGTGATATTCGCCGGCCTATCAAGATATTTGCTCTGGAGAAATAGAGTTTTAGGCATATCTACATGACTCCAGAGGCTCTTGCAAAAATCCGTTGGCCGAAGCTGAGATAACGCAACTGCCAGCTTCAGAGAATCCCTTTTTGCAAGAGGCTCCGTATTGAACCATTTCGAGGCATGCCCTATCCGAAAGTAAT
>BBPD01001980.1_pt1 | contig 19918 bp, 19 predicted proteins | sample 1344911 | NCBI WGS metagenome assembly BBPD01 (sample SAMD00019088, study PRJDB2971) | groundwater metagenome | biome: freshwater biome; feature: mineral spring; material: ground water | place: USA: CA, Sonoma | collected 2011-09 | depth surface m
CCAACAAGAGCAGTGTTTCTCATTATTGGAATTCCTTTAAACTCCTCTACTATCTTATTGACAGAAACTCCAATACCGCCTTTTGCAGAAAATACGTCATTGTAAATGAGGTTCTTTTTATTATTCAACTTTTTCTTATGTCTTGCGGCTGTGTCTTCATTTAAAGCTAGAAGAAAATCAATATCTTCCCTTGATCCTATTACCCGATCACTTGAAGCTCTTATCAATGAAAAATTATGACCGCCCTTAATTATTGACTGATAGTCTTCGTAGACATATATCTTATATCCGTAATTGGAGAAAAATTTAGCGATTATTAAGCCAGCTTTTTTTGGTCCCTCACCGGCTGCACCACCTATTAATATGGAATATTCTTTTACCATTTATTTTTTGAAATTATTCTACTGTGCAAACTTTTGCTAGATTTCTAGGACAGTCAACATCATAACCCTTTAAAACTCCGATATGATAAGCAAGTAACTGAAGGGGAATAATGGCCATAATTGGAGAAAGAACTTCAAGTGTTTTAGGAATATAGATAACGTCCTCTGACATTTTCTTAATTTCCTCATTGCCCTCGGTAGCAATTATGATCACTGATCCCCTTCTAGCCTTTACCTCTTCAACATTAGAAACGACTTTATTATAAACACTATCGCTTAAACATATTGCCATGGTTGGAAAATTCTCATCAACTAAAGCTAGCGGACCGTGTTTCATTTCACCAGATGCATATCCTTCGGCATGAATATATGATATTTCTTTTAATTTTAGTGCCCCCTCTAGGGCTACTGGACATCCGTACTTTCTACCCAAGAAAAGGAAGTTATGAGAATCTTTATATTTCTTTGCTATTTCTTGAATAGTAGAATCGTCTTTCAAAAATTCCTCTACCAACGAAGGCATAGCTATTAGCCCTTGAGCAATTTCTTTCCCTTCTTGTAAAGAAAGGCTTCGCTCTCTTCCCAGATAAAGAGCAAGAAGCGTTAATACTACAATTTGTGATGAAAACGCTTTAGTTGACGCAACTCCGATTTCAGGCCCTGCATGATTATATATTCCAGCATCAGTTTCTCTTGCAATAGTTGAACCAACAACGTTAACTATTCCTAAGGTTAAAGCTCCCTTTCTTTTAACTTCTCTTAGAGCAGCTAAAGTATCCGCTGTCTCACCAGACTGAGAAATAAAAAGATAAGCCTCATCATCTTTAATGACTTGATTTCGATATCTAAATTCCGAAGCTAAATCAACTTTTGCAGAAACTCCAGCCAGTTCTTCTATAAGATATTCCCCTACTAATCCGGCGTAATACGATGTACCACAAGCAATAATATTTATTCTTTTAATACCTCTTAATTTTTCTCTAACCAGATCAAGCCCGCCTAACTTCGCAGTCCCTTCATCAAGCAAGATTCTTCCTCTCATTGAATTAGCAATTGATTCAGGTTGGTCCATTATTTCTTTAATCATAAAGTAAGGGTATCCCCCCTTTTGTGCCTCTTCAAGGTCCCAATCAAGCTCAGTCTCTTTAGCATCTTTTCTGTTACTATCTAGGTCTGTTATAAAAAAATCATTACCCTTAATTACTGCTACCTCTCCATCTTCAAGAAAGACCATTCTTTCTGAATGCGAAATAATTGCAGCTGGATCAGAAGCAATAAATCCTCCGCTATCATTAACTGATATTACTAATGGGCTAAACATTCTAACAGCTACAATTTTATCAGGATCGTCTTTTGCAATAACCGCTAACCCATAAGTTCCCTTAAGAAGTTTCGCAGCCTTGCACACAGCATCTTCTAAATTACCCTGAAAGAAATGTTCAATTAAATGAGGGATTACCTCGGTATCTGTCTCAGATTTAAAAACATGGCCATCCTTTAAAAGTTGATCTTTTAATTCTTTATAATTTTCAATTATTCCGTTATGAACTACAAAAATATTATCTTTACAACAACTATGCGGATGAGCATTCTCTTCAGTAACACCGCCGTGAGTAGCCCAACGAGAATGACCTATAACTACACTACCCTCTAGGTTAGTCTCCCCAACTTTCTTAATTAATTCCTCTAATTTACCGACCGATCTGACCAATAATGGCCCATCTTCTTTTAAGACAACCGCACCGCTTGAATCATATCCTCGATAAGCAACCCTCTTTAGGCTATCAAAAAGAACTGAATACTTGTCTCCTTTTCCTATATATCCGATTATTCCGCACATATATTAAATGACTAGATTCATTAATTTATCCTTAACAAAAATGACCTTTTTTATTTCTTTATCTCCAATCCATTCTTTGACACGACTTCTTTTGAAAAATATATCTCTAACTTCCTCTTCAGAAGCTCCTCGTTGAATCTCGGCTATATCTCTAACTTTACCATTAACTTGAATGATAACATTGACTATATCTTCTTCAATCATGCTTGGATTAAATTCAGGCCAATCTTCTAAGCCAATACTTTTTTTATTACCCAACATTTCCCAAAGCTCTTCTGAAATATGGGGCGCGAAAGGATAAAAAGAACGTAAAAAGATCATAAAATCATCTTTGGTTGCACCTTCTTTTCTCCAGTGATTTATTAAAATCATAAAGGCGCTTACGGCTGTATTAAATTTAAAGTTTTCTAAGTCCTCACCAACTTTCTTAATGGTTTGATGAAGAATCCTATCCTTCGAATTTCCCTCTTCCTTTAATTCTTGAGCAACAAGCCAAACTTTATCTATAAATCTTCTCACTCCCAAGACTCCGTTAACATTCCAAGCGGCTGCGTCCTCAAAAGGTCCGATAAACATTTCATATAAGCGGAAAGTATCCGTTCCGTACTTCTCAACTATTTCATTTGGAGAAATAACATTACCTTTTGATTTAGACATCTTCTGCCCATCTGGACCAAGAATCATTCCTTGGTTTTTTAATTTCAAAAAAGGCTCTTTGGTTGAAACGATTCCAATGTCATACAAAAATTTATGCCAAAAACGAGCATATAAAAGATGGAGTACTGCGTGTTCAGCGCCTCCAACATAAAGATCAACTGGCATGAAATATTTTTCTTTTTCTGGGTCAACTAATTGATTATCGTTGTTGGGGTCAATAAATCTTAAATAATACCAGCAAGATCCGGCCCATTGAGGCATAGTATTTGTTTCTCGTTTAGCTGGCCCGCTACATTTAGGACACTTGGTATTTACCCAATCTTCAATCCCAGCCAAAGGAGATTCACCGGTTCCAGTTGGTTGATAATTATCAACTTTAGGCAACTCCAAGGGAAGATCACTTTCTGATAATGGAACCACTCCACACAAGTCACAATGAACAACAGGTATTGGCTCTCCCCAATATCTTTGGCGTGAGAAAAGCCAATCTCTTAATTTGTAATTAATAGATTTCTTAGCCAATCCCTTTTCTTCTAACCAGCCAACTATTTTTTCTTTTGCGTCTTTAAAATTAAGCCCATTGAACTGATCAGAGTTTACTAAAACTCCCTCACCGCTATATGCCTCTTCTAATATGTCACCGCCTGATATTACTTCTATAATTGGGATTTCATACTTCTTTGCAAAAGCATAATCTCGTTTGTCATGAGCTGGTACCGACATAATTGCGCCATACCCGTATGAGACAAGAACATAATCAGCAATCCAAACCGGTATCTCCTTCCCATTTACCGGATTAATAGCACAAAAACCCTTCACTTCTATTCCCGTTTTATCTTTAGCTAAATCTGTTCTTTCAAGGTCTGATTTCCCTTTTGATGATTCAATATATAATTCAACCTCCTTCAGATTATTAAATTTTTCCTTATTTTTAACTACATACGAATGTTCTGGAGCTAAGACTAAAGATGTTGCCCCAAATAAAGTATCGGGTCTGGTAGTAAAAACCTTAACTTCTTCTTCAATACTATCGCCCTTTATTTTAAATGTTATATCAGCTCCCTCTGATTTCCCAACCCAATTCTTTTGCATTTCCTTTATCTTGTCGGGCCAATCAAGTAACTCTAGATCTTCAATAAGACGGTCAGCATATTCAGTTATTTTTAATACCCATTGTCTAATGTCTTTTCTAGTTACTAAAGTTCCACAACGCTCACATCCCCCATCAACAACCTCCTCATTAGCCAGACCGGTCTTACAAGATGGACACCAATTAATTGGTAAAACCGCTTCGTAAGCCAATCCTTTTTCAAATAATTTAAGAAATATCCATTGAGTCCATTTAAAATATTTAGGGTCAGTTGTATTTATTTCTTTTGACCAATCATAAGATAATCCTAATATTCTTAGCTGATCCTTAAATACTTCAATGTTTTTAGCTGTTGATATCTGGGGCCAAATGCCAGTCTTTAGCGCATAGTTTTCCGCAGGTAAACCAAAAGCATCCCAACCCATAGGATGTAACACATTGTACCCTCTCATCCTCTTATAACGAGAAATAATATCAGTAGCTACATAACCCCTGGGATGCCCTACATGCAAACCTACTCCCGAAGGATAAGGAAACATGTCTAAGCAATAGAATTTAGGCTTTTCTGAAACATCTTCAGCTTTGAAAGCTTCGGATTCTTCCCATTTATCTTGCCATTTCTTTTCAATTTCTGAGTGTTTATATTCCATATAATAAGCTCTTTAACTAAAATAATAGTATCTCAAAAAAGACATTTTGTCTAACTTAAATATTGAATAATTTTTTAGCATTTTCAGTGGTTACTCTCTCAATATTATCAACCGAATCACTCCTTATTTGTGCAATTTCTTTTATAATTTCCTTAATATAAAGGGGCTCATTGCGCCCCTTAAAAAGAGGTGGCGTAAGATAAGGACAATCAGTTTCAACAAGAACCCTATCAAGTGGAATCTTTTCTATCACTTCCCGAAGATCAAACTTAAACATTATCCCTGCGAATCCAAGGTATAGGCCCAGTTCAATGTATTTCTGGGCTTCTTTTAAGTTACCTGTAAAGCAATGAATAACTCCCCTAATATTACCCCTATAACTTTCCAATATTTCAAACATATCATTATGGGCCATTCTGCAATGAAATATATTTGGCAGACCCAATTCATCAGCTAAATCCATTTGACCGATTAACGCTTCTTTTTGTTTAGCCTTAAATTGATTTATCTTATCTTTGTCTTTAGGCTTATAATAGTAATCCAAGCCCGTTTCACCGATAGCTACAACCTTATTAGAAAGAGCTAATTCTTTGTACTTATTATAATCAAAGACTTCAACTCTATGATCTTCTTTTGGCTTAACAAGATCATTAGTTACATGACTTGGATGAAGCCCAACGGAAACATAAAGACCCTCGTTATACAGCTCGGCCATTTCAACCGATCGCTTACTTGTTATATATTCTGAACCAACATTTATAACTGAAATATTGTTTTCTAGACAACGACTAATAACCTGATCTATATCAGGTTCAAAATCTTTAAAATTAAGATGGGCATGAGTGTCAATTATTGGGTTCATTAATCTGCCCTTGGTGGAAAAAAGGTTCCAATAAAATCTTTCTTAGCAGCTGCGCAAGTTGATACATCAACTTTTCTTCCGTTAGCTATGATAACTTCAACTCCAGCCTCTGTGGCAATGGCGGCAGACTTTAACTTACTCTCCATTCCCCCCTTAGAAAGTGAAGAATCGCTTCTTTTAGCTAATCCCATTATTTCATCACAACTAGAATCAACTTCACGGATCAATTCTTGATCTTCTTGGCCATAATTCTTATAAAGGCCATCAACGCTTGTAAGGAGTACCATTAAATCGGCATTAATTAAAGTTGCGATTTTCGCCGCTAATCTGTCATTATCACCCAGTTCTTTCATTGCTTCTAATTCTTCATCGGCTACCGCATCATTGGCATTTACAATGGTAATTTCTCTAAACCGAAAACCATCCAAAAGCCTTTCCCTTGTCCTTTTATCATCCCCTTTCTCAAGGTCATGATAGGTATAAAGTGCTTGCCCCACCCTGATAGGTGGATGTAATTGATTAAAAAAACGAGCATAAGTTGAAATCAGCTTAATCTGACCCACCATTGATGCGCGCCCAACCGGATAATTTTTGTCTTTAGTTTTTCCAGCGGCAACGGCTCCTGATGTAACAAGTATTATTTCGTGGCCCATAGCATGAAGCTGTCCAATCTGACCAACCAGACGACCAATAAATGTTTCATCCAAACCACTTGCGGTTTTTTCATCAACTAGCAATACGCTGCCAACTTTAATTACTATTCGCTTCATATAAATCCTCCTTTTTAATTATGTAAATAAAGCTAATCAATTTTCTTAAAAAGCATTCCCTTCTCTTTGTTGCTTAAAAATTTTAACACCCTATCAGATGTTTCCGGCATAAAGGGATTAATCATCTTAGCAACTGAAGATAGAAGAACAGTTAAGCTGTATATAACTTCTTCCCTTCCCTCTCTTTCTTTTTCCCAAGGTCGGTTACTCTCAATATAACGATCCGCTCTCTTAAGAAGTGCCCAAATTTCAGCAAGGGCAAGATTAAACTTTAATTCATTTAAATATTCCAAACATTTCTTACTAGTTTCATCAATCTCTTTTTGAATTCCTATGTCCATACCCAAGGAATCATTCATATAGATACCCCTAGCCAGAGTCACAACTCTAGAGACTAGGTTACCCAATCCACTTGCTAAATCTGCGTTGTATCTTTCCTCAAATTTATCATAACTAAAGTCTCCATCTTCGTTCGGATTCAATTCTCGAAGAAAGTAGTAACGAACTGGATCAACGCCATATTTTTCAACTAATTCAAAAGGATCAATAATATTACCTAAGCTCTTTGACATCTTCCTGCCATCAAAATTTAAAAAACCGTGAACAAAAATCTTTCTAGGTAAATCCAAGTCGGCAGACATTAGCATTGCCGGCCAAATAAGAGCGTGGAATTTAATAATATCCTTTCCTACAAACTGGATATCGGCTGGCCAAATATTCTTATAATCATCATTCCTTCCATAACCAATAGCAGAAATATAATTAGTCAAAGCATCACCCCAAACATATACAGACTGAGTTGAATCACCTGGGACTGGAATTCCCCATTTCACCTTCTCAACAGGACGAGAGAAGCTAACATCTTCTAGTCCCCTATCAATGAAACCTAATATTTCTTTCTTTCTTGATGGAGGGATGATTTCAATCTGATTACTTATAACCGCTTGCTCTATTCTGTCTGAATATTTAGATAGTTTAAAAAAATAATTCTTTTCTTTAACCGGCTCCGGCTCTTTTCCGTGATAAGGACACTTCCCTTCAATAAGATCTCTTGGAACAATAAACGCTTCGCATCCAAGACAATATAATCCCTCATAATTTTTTTCGTAAATATCACCATTTGCCTTTAGGGTCTCCCACATTTTTGTTACTCCGGGCCAATGCCTTTCTTGGTCAGTAGTTCTAATGAAATCATCATTAGAAATATTTAATAACCGGGTTAAGTCTATAAATTTCTGAGCTATTTCATCGCAAAATTGACCGGGGTCTTTTCCCTCTTCTTGAGCTTTTTTTGCAACTTTTTCTCCATGCTCATCAGTACCAGTCAAAAACCAAACAGCCTTACCCAAAGATCGATAATAGCGAGCTGCCACATCAGCTTGAATTAATTCAAGCCCGAACCCAATATGGGGCAAAGCGTTGGTATAAGCTATGCTAGTTGTAATATATGTTTTTTTCATTCTCTTGGCCTTATTATTAAGGTAAACTCTCCTTTCACTTTATCTTTTTCTACTTTTTCAAGAACATTACAAACAGACCCTCTATGAATAGTTTCAAACTTTTTAGTAAGCTCTCTACAGACAACCACCCCTCTTGATTCGTCATGCTCCATTATCTCCTTTAGCGTCTTTGAAATTCGATGAGGAGATTCGTAAATAATGACCGGGTACTTTGACTCCATGGCTTCCTCAAAAAATTTATTCCTTTTATTCTTTGAAGGGGGAAATCCTAAAAATATAAATCTATCCATGGAAAATCCTGCGATTGAAGCAGCTGTTATTGCCGCGCTACATCCAGGTATCGGAACAATATAAACACTTTCCCCAAACCTATTAATTACTTCTTCAATTAACCGTCCTCCCGGATCAGATATTCCCGGAGTACCAGCATCTGAAACTAAGGCTAATTCTTTTCCTTCATCTAAAAGGTTTAAAATTTGATCAACTTTCTTTAAGTCACTATGATGATGATAACTTAATGTGGGAGTGCTAATTTCAAAATGTGTTAAAAGATTTTTCGTTCTTCTGGTGTCTTCGCATAAAATAAAATCAACCTCTTTAAGTGTATTTAAAGCTCGAGAAGTTATATCATCTAAATTACCTATCGGAGTAGCAACGATATATAAGGTGGCCATAATTATCTATACGGATGTATTAACTAGACTTTCTTGTTTTCTCCTATCAAGATATTCTTTAAGGAATTCAAAGATAATTCCAACCAAAGGTATTGCTAATAATGCTCCCAAGAATCCCCATAGTGCGCCCCCTATTGCAAGGGCCAATATCACTAAGACCGGTGAAAGGCCAATAAATTTTTGGGACAGCACTGGAATAAGAACGATACTTTCTATTAATTGAATTATTAAAAATATTGATGATATAAATAATGCCTTTGTTAGTCCATCCATTGCTGCGATCATAAATATCAAAATTCCGGCAATAAGTGATCCAATATAAGGAATGAAATTAAATATTCCGGCGATCAACCCTAAGGAAAGAGGATAATCTATCCTCAATATAACACAAGAAATATAGGTTGCCGCGCCAACAAAAAGACAAGATATTATTCTGGTGAAAAACCAGCTACTCACTTTTTTTTGAGATCTTTCCCATAGTTTAACTGCGTAATCTTCGTACTTCTTGGGGAATATAAGTAATATAGCTCGATCAACAACCTTACCTTCAATAGATAAAAAGAAAGACATTGTTAGAACAAAGAAGGTTGTAAATAATCCGCCAAAAATAGCAAAAGAAAAGCTAAAGAGTGCTGTGGTCATCTCTCTTAATGATCCCCTAATCGCAACAACAAAGTTTTCAATATCTTCAAAAGCATGAATTCCAAGATCCCTTAAAACTGGTGAAAGTTCTCTGAAGTAGAATGGCAGAATTCTTGAAAACTGATCTAGCTCAGTTATTAAAACAGATAAAACAGAATAAATGACCACACTCGATATTCCAAAGAAAGAGAGATAAACAATCGCAGTAGCCAATGATCTTGGTATTTTAAATTTTATTAGAAATTCAATCATTGGATTAAAAAGGATGGATATTATCAAGGCAAAAATGAACCAAACCAAAATATCTTTCACCTGAAAAAGAAGGTAAAAGAATATAATCGAAAGCGCTATTTTAAAGATAGTCTCCCAAGAAAGATCTAAAACATTTTCACTCTTGTTCATATTTAAATTATGAGTATTTTTTTAATATCACTCTCCTTAGACGGCCCAATAAGGGCTAAGTTAAGATTTTCTGGTCTAAAAATATCCTTAGCTACTAACAAAATATCTCCTGTTGTGACTGCATCTATCTTTTTAAATATTTCATTTGGCTTAACAATCTTCTTCTCTAGAAGGTCTTGCATTCCATAAAACATAGACTGAGCATCAGACGACTCTAAAGATATGGCCATCTTTCCTTTAATATTTTCCTTGGCCTTAGTTAATTCATCTGAGGATACTTTTCTAGTAGCTATCTTTTTGTATTCGGTAAGAATCGCTGATATGGCATCCTTTACTTTAGTATTATCAACTCCGGCCTGACTTACTAAAAAGCCCGTGTCGCTTGTAGCTTCAACGTCGGTACGAATATAATAAGCTAAGCCTAACTCTTCTCTAATTTTAGTAAATAATCGTGAACTCATCATTTTTCCCAAGATAGTTTCCATCACCTCTAGGGTATAGCGATGAGGATGGGCTATATTATATGCCCTGACTCCAATACATATATGAGTCTGGTCGGTATTTCTGTTCTCAATTATTAAAGCGGGACTCTTTTGCTCCTCAACAGTCTTTATTTTTCCCATAGGTTCAGCTGAAGATATTTTTGAAAAATATCCTTCCACTCTTTTTTTAACCTTGTCTGCGGTAACATTTCCGGCTACGCAAATTATTGTATTTGGTCCGACATAACTCTTGTTCATATAATCAACTAGGTCTTTGCGCCCAATTGAAAGAATTGTTTCTTTTGTTCCGGCAATATTCCATCCAGCTGGTTGGTCTCCATAAAGAATATCGGTCCAAAGTCTCTGGACATGATTCATGGGATGATCTTTTATCATATTAATCTCCTCTATTATAACCCCTTTTTCTTTGATTATTTCTTTCTGGGGCAAAGTTGAGTTAAGGAAAATATCAGAAACCCATTCAATCGCATCATCAAAATGAGATGCAGCTACTTTGGCATAGTAACCCGTGTATTCATCGCCTGTAAAAGCGTTATAAACTCCGCCTATCCTATCAAGTGTTTCAGCAACTGCTTTTGGATTAGGTCTCTTCTTGGTGCCTTTAAAATACATGTGTTCCAAGTAATGCGAAATTCCATTTATCTCTTTATTTTCATATTTTGAACCAACACCAACTAAAGCTAAAACCGTAACAGTTTTACTGCTTTTTGATGGGACCGTGATTATCCTTAAACCATTTGAAAGGGTTGCTTTTTGAAACATTCTATTTTTTATTTAAATTTTCTTTTAAATAATTCTCAAGTTCATCTATATTAACTCTTACTTGATTCATTGTATCTCGATCACGTACAGTAACTTCATTATTCTCTAGACTTTCAAAATCAATAGTAACACAAAACGGAGTTCCAATCTCATCTTGACGTCGATACCTTTTACCAATAGATGCAGAAGCATCATACTGACAAACAAAATTTTGCTGAAGTCGGTTAAATATCTTCGTTGCCTTAGAAACTATCTCTTCTTTATTCTTAACCAAAGGTAAAACAGCAACTTTTACTGGAGCAATCCATCCTGGAAATTTCATAACAATTCTAGTGTCATCGCTAGAAACCTCCTCTTCATTAAATGCCTCAACTAAAACTGCTAATAAAGTTCTTTCTATTCCAAAAGTTGGCTCAATTACATGTGGCCAGTATTCTTCTCCTGATTCAGGGTCTCGAAACTTCATATTCTCCCCTGAACCATTTTCATGATTTTTAAGATCAAAGTCTGTTCTATAGGCCAATCCATATAATTCACTAAGTCCAAAAGGAAACTCATATTCAAAGTCTATTGTCTTTTTTGAATAATGAGCTAAGTCCTCTTTTGGAATATCTAACTCGTGGATATGTGAATAATCTATTCCCAGATGTGTTATCCATTGGGCCATTTGCTTTCGCCAATGCTCAAAATGATCTTGCCATTCTTTGTCATCTTTTGGAACAGGAATAAAGTATTCTATTTCCATTTGTTCAAACTCTCTGGTCCTGAAAATATAGTTCCCCGGAGTAATTTCGTTTCTGAAGGCCTTCCCTATTTGAGCCATTCCAAACGGAACCTGCTTTCTTGAAGAATCTAGAATGTTTTTAAAATTAACAAACATTCCTTGGGCAGTTTCTGGTCTTAGATATGTTGTACTTGTTTTGTCTTCTACTACGCCTAAAAAAGTTTTTAACATTAAATTAAAGTTCCTTGGGGCCATTATGGATTCTTTTTCCTTACACTCTGGACATTCCGGTATCATCTCTTTAATCTTTTTCTCTTTATCTTCGTTAGATGCTTCTTCAAAAAAATCCTTCACCTTATTCCAAACATCATCACCAACTATATGATCAACCCTAAATCTGCGATGACATTTTTTACATTCCACCAAAGGATCCGAGAACCCCTTGGTATGACCTGATGATTCCCAAACCTTTGGATTCATAATAATGGCACTGTCAAGCCCTACCATATCATTTCGACTATGAACGAAGATTTTCCACCACTCAGACTTTATATTATTTTTAAGCTCTACTCCCATGGGACCAAAATCCCAAGAATTAGCTAGTCCTCCGTAAATATCAGAGGACGGAAAAATAAATCCTCTTCTTTTGCAAAGCGATATTATTTTATCCATTGATGTCATGTTCTTTGATTTTATTGAATAATTCCCATTGCTTCTGTAACACTCGGGTCATCAGGAAGAGTTGTGTCTATTGCTCGAAATTCAGCTCTTAATGTTGAATTGGTCCAACTATCTCGTGCTGAAAAAATGGCCTCGGACATAATTTGAGCGACACTCTCTCTTTGATTGGACTGAGGATCAAAAACTATCTGAAAATGAGTCTCTCTAAAATTATCTCCCTGGGCTGGAAGATATCCAATATCCCAAACTACCTCCCGGCTAACTGGATCAAAAAATATCTTGGCTTCATCTGGTAGCACCTCCCCTGTCAGCCTTACTCCCTGGGGAAGAACAGCCCTTATCTTCGCATCACCGAGATCATTATTATGATTAGTCACAGACCAATGAATTGTATAACTAGTTGATGATCCTACAGTTGGTGGCTGTGGTCCATAATTATTAAATGGTCCCTGATTAAAGTATCCCCGCTGAGCTAATACAACTCTTGATAGAATTTTAGTCGTAATTCTTTCTCTAACATTACCCAAAGAAACTTCTATTTGTACAGCCGGATTAGTTATATTAATATTGTCTTTTAGCTTTATCCAGAAATCTACCTTACCCTCTTCCATAGCGGGCAAGAAACGAAGTTGCGAGACTGAACGAGAATCCCAAATTATTATTCCTGAATTTTCTTGAAATGTTCCCGTTCCCGGTTGAACACTTTTAAAATCAACCATGTCCTGATTTAGTCTTGCTGTTAGAAAAAGATTTTCTAAAACGTCTTCACCAGTATTTTTGAAGAATAATTCATAATGTAAATACTCACCCGCTGTGGCTGAATATTGTGTTCGTTCATTAACTTTGTGAGTTATAAGTAGTAATGGAGTTGCTACTTCAATTCCCCTTGTTGATTCTTTCAATAATACAAACTGACCGTCTTTCCAAAAACCAAGGCTTGCTTTAAAAATTTTTGCAGAGGATGGTTCACCTTGCAGGACACCGCTTACCTCAATTCTTCCTCCCTGCCCTCTATTTAAAACTCCTATTTCCCACTCTGAATTATCAAAAGATGGCCTTGGTTTACTGCTTGAAAATTCAAATTCAGAAGGATAGTATATTTTTACTCTTAAATTAGATATCGGATAGTCTATTCTTGAAAAGTAATTAATGTCAAAACTAAATTCAGTTCCGGGCTCAGTCCTATTTGGAAGATGTATTTCAAATGTAAAAGGAACACTGGTTATTCTAATGGTATTAGTTGTTTCGCTGTGGTACTCCACATTCAAGTTCCTTGGATTGTAGTAAATCCAAGCTTTAGCTACAATTGTTGAATCTTCTTTGCCGAAAACAATACCCTTGAATTCTTGTGTTCTTTCTTCCCCTGGCTGAATATTTTCAAGAGATATCTCTATCTTACCCCCCCCACGCAATATCACGTTATCATTTTCTAGCTTTTTCCATTCTTCTGATATAATGGTATTTTCGGGAAACTCAAATACAAGCCTTGGGTTTTCAAGTCTCGTGTTTCCATTATTCTTGTATCTAACAATATAGTTGACTTCGCTACCGGCCTCAACTTCGGATGGACCCAAAATCTCTAACTTCAAAACCTCTCTTGAATAGGTATTACTCCACCAAAACCAAGTTCCCAAAAGGAGTAAAATTACCCCCACTATCAAAATAAATATTACAAATTTTTTATTCATACTATTTTATAAGCTTTAATTTAGGTTTATTATACTTTATTTAGCCCATTATGCAACGGCACAATAATCAATGTATTGCTGTGAAAGAATATTAATTGATCTCTCACTTTCTTTATCCAAAGATAATCTCAAAAGAGTTTCCTTGTCTCCTTTCAAGATGATTCTAATAATCTTTATTACATTAATAGCTACTGGAAAAGATTCAGCCGTCCCTTTTAAAGAAACACATTTACTGCAAAAAATTCCTCCGTCTTTAAAGGAGAAATAAAGATTTTCATCTTTTAGGCTATCTTTACAAGAAATGCAATGGTAAAGATCGGGAGCATAGCCAAGGATTAAGAGTAATCTCCAAAGAAAGTGATAATAAATTAAATAGTTATATGACTCTTCAGTGTCATTAAGGGTGCTTTCTAGTAGCTTCCATATTTCTTGATCATTTTCCTGATGACCAATAAGAAGATTTAAGTCTTCTGCAATCTTGTTAACCAATGAAATTCTTTTTAAATCTTTTCCTGTTTCTAAATAATTCCTGACTATACTTACATCAGTAAGAGTCTTGTAAACTCTGCCCTCAATAAACTCTACATCTATTAAAGAAAAAGATGATACCCCAAAACGAAGCTTTGAAGCTCCCTTTTTAATACTTCTCCCTAAAACACAAGTTTTGCCAAATTCTTTAGTGTATATGGTAAAAATGCGATCGTATTCTCCCCTATCTTTTTTTCCGATCACAAAACCTTTGGTCCTATATCTAAAAAACATATCAAGTTTTAAAAGTGATCCTAGTTTAATTTTCTCAGCTCTCCTGTTTGAATATAGTTGTTCTTTACTCGTTTTCTATCCAAGAATTCTTCATCAGTTAAGTTCTTTATCGTATTTTCAAGAAGCCACAAAGGCTCTCCATGACTTATAATCAAAATGTTTTTTCCTTTGTGAGCTTGGTCAATTCTTGATACAACTTCCATAATTCGTTCACGCACCTCTTCTAAACTTTCTCCTTTTTCCGGTTTTTGATTAAAATCAGTCAAGAAATCAGGAAAATCATTATAAAACTTTTCTTTTAATTTTCCGTGATACACGCCTAAGTTAATATCTCTTAGTTTTGACTCAAAAAAAAGATTTCCTTTATCAAGGCCGATTACTTTGGCCACTATTCCCGCTGTTTCTTTAGTTCTCTTAAAGTCTGAGGTATAAATAAAATCTATTCCTAAGCTTTTTATTTCTGCTGACCTTTTTCTAATTTGCTTCTCTCCTTGGCTACTAAGACCAATGGTTGTAATTGATTCATCCCAAGGGTATATAAAACTATTTTTTCCTTCCTGATATTCTGTTTGGCCGTGTCTTAATATGTAAAAATTATTATTCATTGATTACATTTTTTCAGGAGCTTCAATCCCTAAAAGATTTAACCCGTTATTTATCACTTGAGCTACTGCTGTGGTAATAGCAATTCGTAACTTCTTTTTTTCGTCACCTTGAGCTTTGATGATTGGATGGCGATTATAGAAAAGATTATATTTCTGAGATAAATCAAAAAGGAAATTACAAATAATATTAGGGGAAAATTCTTTTCCGGCCTCCTCAACAATCATTGGAAAGAGACGAATCAGCCTTAAAATATTTTTCTCATCTTCATTTATATCTACCAAGGAAATATCTTCAACCAAAGACTCCTCTTCTAATTTTCTTAAAACTCCCTTACAACGAGCAAAAGTATATTGTAAGTATGGGCCAGAATTACCCTTTAGATTAAGTATTTTCTCCCAATCAAAAAGAATATCTTTTGAATGGTGTTGAGAAAGATCATTGTACTTTACTGCCCCAACTCCAACAAACCTGGATATCTCTTCTTTTTCTTCAGCTGAAAAGTCTTCAACGCTTTCAATAATCTTAAGAGATCTCTCAATAGATTCTTCAAGTATGTCTTCTAAATGTACTGTATCCCCTCTTCTGGTTGAGAACTTACCATGTGGCCATCGGACTAGGCCATGTGAAATATGGACAAAGGTTTCTTTCTGCTCCCAGCCTAACATATCAACTATTTTAAAAAGTTGTTTAAAGTGAAGGGATTGATCGACACCGACTTCATAAGCAATTAAATCAGGTTTCCATTTATCAATCCTATACCTTATCGTAGCTAAATCTCTTACAATATAAGTACTTGTTCGGTCAGATTTTATCGCCACTAAAGAAGGAAATTCTTCGTTAGGAAATTCTACCACTAAAGCTCCTTGACTCTCTTTTAATATATTCTTGTCTTTTAATTCTTTAACTATTTCCTTAGTCATTTCTACATAGAAGCTCTCACCAATTGAATGCTCAATTTTTACCCCTAAAAGATCATATATTCGGTTAAATTCTCTAATACTTATATCAACACATGCTTTCCATATCTTTGTTGCTTCTAAGTCACCGGACTCTAATTTCTTAAATTCCTCCCTAGCTCTATCTTCTAGCTTAGGACTTATCTCTGCTTCTTTATGAAATCCAACATACAAGGATTCAAGCTCGCTAATAGTTAAATCGTTAAGACTTTTATCCGGATCTGATGATCCCATTAATACTTGATTTTTAATTTGATAAATTAACTTACCAAATTGAGTTCCCCAGTCACCCAAATGATTAACACCTACACAATTCCAGCCCAAAAAACTATATATATTATAAATTGCCTGTCCAATTATCGTAGACCTTAAATGACCAATACCAAATGATTTAGCAATATTGGGAGCAGAATAATCTATTACCATAGTCTTGCCTTTCCCGACTTGACTTGATCCATAAGAAGATCCTTTTTTTAAAATAAGATTAATTTCTTGTTCTAGGAATTTTTCTGAAAGGAAAAAATTAATGAAGCCTGGAGCCAATGCTTCTATTCGTTCAATTTCAATTCCCTTTATTTCTCTGGCTGCTTCAACTAAACTATTGGCAATATCCATTGGATCCTCTTTGGCCATTTTAGCTAAAACAAGTGCTACATTTACAGAAAAATCACCGTGGGTACTTTCTTTTGGTATATCAATTGTGATTTTAAGATTAGACAAAAAGTCCCTTTTTCCAATCTTTTTGATTGAATTTTCGATTATTTTCTTGATATTTTCTTGAATCATAAACTCATTCTACTAGATAATGAGGGTACCGTCAATTTACATTTAAACGCAATTACTGTTAAAATAGGATTATGAGCGCACTAGCTGAAAATAAAAAAGCATATTTTGACTACGAGATCCTAGAAAAGATTGAGGCTGGGATTATTTTGAATGGACAAGAAGTGAAATCAATTAAACTAGGACGCATAAACTTAAAGGGCACTTATGTTGTACCCAAAGATAATGAAATTCACTTAATAGGCAGCCATATTCCACCCTATCAACCTAAAAATGTGACTGACTATGATCCAGACAGAAAAAGAAAACTTCTTTTCAAAAAAAAGGAGATGAATTATCTTATCGGAAAATCAAAGGAAAAAGGCTTGACTTTACTCCCATTGAAAGTATATACTAGGAAAGGCATAATAAAGGTTGAAGTCGGAATCGCTAGAGGAAAGAGAAAGGCAGATAAGCGAGAGAAGATCAAGAAAAGAGATATAGATCGCGATCTTCAAAGATCTTTAAAATCATAGTCATGGGGATGCTACGGATTCGACAGAGATGTAGCGTAACCGAGGCAAGCCGAGGATTCTCGACAGCTCGTTAAACTTCGAGAAAACCAATAAGTGCAAACTTATTCAATAGAAAACCTGCGCTAGCATACGCATAGCGTCATCTGCCCCTCTGATTCTCGATAAGAACGGGTGGGTGTCATAAAAATCGAGATAGGTATTTTTTCTTTCGATCTTAAGAGAAAATTCCAAAAACTACTAAGATCGGGTGTAAAAAGGTTTTGACTTGATTTTTCACTTTCTATACCTAAAACAAATCAGTCTAAGCTTGTAGAATCGTTTATGAAACATTCTTTGGACGCGGGTTCGACCCCCGCCATCTCCACATTAGTAAGTAATTAAAAGTAATATAAAAAAAGTACCGATCAATAATCAAATAAGAGCTTCCAAAGTTAGAGTCGTTGATAACGATGGTAAACAAATGGGAGTCTTTCCCCTTTTTGAGGCAGTAGATATGGCTCGCAAAAGAGGACTTGACCTAGTTCAGGTTACGGAAAAAGTCGATCCACCGGTTTGCAGGATCACTGATTACGGTAAATTTGTTTACTGGGAAAAAAAGAAAGAAAAGGAAAAGCATGTTAAAAGTGCAAGTAGCGAATTTAAGGGAATTAGATTAAAGTTCGGAATATCTTCACATGACATGGAGGTCAAAGCAAGGTCCGCAGTAAAATTTCTAAATAAAGGGAACAAAGTAAGGATAGAGTTACCATTGCGAGGTCGTCAAAAAAGCTTAGCCGACTTTGCAAAAGAAAAGATAACATCTTTTTTAGAAATATTAGAAAAAGAAGTTCCTTTCAAAGTAGAAAGAGAGCTTAAGCAAGAAGGTAGAGGCTTGATGTTAGTAATCGCAAAAATTGATAAATAGTTATGAAAAAAACAAGAAAATCAATAACAAAAAGGTTCAAAATTACCAAAAACGGAAAAGTTTTAAGAAGAGCTGTTGGAACCAATCATTATCTTTGCAAAAATGATGGAAAGCAAACAAGGCAAAACAAAAAGTGGATTGAGCTTCTAAAGGTAGATGCCAAGAAAATTAAAAGTTTGTTAAAATAAAAATATGGCTAGAGTCAAGAGGGGTAAATCAGCCCACAAAAAAAGAAAAAACATACTTCAGCACGTAAAAGGATTCCGCTGGGGAAGAAAGTCTAAATTTAAGCAAGCTAAAGAAGCTTTAGCTCATGCTTGGACATATGCATTCAGAGATAGGAAAGCAAAAAAGAGAGAGTTCAGAAAACTTTGGCAGATAAGAATTGGATCGGCTTGCCAAAAAGAAGGAATGAGTTATAGTAGCTTTATCCACAAGCTAAAAAGTAAAAACATTGAATTAGACAGAAAAGTATTATCTCAACTAGCCGAAAGTAATCCAGATGTTTTTACCAAAATTGCCGAGGAAGTAAAAAAATAATTTCAAAAAGAGGACCGCTTTTAAAAAGACGGTCCTTTTTGTTTATACAAGGCGAAGGATTTGATGCTCAATGTAGGGCTGATAACTTTTTTAAATCAAGCCTTTAAAGTATAAAAATAATATGAGATACCTTTTATTATTAATAGTCATTCTTTCCACTTTAGCCATCGCTCCTAATAGATTAGAAAAAAGTGAAATTGAGCAAGTAGAGATAGAAAAAGAAGAAATCATTCTTCTTTTCGTTGGAGATATAATGCTTAATCGAGGTGTAGAATATTATATAAAAAGAAATAATGATTGGAGGTGGCCATTTCTTCAAGTAGCCGATTTCCTCAATGAAGCAGATGTTGTCTTTGGCAATTTAGAAAGTGTAATCTCGGATAAGGGTCATAATGTCGGAAGTATTTATTCATTTAGGGCTGATCCTAAATCAATGGAAGGGTTAATTTATTCAGGATTTAATATTGTTTCAGTAGCAAACAATCATAGCTTTGACTACACAGGAAAAGCCTTTAGTGATTCTCTTTCGAGACTAAAAGAGGCCGAGATACTATATACCGGTGGTGGATATTCCAAGGATGAAGCCTACTCCCCCACTATCAAAGAATTAAAAGGAACAAAGATAGGCTTTTTAGGATATACTTCTGTTGGCTCTCCCTCATGGGAAGCAACTAGTAATTCTCCAGGGATTGCTTGGATAGATATCCATCGAATTGATAAATTAAGAAATGAAGTAGCTAGTGCAAAAAATAAAGTTGATTTTCTAATAGTTTCATTTCATTTTGGCGAAGAATATCAAAAAAAACCAAGTAATAAACAAGTAACCATGGCAGAAGCCGCAATAGATAGTGGGGCTAATCTAATAATTGGCCACCATCCCCACGTTCTTCAGCCTTTAGTGGAATACAAGGATGGATGGATTGCCTATAGTCTTGGTAATTTTATCTTTGACCAATATTTCTCAGAAGAAACAACAAGCGCAGCTATATTGAAGGTAGTCATTAAAGGTAAAACAATTAAAAGCGTAGAAATGATACCAACTAAAATAAATAACTCTTATCAAG
>BBPD01000346.1_pt1 | contig 19785 bp, 15 predicted proteins | sample 1344911 | NCBI WGS metagenome assembly BBPD01 (sample SAMD00019088, study PRJDB2971) | groundwater metagenome | biome: freshwater biome; feature: mineral spring; material: ground water | place: USA: CA, Sonoma | collected 2011-09 | depth surface m
TAACCTCCCCCATATTCCGGAATCTCCACCCAGGGGCGATGAGAGAACGAATTGGCACGATACGGACATGTTGCTCCTTCCATGTCGCGATCTGGTTCGGGTGCATGTCGAAGCGCTTGGCCAGATCGGACAGCGTGTTCTCGCTCTTGAGCGCGGACAAAGCCACTTTCGATTTGAAGGCCGGCGAGTGGTTTAAGGCGGAAACGTCGCGTCATGATCTGCTTCTAGGGTGGCGGTATCATCGCCTCAGTGAGCAGGTCACTTGCAGTCCATGGCCGCATAGCCTATTATTTTGGGCATTAAAACGAAATATGCCTATTTAGATGAGCAAGTTCGAGATCCCAATGCAAGTCGCCGAGCAGGTGACGCAGCTCGGTCAGCGCGTTCGGATCGCACGCATCCGGCGTGGTTGGTCCGTGGCTGATCTGGCGAGCAAGGCCGGCATCAACCGCAACACGCTGACCGCGCTAGAGCTGGGCAAGCCGGGCACCGCGGTTGGAGTGTGTTTCACCGTCCTGTGGGCCCTGGGACTGGATCGGACGCTGAACGGCGTGGCCGATCCCGACGCCGATCTGCACGGCAAAGCGCTTGAAGCTGCACGGCGCCCTTCACGTGCCGGCAAACCACGCAAGGCCAGCGACGACTATGACTTCTGAACGCGCGGCTTACGTTTACATCCAACTCCCTGGTACGTTGGAGACGGTTCCGGCGACGTTGCTGCGTGTGCAAACCTTGCCAGAAGGAACTCAAGTCGGGCGCTTCCGCTACGGCGACCGGTACCTCGCGAGAGCTGATGCGGTGGTGGGCCAGGCCCCAGCACCACCTTCGGCAAGGCTCTGATGTCGCGCATCGCCGCGCTGCACGGCGTGGACCGCCGCTTGATGTGTGTACTTTTGAGGCACACTTGCCCATACTGCCCACTCTAAGTATTCGCTTGACGGGAAACTTTACGGCTGAATCTGATCGATGCGTAGTCGGGGAGCTATCTCGACGAGGACGGCATCGTCAGATTTGAAGATGTGTATAGGCGCACAAATTGAAGCGTATGCGGACTCAGCTAGAACCACCAACCGGCACGTATCAATGAACGAGAAGCAGCCAACCGGATTGGGCGGCGTTCATCGAAATCTCGTCGTTGCCGTGGTGCTTCTTTATGTTTTCTCGTGGGCATACGCGATCGCAGTCAACAGGCACCTTTACCTCGACGCCGCCTACCATCTGTACCTAATTGAAACACAAGTCGGCTTTCTTAGTTTCTGGAACGAATTCTCTGACGACTTTTTCCGCTCCAGAGCATTTGCAGTTTGGGTTTCTCAAGCCCCTGCGATATTTTCAAGTGACGTGCTTGGAATATCCGGGAAAAGTCTTTCGTTCATTTACGGCGCGAGTCTCGTCGGGGCAAAACTTGCTCCGCTCTTGGTGCTCTGGAAACTAACAGCGCCCGCGCTTCGGGCTTACCTATTGTTACCTCTCGGAGCACTATGGGTAGGCACCGCATCTGCCGATCTCGTGATCATTAGCGAAGGTCACCTTACCGCTTCGTTGATATGGATACCAGCTTTCTTTGTCCTTGGAATGCTACGACCGGGTGCAATAAGTTCCTGCGTGGCCGTGTTGTCTGCCTTCATCCTAATGTTGACGTACGAGAGCATGGTCATCTTGGGGCTGCTGATGGTTGCAGCAGCATTACTGCCCGGTCTGCGCCCAGCGGGTTCCAACAGTGGGACAACGCCCAAACTGGCCATAGTTTCGGTGATGTTGATGAGCGCAGCAGCCAGCGCTTTTGCCTTCGCTTCCATCACTTTTCCCCGGGACGTGGGCAACCGCGATGGCCTCGTCAGTTCATCGCTAGCGCTTCTTGACGCTTCCGCTTCGGGTTACGTCCCAGCAGCATCCATCGTCATGTCGCTGCTCTTCGCTGTTCTGCTGGTAGCATCGTTGTTCGCCGAACGGTTTGGACGAAAAAGTCGCTGGGGCACACCGCTATCGATAGGTATAGCGTTCGTCGGAACCTTAGCTGCGCTTTTTCACCTCGCGAGCTTCCCAGTAGGCTTACTGGCTCACGGCACGTATTCAGAGCGGCTCTTCAGCCTCCTTGTCGTGCCCGCAGCTTTCCTGACCCTGCTTATCGCAACCCGGATATGTGATGCCAGAAATCTGCTCGCTGGCTGGCGGCAAGACTTCCCCCGCGTGATTGCAATCCCCGTCGCATTTGCGGGGATACTGCAGGTCGTCGTCTCCCTTTGGTTGACGACAGCGTGGGTTAGAGATACGACGCAACTGGAAATATTAATCGCGGACAGGATCGGACTTGTGTCTTGCCGCGACTCACTCGGCCGTAGCATGCCGGCTAACGACTCTGCGGGTGCAATGGTCTGCAATTGGACAATAACATCACTCTCTATTTTGCTGTTCGGAAACGGGGCACAGGCTTTGGCCTATGACTCTGCCGCCACCTTCAAGCCCATCGACACCACTACAGCTCATTTTCGTCAGCGGATAGCTAGACAGTTTCGTCTCGGCGCGTATTTCGCAGCACGCCCCCTCACCCCAAGCGATCCGTTCATCTTCACCTCTGGGGATTGGAACTCACCCCCCATCATCAATGGATTTTCATCGCCTGAACCCCATGGAACTTGGACAGATGGAAGATTCGCTCGGGTGAACATTTGTTCGTCCCGCGAAGCACCCCAAGAAGGCATGCTGGAAATCAGATTCTTTGCGTTCACATCAGAACGCCTCGCGTCGCAGCGAGTCACCGCCTCACTCGGCTATCGGAAGTCGATAACTTACGAAGCAAGCTATTCCCAAGGTTCCTCCACCGTGCACGCTTTACGTATTCCAACAGTGCCGCGTTCGGGCACTTGTGAAGTGCTAACACTCGAGCTCCCCAACGCTACGCCCCCGGCCTCTGTGCTGCCTGCGTCAGCAGATCCGAGGTTACTCGGTATCGCCTTGATCGGCATTTCTCGATTGCAGTAACAGCATACGCCCGCAGTCCTACACTCGAACTGACCGCTTGAGCGGCGGGTAACAGGATGGATCCGACAACGCCGCGAGCCGGCTTCTGTGCGCGCCCCCGAGAAAAGCATAGAACCGCTCCATGGCATACATGATCTTGGAAGCTAAGACTAGCTACCCATGAGTGGCTTGGGGCCGGAAAACGCAGGATCTGAATTCGTCAATTCAATCTCTATTATGCTCAATTTCATCCTGCCGCCCGCTGTTCTTCGGGCGACTTGCCCACCAGAGCACGAACTTGCTCATCACATACGTCACCGGCAACATCAAGAGAGCCACCAAAAGCGGCGCCCAAGACTCCGCGATGCCCGCGAGTTCAACTAGGCCACCAAGCGAGAATGCAGAAGCCACATACTGAACGAAATACACAGCGGGGAAGGATAAAAGCCCTTTCCAGGACAGCGACACCTGGAACACCACGGTCGCATTAAACCAGTATGAGAAAACCACACCCAAGGCGTAAGCAACGAAAAACGCCAGTTGATACGCGAATACCGTGTTCAGAGCAAGATATACCGCATAGGAAAATGCCGTATTGACAACACCGCCTAACAGAAAGCGCAGCCACCGCTTCCTCCTAGCGTCTGGTGCACTGCCCATCACTGTTGCGCTTTGCTTCGCGCAACCTCGACAAATTCTACATAGTTACGAATGTAGTCTTCAGCTTCGTACAGGTGGGAAGCGAATACCAACAAAACAGCATCACTCGAATATTTGTACTGGATGCCCCAGGTCATTGGCGGCAGATAAAGCCCCTTATCCGGTGAATCCAGCAATAGCTCGCACCTCGATTCGCCGTCGTCGACGACGACCGCGCAACTACCCTTCACGCAGATCAGGAATTGATGGCATACGTGATGCGCGTGTTCCCCGCGCGTTTTTTCGCTGGGAACATTGAAGACTAGAAAATAACGCTTTGGTTCGAATGGAATGTCCCTCGGGAACTCCCCTACCGAGAGGTCGCCACGCATGTCCTGCACCGACTTGAGTCGATGTAGAGTGACTGCGCCGACGCCCACTTTGCTTACGCTTTCGCGGCTGTCCGCCGGCGTCCGAATGGCCACGTCCTTGACTGCACCGGCCAGAGCAGTGGTTTCAACATAGCCGGTGATTCTTGCGGGCGAGCCATAGACAATTGCGTAGGGTGGAACTGACTTCGTAACGACGGCTCCTGCTCCGACCATCGCCCCGCGCCCGATGACTATGCCAGGCAACAACACAGCACCACCGCCGATGGAGGCACCTGCTTCAACGTGCGTCACTGAGAAGCTGTCTGGGTAGGTCTTCGACCTCGGGAACTTATCGTTTGTGAAGGTGGCATTGGGACCGACAAAGACATCGTTATCCAAACGAACACCATCCCATAGATAAACGCCAGACTTAACTGTTACGCGGTCACCGATAACGACATCGTTCTCTACAAAACAATGAGCACAAATATTGACGTCGGCACCGATTCGTGCATCGGGAAGAATAACCACGGACTGCCAAATTGTCGTACCTGGGCCGATCGACTCAGACTGGACATCGGCTGATTCATGGATTTTGACGTTAATCACAGCTCACTCCTTGGTTTACATGCCTCATGCAAACAACAGCTAAGGGACGTTGTTTGCTGTTTTCATATCCCCGCCAAGCATACGTTCCCACCAGCCCCAGCCCGAGAAGATTGAGCGTTCCGAGGAAAAGCACGACCAACATCGTTGCCGCATAACCCGGAACCGTGATGCGACCGGTCAGACTGCCAGCCAGCACCAGCACGCCGAGTACCCCCGACAGGACGCAGCCGACCATGCCGATCCGGATCAACAACCTGATTGGGTAGTCAGTGAAGGCGAAGACGCTGTCCATCATGTAGTCGATCTTCTTGCGCCAAGTCCAGCTCGACTTGCCTTCCTGACGTTCGAGCCGCTCGTAACCGACCAGTTTACGCCGGAAACCCAGCCAAAAAATGAGTGCAATCAGCGACGAGCGGGACTCTTCCAGTCTCAGAAGCTGGTCGCGAAACGCCCGGTTGCAGCCAAACACGTCGACACCGCCCTCCGGCATGTCGGGAACCACCAGCCACCGATAAAACCCCCAGAAAAATCCCGAAGCCATGCGAGACATCAAAGGATCGTTGCGGCCGGTTCGTGTGCCGATCGTCACGTCGCATTCATCGGCTGCAAGTGCCTTGAAGAACGCGACGAGAAGCTCGGGTGGCTCCTGCAAATCCGCTGCCATCACACCGAAAAAGTCGCCCCGTGCTGCCAATAACCCTGTGCGAATGGCAGGAAACGAACCAAAATTACGCGAGTGAGCCAGCACCTGCGCAGGAAAATCGAGTCCGTCGAGCGCCGCGCGCAGCAACGCGTACGACTGATCCGGGCTGCCGTCAACGACAAACACGGCCTCCATTGCGCCATTCAATTCCCGACTCATTGCGGACAATGCCTGCAACAGCCGGGGGATTGTGACCTCGTTCTTGTAAACCGGTATGACTACCGAGAACTTCATGGCCGCCACGAATTGACGCCTTCAATGACCTCATCCACCTGTACGTCGGTCATTTCTGGGTAGCAAGGCAGGGTCAGAATCTCAGCGGCTAGATGTTCGGTATTTGCAAGCCTCACGTGTGCGAAACGCTCAGCAAAAACAGGTTGGCGATAATCTGGGATGGGGTAATGTATATCCGAAGCGATATCAAGTGCGCGCAGGTGCCCCCGCAATGAATCGCGCTGAGCACTGCATAACACATAAAGATGCCCTACATACTCCTTACCCATTGGGTCGGGGAGCGAGACATCGGGGTGTTCAATCATGGTGCTGTACCGCGCAGTAATTTCACGCCTGCGCGCATTGGTTGCATCAAGGTGGGGGAGAAACGCCAGCAGAATCGCCGCTTGCATTTCGTCCAGGCGGCTGTTGCGTGCGCCGGCATATTCAACCCGATATTTGTCGGTCCAGCCATACTGGCGCAGGCGCGCAACCTTTTCTGCAATCTCGATGCTGTTTGTCACAACCGCACCGCCGTCGCCAAGTGCACCAAGGTTCTTGGTCGGATAAAAACTGAAGCTGGAAGCGTCGCCAAAAGTCCCGACACACTGCCCAGCAACCCGTGCACCGTGCGCCTGGGCGCAGTCCTCAAGAAGCCGCACACCATTCTGCGCGCAGCGCTGCGCGATTTCGCGAATCTCTAGGTTCGCCAGACCATAAAGATGAGTAACCACCACTGCCTTGACTCCATCGGCGATGGCGCGATCGACCTCTGTAAGGGTCGTATTTCGAGTTGCGAGATCCACATCGAGGAAGAAAGGCTCTGCACCGATAGCCAGCATCGCCGTCGTAGTGTACATGCCAGCGTTTGCTACCGTGGCCACGCGGTCGCCAGCCTCGACACCCATCGCCCGCAACGCAAGCTCGATCGCGTCCGTGCCATTGGCAAGGCTGATGCAATGCGCAGCGCCAAGATATTTGGCGAAGGCGGCTTCGAACCTCTTCACCTCTGGCCCAAGCACCAGCCAGCCACTGGCAATCACGCGATTCGTCGCGTCCCTGATTGCGTCTTCATTAGCGCCGATGCGCGCTGTCAGGTCATTGATTAACATTTGATATGATCCCCATTTTTATCGGCGGTTCGCCGGCGTCGTCGGCGGGTACCCGGCTGTCATCCGCAGGAATCAAAGAAGTCGTTCGCGGCTGCCCTGACATAAATTATAATCGGCATAGCTTCCGACTAATCGATGCATGCCGGATTCTACCCCGATTCTGCGGACACTATCAATTAAGACCTGTACTAGCTCAGAAGTGGGCCGAAAAGAAAAAGCCACGGCACTCAGGCCGCAGCATGAATCATGGAAGTATGACAGCGGTGCGCCCCAATGAACCCAGAACCTGCCGCGGCAACGGCCTAAAAAAATGGCCCGAGGGCTCGGGCAAGAACAGCTAGCGCACCGGATACAACAATGCTTGAGCGGCTTCGGCGTAAGGTGGCCAACCGCCGGCAAAAGATCGCACCACCACTGCACCCGCTCAAAAAAAGGTGAGTATTGACTATCCGTCGGAGGAATTGCGCCCTCGAGCACGATGTCAGAGCAAGATAATTCTCGTCGTACATTCGTGGTGACTCAGCTCAGGAAAGGAAAGAAACTCGTGCCAGCCCATCGGCACCGATCGTAAATCGGGACTCGTGGACGTAGAGAGCGTTCGTTGCCTGACCTTCGAAGGCTCGAAGCGTATCCTCGCTAGGGGCATAGCGAAGGGGCTGGAATCCCCAGCCGCCCAATGTCTCCGTGACCCGATGCCAATCCGAATTCTCCACGAGGAGCGGAGGCAGGTGAGTCCGGATGGTGTTCTCCAGTCCCTTGATCACCATCGCTTCGGCGCCCTCGACGTCGATCTTGATGGCATGAGGCGAAACGGCTACGGACGAACCGCTGCGGAGTTCGCAGGTCACGCGGACCAATTCTTGAAGGCCGTCTCGGGCGTTGAATCTGTCCCGGACCCACGGAAGTTCGAAGTAGGACGCATCCAGCGACGACTCCTCGAGCCAGAGAGTACCCTGCGCCTTGGGAACGAACAGCACAAACGTCCCGGACTGGTCCGAAAGTCCATAGCGATGAACTGCCACGGTTCCACCCACTCGCGCAGCGACGCGCTCAAGCGTAGGTATAAGATAGGGGTTAGCCTCAAAGCTATGAATCTCTGCGTCCGGATACAGCAGCCGGCATGTCACCAAGCTCTGGCCCACATTCGCGCCAACATCGAAGATGACCGGGCGATCGGGCAAAACGGCCCGAATGCCCGAATGTCGGGCTCGTGAACAAGCCCCGACTCGAACCGCTGTTCAATGTCCTTGAACGACACTAGCCGGTTGATCAGGGCGACATCGGTGGCCGAAATGGTCATGGGCGACAGACCGATTCCAGTAGATTCATGACTTGGCGGGCGATCGCCGACCATTGGTATGGCTTGGCAGCAGAAGCCCCACGGTGGGCCATGTTCAATGCCAGATCGCAGTCCATCAGCACGCTGCGGAGAGCGTCATCCAGTTCGCGATCGGTCTCGACAAGGAGGCCCGTGCTGGGGTGTTCGATCAACTGCCGGAATGCGAGGCAGCCGCCGTTGGCCACGACGGGGGTTCCGCTCATCCACGCCTCAACAATCACGATCCCGAAGCTCTCGCTCTCGCTCATCGTCGCGAGGCACGCCGCGGATCGAAGAGCACCGAGGATGACATCGCGTGGCTGGGCACCCAAGTAATGAGTCCGTGGGCCCACGATCGCGCGTCGATCCTCGTCATGGCCGATCACGACAAGATCGATGTCGACACCGGACGCAAGCAAGCGCTGGTGCGCGGCGACGACTCGATCGTAGCGTTTGGCACCTGTTTTCCTTCCAAGAACCAGAATGAAGGGGTTGCGATCCCGGTGCACTCCACGGAACGCGGCGACAACCGCGCCTGAATTCCGCTCGTCGAACTCGCCCGGGTCAATACCACCACCGAGAAGGACGTACGGGGTGGCCCCGATGGGTTCGAGCAAATCACTCGCCACCTGTGCAGGGGATGCAATGACCGCATCAGCATCGGCAAGAGCGCGGTAGAGATCCGGCCAGTGGTAGTAGGGATCTTCGATGTGCGCATGCGGTAGCGCGATAACGGGTGTGGCGCCCGACCTGCACATCCGAACCACATCGGGCACCGTCGCGAAAGGCACGCCTTGCACCAGAACGACATCAAAGCTCGATACATTCTCCTTGATCCATGCCAGCATGCGCTCGGATCTGGGCCCACGCACGTCGCAGAACCCCTCGAGGTCACGTCGATGCATGCTCTCTTCGACAAGGCTTCGGATCCAAAGGGTGCTGCCCTGGCGGGCCATTCGGCTGATTGCATCTTCGGAGAGGTCGATCCTACGGCTACTTCCATCGATAGCCTTGAACGCCATTCTCGTGATGCGGAGCGTGAGCTCTCTGGGGTCGCCAGCCGCCTGCTGCAGAGTCGAGCACTCCAAGGTGCACAACCCAACGTCCGCTTCCCCGACATCGAACCGAACCTCTCCCCTTGGCGAGCCTTGGCGTTTCGACTCGAGCCGCCTTCCCGATGGCGATCGCAACACCAGAGAGCCTGTATCACCGCTTTCCACATGAATCTCAAGCACACCCGGTGCCGTCAGCATCACTTGCCCATATTGCCCCATCCAACGGGCAACGCCTTCCGATGACCCCTCAGGGTAGTGCCAGCCGCCGCCCAATTCATAAGGCATGACTTCTGCGACCAAGCGCTCGGCGAGTCGGCGCGAACGCGCCAACCACGCCGTGGAGAGCTTCGCGCAGCGCGCCATCAGATCGTCCGGAGGTGGATCAACCGGGAATAGGTGGATCCGCTCGGCGTTCGCCCATGCTGGCAGTCCGTCGCCTTGCGACGGCGGCGCATAGTGGGCCGAGAAACCGAAAGCATTCTCGATTGTGGAACATGCCGTCGCCACCACGGTCACATCCCAATCTCCAATGCCGACTACCTCACGCAGTACCGCATCGAGGTACACCTCTGCACCGCCACGCAACGGATGACCGAAACGATAGGTCACCACCAAGACCGACCTTTTGCGTGCCGGTCTTCTGAGCAGTCGCTCGAAGCTGGATCGGAGGCGAAAAGCCAGCGAATCCCAACTCAAGCCAGAGGCTAGCAACGATGCAGCCTCTCCGATTCGACGTGCCATCAAAGGATCAGCACCAAGGGTATCCAGCGCCGACGCGAACTCCTCTGCGCGCTCGCAGAGCACCACATCGCGCCCATCGGTGCAGTCGAAGCCACGGACGCCAACCCGCGTGCTTACGAGAGGCAAGCCGTGCACCCAGAAATCCGGCACTTTGAGGCTCGACCCACCGCCGGAAAACATTGGGTTGACAGCAAAATCGGCGAGGTCTAGGAGGGCTTCTTTCTCCGGGACATCGAGGCGTCCAAGCAGCAGCACGTTTGGTGGCAGCTCGTTCGCGTGCAAGGCATCGCAGACGTTACCGACCAAGGCGAAGGAAATCCCCGGGCACAACGGGGCGATGCGCTGAGCGATGAAGGTTGCGGCCTCAACGTTTGGTGGATGCGCACTACCCACGAAGACCGCGAGCGGCGAGGAGAACGCCGGCTCACTTGGACGCGCTTGCTTCACCGGCAGCGAAACGCCATTGTGGACGACTACGTATCGCGCCAGCGGGCGAAGTCGCCGGAATCTCGACCGATCACCCTCGCTCACGCACACCACGAGAGCAGCGCGTGCAAGGAGGCGTCGCTCCCAAGCATCGACCTCCGAAGCGACCCCATGCGCATCACTGCGTGGTCGAAGCAGAGTTCTCTTCAGCTCCGATTCAATGTTTTGCGACGAATAGACAACCGGAAAGTCTTCTGGAACCAAGTCAAGTAGATCAGCAAGAAAGCATTGCTCAAAGGAAAGAACATCTGCCTCACCTAGAAGACCTGAGAACTCAGCACAGAACGCTGCATTCGATCTGCACCAGCGACCTGCGACGACATCGCCGATCGAGATCCACTCACCTTCCAAACTTGATTGTTGCTGAGCTCGCTGGCCATCGCACTTCGGAACACGAATCTCCCTGAAACCGGGCGCAAGCTGCTCACGTTCGATTTCTTGGCCGTCGTGCAGGCACAGCAGATCGACATCCCAACCCACTGCCAGCGACTCCAATAGCGCACGGATGCGAACCTGCCCCCCGCCAGTCGGGTCTGCGACCGAATAATCGCTGACCGACAACAGGCGACGCTTCCGTTGTGACAACAACGCAGACAGATCATCCGCCACCGCCCCTGCGATCGCGCCCCATGTGTAGGTCGCGAACGCAAGATCCCGGCCGCGATTCGCCATCAACGAGGCTTGTGTTTTGTACATGTGCACCTTGGACAAGGAAGAGGCAAATTCCTTGACCTCGACGATCCTTGCGTGATCGCCATCGATGAGACCGAGGCCGCGGGCACCGACGAGAGTCGTAACCACAGGCGCGCCGGCACCAAGGTAATCCAACATCTTCAGATTCGTCCCCGCGCCCGACATCAGCGGATTGATGGCCGCCGCGCACTCGGCGAGTAGGCGTGCTTTCTCGGCCGTCGAGACCAGCCCGTGTAACCTCACATTCGCGGGGACGTCGCCGTTGATCGAAGCACAGACGCTACCGATGACATCGAAGATCAACTCAGGCGCTTCCGGAGCGATCGTGCCGATGATAGCCTCGAGAGCTTCGACGTTCGGCGGATGGCGGCTCCCCATGAAGAGCACTCCTCCCAATCGCATGCTGGAGTCTTGGCGCGTGGCGAGGTCCTCGGGGCGAAAGCCGTTGGGCGCGAGGCAAATCTGGCCAGGATCCATACCGTAGTCCTGCGCCAGAGAGATCCGCTCTTCCTCGCAGGTCGCAAAAACGAGCGCGGATTCCCGGACAAGACGGCGCTCCCATGCGCGCACTTCGTCCGCCGCGCGTTTACCGACCTCGCCCTTCAGTATCTGAGAGACCAACCGCCCCTCGTTGTTATGTGACATATAGACCCGGGGAATCCGCCGCTCGGCCCACGCATCGCTGGTGAGCGTATACGGCGTCTCGTGCACGATGATGTCCGCGAAGGCGCTTCGTTCCCGTAGGCATCGACCAAACGCCGTCTCCGACGCGCCCATCAATCCTACGACGTAGCCCGAGCATTCGTCACCAATGCCCTCCTGTATAAGTCGCCAGATCTCGGCGTCATTGCCCGCGGGCTTTGGAACCCGGTACTCCGTCAGCCCCTCGGCATGCTTGATGCACTCGGAAGTTCCGTTCTCGTACGTCATCGCCACGACATCGACGTCGAAACGTGACGAGATCTCCGAATAAAGGTAAAGCAGCCTTTGCTCGCCGCCACTGCTGGGCGGTGAGAACATCGGGTGAAAGCTCGCGACAACGATTCGCGGACGCGCCAACGGCATCATCGGGGCCTCATGCGGAAAGCCGCCGCAGATCGACATCCACCATCATCGTGATGAGCTGCTCGAGCGAGGTTGTCGGCGTCCAGCCCAGCTTGGCCTTGGCTTTGGCCGGGTTGCCGAGCAGCACATCGACCTCGGCCGGACGAAAGAACGCCGGATCGATGACGAGGTGCTCGTCCATCGAAAGCCCGACGTGGCCGAAGGCGATGCGGCACATGTCGCGCACCGTGGTCGTCAAGCCCGTGGCGATGACGTAGTCGTCGGCCTCGGGCTGCTGCAGCATCAGCCACATCGCCTCGACGTAGTCGCCGGCGAAGCCCCAGTCACGCTTGGCGTCGATGTTGCCGAGGCGAAGCTCTTTGGCCTTGCCGAGTTTGATGCGTGCGACGCCGTCGGTGACTTTGCGGGTGACGAACTCGATGCCGCGCAGCGGTGATTCGTGGTTGAACAAGATGCCACTAGAGGCATGCAGGCCGAAGCTCTCGCGGTAGTTGACGGTGGCCCAATGCGCCATCAGCTTGGCCACACCGTAGGGGCTGCGCGGGTAGAAAGGCGTACGCTCATCCTGCATCTCGGCTTGGATCAGGCCGAACATCTCGCTGGTCGAGGCTTGGTAGAAGCGGGCTTTGGGGTTCACGATGCGGACGGCTTCGAGGACATTCAGCGCGCCGACGCCATCGACCTGCGCCGTAAGGATCGGCTGCTGCCACGAGCTGCCGACGAAACTCTGCGCGCCGAGGTTGTAGATCTCGTCGGCACCCGACGATTCCATCGCCCGGATCATTGACGAGAGATCGGTAAGGTCGCCGTCGTGCATGCGCACCTCGCGTTCGATCCCCAGTTCCCGCAGGCGCCACAGGGTGTCGGTACTGCGCCGCGGCAGGAGGCCATGCACGGCGTAGCCACTCACGAGCAGCAGCTTCGACAGGTAAGCACCATCTTGGCCGGTGATGCCCGTGATCAGGGCAGATTTTTTACTCACTCAGAAGCTCCTTGCATGTTCGAGAATGTCGGAAAGCGTGGTGTCGAGGTCGAAGCGCGGAGCCCAGCCGGTGTCGGCATGGAGCGCGCTCGCATCACCGGCCATGCGCCGCTGCTCGGCGGGCCGAAGCTTCATCGGGTCCTGCTTCACCTCGACGCGGACGCCAGCGAGGGCGCACAGGCGGCCCAGCAAATCGCGGATGCGGCGCTCCACGCCCGACGCCACCACGTAGGTCTCGCCGGCACGCCCCGCGCGCAGCATCGCGGCGTAGGCACTCACGACGTCGCGCACGTCGAGGAAATCGCGGGTGGTGTCGATGTCGCCCGCTTCGATAACCGGCGGCTGCGTGCCAGAGGCGATCGCAACGACTTGCCGCGCCAGCGCGGGCAGCACAAATCGCGCGTCCTGCCCGGGGCCGACGTGGTTGAACGGGCGGGCGATCAGGGTATCGAGGCCTTCGGCGCGATGGAATGCGAGGCACGCCTGCTCTGCCGCGACCTTGCTCGCCGCATAGGGGTTGCGTGGTGCTGGCGGGCGCTGTGGGCCCACCGGCAGCTCAGCTTCGGGCACGAGGCCATAGACATCGCCGGAACTTGCATACAGGAAGCGCCCACGAAAGCGACGGCGACGCAAGGCATCGAGCAGATGGACGCTGCCCTGCACGTTGATCGCGAAGGTCTCGGCCGGGTCTTCGAAAGCGCGCGGAACGAAGCTCTGCGCGGCGAGATGCAGCACCTGCTCAGGCTGGACCGCGTCGACGACCTCACGGACCGCAGCGGCGTCGCGCAGATCGACGCCGGCGGGCCAGGCGTGGAACTGCACTTCGCCAAAGCGGCCGGCGGCCACGGCGGCGGCGACGTGGCGGCCGACGAAGCCCCCAGCTCCGGTGACGAGCAAGCGCATCATGGGCGCAGGCCCAGCACGGCGTAGTCCGGCGCAGCGGCGAACTGGTCGGACAACGCATTGATGGTGAGGGCACCGGGGACATCGTCGGCGACGCGGCCCGGCCAAGCCAGCTTTCTCCCGACGGTCAGCCGTTCGATGCGAGCACCATGGAAGCCGCGCGCCTCGACGAGCCAGCGCAGCGTCTCCGGCGGGATGGGGTTGCGATGGGTCGGGTCTATGTAGAACTGGCAGGCACCCACGGCGATGTTCTCGGGGTTTGGTGTTTCCAGCAGCAGGAGACCGCCGGGCCGGAGCACCCGCCGGGCTTCGTCCAGCAGAGCGATCACGAGCTCGAAGGGCAGGTGCTCGACGAGGTGCATCGAGGTCAGGGCACCAACGCTGGCCTCCGGCTGATTGCGCAAGGCCTCGAGTACATCGGCGTGCTCCACATCAAGACCGCGCCCGTGGCAGGCGTCCACGAAGAGGCGATTGATGTCGATGCCACGGCCGTGCATCTGCTGATCGCGCAACAGCTCCAGCCACTCGCCACGACCGCAGCCGACATCGAGCACGGGGGCCTCGCGGGTGCCGGCACCGGCCTCGCGCACCCATTCGAGATAAGGTGCCACGCGACCGAGGATGAGTTCGCGCGAACCGCGAAAGCGATCTTCGAAGGCAGCGTACAGGCCATCGAGGGTTTGGCTTGAGGCCTCGCGTTCAATGACACGCTTGCACTCGGCGGCCTCGATCGAGTCAACCCGCGCACCCAAGCCTTCCGCCGTGCCACCGAGTTGCTGAAGCGCGTCCTGCATCCGGCGCTCGAACGCGGCAGCGGCGCTCTGGTTGCGGCGCAGGTGCTCGAAGTCGTCCTTCAGCGCGTCCACAACAACCACAAGCCCTTGATGCTGATGGCCAATATCGTGGCGCATCACAGCATCCCAGTTATCGATCCGCGCGTTGATCGCCACACCCTGATCGTCGAAGAAGCCGCGCAGGGACGACACGTCGTCCCGCAAACCCTCGGCCAGCGCCGCGCTCTCCGTCCGCAGTTCGGCCAAGCAATGCTTCTGCGCTTCGAGGGCCGCGGCCTGTTCGCCTGCCTGCGAATCGAGGCCCCCGACCTTCCCGCCGAGTTGCTGAAGCTCGTCGAGCATCCGGCGCTCGAACGCAGCAGCGGCGCTCTGGTCGCGGCGCAGGTTCTCGAAGTCGTCCTTGAGGGCATCGACAACAACCACAAGCCCTTGATGCTGATGGCCGACGTAGTGGCGCATCTCGGCATCCCGGTTATCGATCCGCGCGTTGACCGCCACACCCTGCTCGTCGAGGAAGCCGCGCAGGGACGACACGTCGTCCCGCAGACCCTCGGCCAGCGCCGCGCTCTCCGTCCGCAGTTCGGCCAAGCAATGCTTCTGCACTTCAAGGGCCGCGGCCTGTTCGCCTGCCTGCGCTCGGAGTGCCGTGGCCTGTTCGCCCGCCTGCGCGTCGAGGGCTTTCCGCCACTCCTGGCGAAGGCCGGCATATTGCGTACGTGCTGAGGCGAGCTCCGAGGCAAGAGCGTCTGCCCTTGCCTCGGCAGCGGCGGCACGGGCTTCGACACGACGCAGGCCATGCGAGACCGCTTCGAGGGCAGCCGTCTTTACGACACCGTCTAGCCCGGTGATGAGTTGTTGGTGCAGCGCCGCATGCCTGCTGGCCAGCGCGGCAAGGTCAACGCTACGGCGTTTCTCCATTGCCGCTAGCTCGTTGCGAAGCGCCAAGATGCCCTGTTGCAGCCCATGGAACTCGTCACGCTGGGGCAAAGCAGTAACCCGCGTCTCGAGGGCGCCGATGGCCCCCGACCACTGGCGCTGCTGCTCTGCGGCCTCCGCATCAAGCTGGCGTCTGGCACCCTCGATGTCGCTGACGACCTGGTTGATGAGCTGCCCGGTCTCCTGAATATCACGACCTTGGGCCGCGTCCTGCAGGTTGAGACGATGCTGGTGCGCCCCAAGCCGGAACAGGCCCTGCGTCCAGCGCAGGAATCTGCCGAAGGGCCGCTGTCGGCCCCAACGCTGCAGGGTGTAGGGCAGCAGGAGGCCGTCGACGTGGACGCCGCGCTGGTGTCCCTCGGGCGAGAAGCGGATTTCGCCCAGCACTTCGACTTTCGACAGTTCACCACGGCGAAGCTTGTCGAGGAAGTGCGCGAACCCACCGGCATCCGGCGGGCGACGCAAGACGATGCGATAGCACTGATCGACGAAGTCGCGGTCAGAAAACACCAGCAGATCTTCGAGCCGGTACTCGCTGCGATACGCGAGGCGCGCCGCCGCCGGGCTCCAGCGGGGCAAGGTGAATGGCGTGGCGTCCTGTCCCTCGACCGTCTGACCGCTGGAGGGCCCGGCATCGACCGGGCCCGACGACGGTGCGCGTCGGCGCGCCACCTCGGCCCGGACGCGCGCCATGATCTCCTCGACCGTCGGTAGCTGCACGACGGGCGGGGCGGGTGGCTGTTTGAGCGACTCTCGAAGCCGCTGCATCTCGTGATCGAGGGTCATGTCGACTCTTGGGCAGCCATCGCCGCCAACAGGCTAGCGGCGGCATCTTGCCATCGGCGGGGGGAAACGGGAGGGAGGGCGATGGGTCGCACCGCCGCGACACGGCGCAAGGCATCGACCAGCGACGGCCCATGGGGATCACCAAAGTAGAGCATGCCCTCGCCACCGCTTTCGCGGAACACCGGAAGATCGCGGGCCAGCACCGGCAAGCCGCGACAGGAGGCCTCCAAGACGGGAAGTCCGAAGCCCTCGCCCAGCGAGCCCTGCACCAGCACATCGTGGGAATCGTAGGCGGCCATCAGGGCGGCATCGTCGACATCCTCAAGCCAACGAATGGGCGCGCCGGCCGCCATCCGTGTTTGGATTCGCGAAACGAACGCGTCGACGCCCCAGCCACGGCGGCCCACCACGGTCCATTCGATGGCGCAGCCGTCCGCCCAGAGCCGCTCGAGGGCATTGAGCAACTCGGGATAGCCCTTGCGGGGTTCCAATGTGCCGACACTCAAGGCCCGGAGCGGACCGCCTTCCGCCGGGCGGCGCGCAGGCCCCGCCCCGGGGATAGGCGGGAAGTCCCCTCCCAGCACAAACGTGCGCAGCCGCGGCTTGGTGCCCGGCGCGCCTTCGAGGTGCCAGGCGGCGGTGCGTGCGGTTTCTTCCGAAATGCAGCAAATAGTCTCGGCACGCCGCGAGACGACAGACCACCACGCGCCGAAGTGCTCGACGATCGTCGCCGAGAACCAGGAGGGCTGGTCGAGCGGCAAAACGTCGCAGAGCACCACCCCCACCTGCGCACCCGCGTCATGCAGTCGCGCCAACGCCGAATCGAGCGGCGCGGCGTAGTCGCGAAGTAGATCGAGCCCGATGTAGAGGTCGGTCGCCACGGGCTGGAGCAAGGCGTCCGGGCCGAACGCTCCCTCCGGGCGGCCGGTCATGCGGGCGAGGAATTGCCGTGCCAGCGCGTGCTTGCCGCTCGCGGTGAGGCGTACCGGCTCGACGCGGAAACCGGCAGGGGGCTCCAGCAGCCATTGCGTGAGGATGCGACGCGAAAGACGCCGCACACCGCCGAATCCCACCCCGGAGGCCAGCTCGGTGACATCGACCAGCAGCCGTCGGACGGCTTGCCCCGGAAGGACGGCACCGACGTACTCCGACTCTAGCCCTTCGCCCTGCTCGCCTTCCGCGAGGTCTGGCGGAGACCATGCGCAGGCGGGTGCGACGCGGGCCATCCAGCGGCGGAGCGGTGCCGTCAGGTGCCAGCTACGACTGGAGCGCAGCGCGGAGAGTTCGGCCTCGAGACGCCGAGCGCGCTCATGGGCCTCGACGAGCGCTAGCCACTCAGGAGACTCGCGGCGCGGCATCGGCGGCGTGAAATCAAACTCGGCCATCGGAACCTCCGGAAAGCGGAAGGATCTCGATCCCCGGCTGGATCCAAGCGCTGCCGACGAACATGGGATGCGCCAAGTTGACGACTTGGAACACCAGGGCGAGGTCGCACCAATCGTAGTTCGCCGCAAGGTGCGTGTCACTGGCATGCAGGGCCAGCGAGATCGAGTAGTTTCCCGGCCCGACATGGACGGGCAGTGCGACGGTGTAGCGAAAACGCGTTCCCGGCACCGGGCGCTCCAAGGCTTGCCCGGTGTAGTGGGTATTTGTCCCGTAGACCGGCTGGCCGAGGCGGTCGCGGATCATGAAGCCGAACACCAAGTGATCGATGGCCGACTCCACGGCCACGTCAACCACGAGCGTGATCATTTCCCCCACCCGCAACACGTCGGCCGGCTGGCCCGTGGCATCGAGAAGTTGCTGGGCAAGGATGTGGGCACGACCATCCCCCGAGCGCGTCGCGGAGCCGGATTCCGTCCGCTCGACGCGGATCGTCCCCGCCTCTTTCTCGGCCACAAGCGCGTTGTAGTAGTCGAGAACCTCGGACGGATCACCCTCAAGGGCGACGCGCCCGTGGGCGAGGAGAATGGCCCGGTCGCAGAGGGTTCTCACGGCCGACGGATCGTGGGACACGAACAGCAGCGTGGTGCCTTGGTCACGGAACGATTGGATGCGTTGGAAGGACTTGTGGACAAAATAGGCATCGCCGACCGAGAGGGCCTCGTCGACGATCAGGATTTCCGGTCGGATGGCAGTCGCCACGCTGAAGGCGACGCGCACCATCATCCCGCTGGAGTACACGCGCAGCGGTTGGTCGAAATACTCGCCGACTTCAGCGAACGCCTCGATCGCGTCGATCAGCTCCGCCGCGCACTGCGAGGACACGCCGCGCATCGCCAAAACGTGCATCGCGTTCTGGCGGCCGGTCAGCTCCGGGTTTAAACCGATGCCCAGTTCGAGCAGCGCCGAAACGCTGCCATCCACGGCGACGTACCCCTCCGAGCAGCGCGTCGTCCCAGTGATGATCTTCAGCAGGGTGCTCTTGCCGGCACCGTTCGCGCCTATGAGCGCGACGGCCTCCCCTTTCTCGACGCGGAAGGCGATGTGCCGCAGTACCCAAGTCTCGTCCACCGGGGGTCGCGGAAAACCGAACCACCCAAGGACGCGGTCCCATTCGCTGCGGTACCTCGCATAACGCTTGCCGACGCCATCGACGATCAAGGCGGCCCGGCTCATAGGGCATCCACCACGTCGGCGGAGGCACGGCGGAACACCACCCAGCCAATGACGTTCAGCGCCAGCGCACCGACGGCCACGACGGCGACAGCAGGTCCGGGATGGGCGTCGAAAAGCATGACGTCGTGGAAGGCCATCACCATCACGGCCATCGGATTGGCCATGACCCAAGGCTGCAGTGCTTCAGGCAGGACGCTCAGGTGGTAGACCACCGGCGTCAGCCAGAAGCCCAACTGCAGGACGACACCGAGCACCTGCGCGGCATCACGCACCAACACATTCACGGTGCCGATCAGGATGCCGATCCCCAAGGCGAGGCAGACCGTGACGGCCGACAGGACGGGCAGCCACAGCCACTTGGCGGTCGGCGGGAAGCCGAGGAGCGGAAGAGCGATGAGAAGAATCGCCATCAGCGCGAGATGTGTGACCCCCACTGAACCCACGACGACCAAGGGAAGCGCGGCTCGCGGTACGTTCAGTTTTTTCAGCGTCGACGCGTTGTCGATGAACACCGTCGCGAGGCGCTGCAGCAGGTCGGCGAAGAGGCTCCATGCGAGGATGCCCGTGAGCAGGTAGGCGGCATAGCCGAACGTCGACTCGACGCCGGGAAGGCGCGCCCCAAGGACTTCGGCCAGCACTAGGGCGAAGATCGCGACTTGGAAAAGCGGCTGCAGCACGATCCACGCAAAGCCGACGCGGCTGCGCGCAAAACGGGTTCGGTATTCGGCGGCGACCGCCGAGGCGACGAAACTACGAAAGGCCCACAGGGAGCGGATCAGCGGACTGAGGGGCAAGCCAT
>BBPD01000437.1_pt1 | contig 19554 bp, 15 predicted proteins | sample 1344911 | NCBI WGS metagenome assembly BBPD01 (sample SAMD00019088, study PRJDB2971) | groundwater metagenome | biome: freshwater biome; feature: mineral spring; material: ground water | place: USA: CA, Sonoma | collected 2011-09 | depth surface m
AGCGCAACAGGTGCTGGAGCTTGCCCGGTTTGCCATCCCATTCGGCGGCATCGGGCAGCGGCTCTTTACGCGTGGTGATGACCGGCCACTGCGCCGCAAGCTCTTTGTTGAGCGCGATCAGGCCTTCCTGTCCGGCCGGTACGTCGTCTTCCGGGTAGATGGCTTTGGCCGGGCATTCCGGCTCACAAAGCGTGCAGTCGATGCACTCGTCCGGGTCGATGACGAGGAAGTTCGGGCCTTCGTGGAAGCAATCCACCGGACAGACTTCAACGCAGTCGGTGTATTTGCATTTGATGCAGTTCTCGGTGACGACGAAAGGCATGGCGGAGGCCTCGAATGACAACGCCCGGCAAACCGGGCGTTGTCTGGAATTGGCGCTCCCTACGGGATTCGAACCCGTGTTTTAGCCTTGAGAGGGCCACGTCCTAGGCCTCTAGACGAAGGGAGCATTGGTTGGTCGCTTCCTGCGAGTCCGGTAGGATAGCGGATTGGCTCGGTGTACTCCAGCCGTCCAGCGATCATCCATTGGAATCCATCCGCCCCATGTCCGAAACCGTCACGCCTCTGGTGATTCCCCGCGAGGTCCATCCGATCTCGCGTCGGAACATTAGCCCTGCCGCGCTCAAGGTGCTCTATGGCCTACGCGATGCTGGTTTCAAGGCGTATCTCGTCGGCGGTGCCGTGCGCGACCTGCTCGCGGGCCGTCAGCCCAAAGACTTCGACGTCGCCACCGAGGCGACGCCAGAGCAAGTTCGCGAGGTGTTTCGCAATTGCCGATTGATCGGACGCCGATTTCGCTTGGCGCATGTGATGTTCGGGCGCGAAACTATCGAAGTGGCGACGTTCCGCGCCAACGACGACGACGGCAGCGGCGACCGCGAAACCGAGGACGGCGGGCGCCTCGTTCGCGACAACGTCTACGGCACCATCGAAGAAGACGCGATCCGCCGCGATTTCTCAGTGAACGCGCTGTATTACGGCATCGAGGAGTTCGCGGTGCTGGACTATGTTGGCGGCCATGCCGATGTGTTGGCGCGCCGACTCAAACTGATCGGCGACCCGGTTGCCCGTTATCGCGAAGACCCGGTTCGGATGCTGCGCGCTGTCCGTTTGGCCGCGAAACTCGATTTCACCATCGACGCCAGCGCCGCCGCACCGCTGGCCGAGCTTTCGCCGCTGCTGGCGGGTGCCGCACCCGCACGCTTGTTCGACGAGTCGCTGAAGTTGTTCCTCACTGGGCATGGCGAGGCTAGCTTGCTGGCCCTTGAAGAACACCAGTTGCTTGCGGCCCTGTTGCCCGATACCGCCGAAGCACTCCGCACCAATCGCAGCGGCATGCTGCGGGCGATGCTGATTGATGGCCTGCGCAGTACCGACAGGCGCATCGAGGACGACAAGCCGGTGACGCCAGCCTTCCTCTACGCCGTGCTGCTGTGGCCGGCCTACTGTCGTGAGCTCGCGCGCCTGCAGGCGCTCGGCATCGACGCGATGGCCGCGCAGCAGCGCGCCGCCGACCGTGTGACCCTGCGCCAGGTGCAGCGCATCGCGTTGCCACGGCGCTTTTCCTTGCCGATGCACGAAATTTGGATGCTGCAGCCGCGCTTTGCGCTGCGGCAGAAGAAGCGGGTGAATCGAATGCTGGCGCACCCACGTTTCCGCGCTGCGTTTGATTTTCTCGAGTTGCGAGCGAACATGGCCCCGCAACTTGCTGACGATCTCGCTTTTTGGCGCAACGCACAGATTGAACAACACGACATCCCCGCCGCGATCGGCGATGACGCTTCCCTGCGAGAGGACGGCACCGATCCCTCTCTAGCTTCCGTCGAGCCACAGAAAGCGCGGCCGCGCCGTCGCCATCGTCCGCGCGGTGCTGGCACCTCCTGATTGCGATGCAGCCCGCGCAGGTACCACGTCGCGCTTGGATCGGCCTCGGCGGCAATCTAGGCGATGTCGGGCGAACCTTCGATTCGGCGCTCGCGGCATTGGAGGCTCTCGCCGGGCTCCAGCTTTTCGCCGTTTCGCGCCGCTACCGGACGCCTGCATGGGGTGTTGCGGCGCAGCCTGATTTCACCAATGCGGTCGCCGAGTTACAGACCGTGCTAGCGCCACATGCCTTGTTGCAGGCGCTGCACGAGATCGAACGCCAGCACGGCCGGGACCGTGCTCGGGAGTCGCGCTGGGGTCCGCGTACGCTCGATCTCGACCTATTGGCCATCGAGGGCGTGGTGCTTGATACGGCCACATTGCAGCTTCCGCATCCACGCCTCGCCCAACGCGCCTTTGTGTTGGTGCCGTGGGCCGAAATCTGCCCCGATTTCCACATCCCAAGCCTCGGGCGCGTCAGCGCGCTGCGCGATGCGCTGGATCATGCGGGTATCGAGGCGATACCTTAGTCGCCCCTTCGAGCCGGCAAGCTGCCCCGCCATGTATGCCAACGACGCTTCCGCGCCACGCCGCGCCCTGACCCTGCCCGATCTGCGGCGGAAAAAACAGGAAGGCGCGCCCATTGTCGCCCTGACGGCATACGACGCCCTGTTCGCCGCCGCGCTCGACGCCGAGGGCATTGACCTCGTGCTGGTCGGTGACTCACTCGGTATGGTGGTACAGGGCCACGCCAGTACGCTGCCGGTCACCACCACGGACATCGTCTACCACTGCACGGCAGTGGCACGCGGCTTGCGTTACGCGTTGCTGGTGGCGGACATGCCCTTCGGTGCCGATGCCACGCCGGAGCGCGCACTCGATGTTGCGCTGCGCATGCTCAAAGAAGGTCAGGCGGCGATGGTGAAAATTGAGGGCGCGGGTGAGAAGCTCCACGTCATTCGCTTTCTCGTCGAGCGCGAAATCCCAGTCTGCGCGCATCTGGGTCTCACGCCGCAGTCGGTGCACCGGCTTGGCGGCTACAAGGTGCAGGGCCGTGAGGCTGCTGCTGCCGAGCAGCTTCAACGCGATGCAATGGCCGTTGAAGCCGCCGGTGCCAGCGCGCTGGTGTTGGAGTGCGTGCCCGCAACGCTGGCGGCTGCGATCACGCGCAGCGTCGGCATCCCAACCATCGGCATCGGTGCGGGCGTGGACTGCGATGGGCAGATCCTTGTGCTGCACGACCTGCTGGGCGTTGGTGCCGGGCCTCGTCCGCGCTTCGTCAAGAACTTCCTCGCCGAAGGCGGCTCGGTGCAAGGCGCCATACGCGCCTATGCCGATGCGGTCCGCGCCCGTACTTTTCCCGGCCCCGAGCACGCCTATACATGATCCGCACCGTCAGCACCCTCGCCGAGCTTCGCTCCAGACTGGTTGGTTGGCGCAACCAAGACCAGCGTATCGCGCTCGTCCCGACCATGGGCAATCTCCACGCGGGGCATTTCTCGCTGGTGGCGTTGGCGAAACAGAATGCAGACAGAGTTGTCGCCAGCGTATTCGTGAACCCGACACAATTCGGCCCGAGCGAGGACTTTTCGCGTTACCCGCGCACGCCGAAAGCCGATGCGGAAGGTCTTGCGAAGGCGGGTTGCGATCTGCTCTACCTGCCCGGCGTCGAAACCATGTATCCGCTCGGTGTCGACGGAGCCGCGCGCATCCATTTGCCGGGTATTGCCGAAGTGCTCGAAGGTGCCCATCGGCCCGGGCATTTCGACGGTGTGGCAACCGTCGTGGCGCGCTTGTTCAACATGGTGCAACCCGACGTTGCGCTATTCGGCCGCAAGGACTACCAGCAGTTGCAAGTGATTCGTCACCTCGCTCGCGACCTCGCATTTGCGGTTGACATCATGTCCGCGCCGACGGTTCGCGAGCCGGATGGTTTGGCGATGAGTTCGCGCAATCAATACCTCACCAGTGAGGAGCGCTCGACCGCCGTCGAAATCCTGCACAACCTGCACACGATGCGCGAACAAGTCGCGCAAGGGCTTCCGCTCGCGGGCATCGAAGAATCTGCGGTGGAGCGTTTAGTCGCAGCCGGATTCGTGGTTGACTACGTGGCCGTGCGTCGCCCGGATCTCAGCATCCCGCAGGCGGGTAACGAGCCAGGCCTGCTGGGCTTGATTGCGGCGTGCCTTGGCCGCACGCGATTGATCGATAACCTCGAATTTGACGGCGTCGACACGCGCTGAACACGAATTGCGCGAGCATAATCCCGCTTGGGGCCTACAGGCCCGATTGTCGGTTCCAATCTCGGAGCCTACACTCTGCCTCTTCACGCACCCGGACCACCCCCATGCAGCTCACCCTGCTGAAAGCCAAGATCCACCGCGCTTCCGTCACTCACGCCGAGCTTCATTACGAAGGCTCCTGCGCCATCGACGGTCGGCTGCTCGATGTGTCGGGCATCCGTGAGTACGAGCAAGTGCATATCTACAACATCAACAACGGTGCGCGCTTCGTCACTTATGCCATTCGTGGTGAAGAGGGCAGCGGCGTGATCTCCGTGAACGGCGCCGCCGCGCACCTCGCCGGCCCGGGTGATCTCATCATCATCTGTGCCTACGCCCAATTGGACGAAGCCCAAGCGGCTCAGTTCAAGCCGATGCTGCTCTACGTCGATCGTCAGAACCGTCTGACCCACACCAATCAAAGCATCCCGGCCCAGGCTGCCTGAGTCGGCGAAGGCGAATGCACCCCGTTGCCTCACGCCTCAAACATCTAGAGTCCCACGGTGCTCGTCTCGTGGGCCAATCGCTGCAGCAGTTGATGAGCGTCGACGCTGGACGCTCCACGCACATGGCCTTGAGGGTCGACGGTTTGTACGCGAACTTCGCGCGCCAGCACGTCGATGCCGAAGCGCTGGCAGCGCTGCTCAGCGTTGCGCAGGCCAGTGGCATGGGTGCCGCCATTCGCGACCTGCTGCACGGCGAGAGCGTCAATCGCTCGGAAGGCCGGCCTGCGTTGCACAGCGCGCTGCGCACGGTGTTCGATGCGCCGCTGGCATCGAAGGCCGCGACGGAGGCCGCGTCTGCCCGTAGGCTTATGGCCGAGATGGCGGCTACGCTGCGCGCAAGTGGCGTGACCGACATTATCAACATCGGTATTGGTGGCTCCGATCTCGGCCCGCGTCTGGCGCTCGACGCGCTGAAGGATTTTGGCGACGGCCGCTTTGCCATTCACTTCCTCAGCAATGTCGACGCTCATGCGGCGACGCGCTTGCTCGGCACGCTTGATCCAAGCAAGACCGCAGCCATTCTCGTCTCGAAGAGCTTCGGCACGCAGGAGACTCTGCTCAACGGCCAACTCGTCCGTGATTGGTTGGGCGGCGGCGAGCGCCTGTATGCGGTGAGCGCGAACGTGGCGAAAGCCGAGGCCTTCGGCATTGATTCCTCGCGCGTGCTGCCGATGTGGGACTGGGTCGGCGGCCGCTACTCGCTGTGGTCGACGGTGGGTTTCTCGGTATTGCTCGCACTCGGCGAAGACGGCTTCACGCAGATGCTGGCCGGGGCGGAAGCGATGGATCGGCATTTTTTGGATGCGCCGGCCGAATCGAACCTGCCGCTCATGCACGCGTTGTTCGCCGTTTGGAACCGCAACATCGAGGGCCACGCCGCACAAGCGATACTGCCCTACGACGAGCGTCTGCGCCTGCTGCCGGCTTATCTGCAGCAGTTGGTGATGGAAAGCCTCGGTAAGCGCGTCGATCACGAAGGCAACGCCATCGCGCATGCCACCGTGCCGGTGCTCTGGGGCGGCACGGGCACCGACAGCCAGCACAGTTTCTTCCAGGCCCTACATCAGGGCACGCAGGTGGTGCCGGCGGATTTCATCGGCGTCATCCAGCCCGATCACTTGCACGGCGATCAGCATCGCGTGCTGCTTGCGCATTTGCTTGCGCAGAGCGAGGCATTGGCGAATGGCGATGCGGGCGCGACACCGCGGCAGCACTCGCCGGGCGATCGGCCGAGCACCATGATCCTGCTTGACCGTTTGACTCCGCGCAGCTTTGGCACGCTGCTGGCACTGTACGAACACAGCGTCTACGCGCAGTCGGTGATCTGGGGCATCAATGCCTTCGATCAGTTCGGCGTCGAGCTGGGCAAAACCTTGGCCGCTGTCCTGCTGCCGGTGCTGGAGGGCCGGGCGCAGGCGCAGGACCCGGTCAGCGCAGCGCTGGCGGCGGAGATCCACGCGCGCGGCTGAGTGCGCTGCTGGCGCTGGCACTCCGTGGCCCGCACAGATGGCTGTCGTGATGGCGTGCCGCATTCAACACGGCGCTTTGGCCGCCTGCTCCGCCAGCGCCCATTCGACATGCTCGCGCACCAGTGCGGAGTCATGATCGGCGCGTTGCCGCAGCGCAGCAACCACGCTTGTCGAGTGCGGCGCATTGCCCAGTGCTACCGCGATATTCCGCAGCCAAGCGCTATGTCCACTGCGGCGGATGGCTGAGCCTTCAGTGCGTTGCAGGAACTCGTCTTCCTGCCATGCGAACAGCTCGACCAGCGAGGCGCTGTCGAGGCCGTTGCGCGGCTCGAAGTCGGGCAGGGTGTGGCGCTTGGCGAACTTGTTCCAAGGGCAGACGAGCTGGCAGTCATCGCAGCCGAAGATGCGATTGCCCATCGGCTTGCGGAACTCGAGCGCGATCGTGCCGGGGTTCTCGATGGTCAGATAGCTGATGCAGCGCCGTGCATCCAAAACGTTCGGCGCGATGATGGCCCGCGTGGGGCAGACCTCGATGCAGCGCGTGCAGGTGCCGCAGTGCTCGCTGGCGGGTTCATCGACCGGTAGTGGCAGGTCGGTGTAGAGCTCGCCGAGGAAGAACCAACTGCCGGCCTTGGTATTGATGACGCAGGTGTTTTTGCCGATCCAACCCAAGCCTGCGTCGCGGGCCAGCGCGCGTTCGAGCACCGGGGCCGAGTCGACAAAGGCGCGGTAGCCAAACGGCCCAACGACCTCGGCGATGCGGTCTGCCAGCTTTTGCAATCGAACACGCAACACCTTGTGGTAATCGCGGCCGAGCGCGTAGCGGGCGACGTAAGCCCGGGTGCCGTCCGCCAGCGTCTGCCAGCATGCCGCATCGTCATCGACGCCGTAGTCCATGCGCAGGCTGATGACGCGAACGGTGCCGGGCACGAGTTCGGCCGGGCGGCTGCGCTTGCTGCCGTGCGCGGCCATGTAGGCCATCGAGCCGTGATGCCCGTCGGCCAGCCAGCGTTCGAGGTGTGCTTCGTCGGGCCCCAGCGTGCCCGTGCTGATGCCGGCTTGCTGAAAGCCGAGATCGCCGGCCCAGCGCTTGATGTTGGCGGCGAGCTCGGCCCAATCGTGCATGCCGCGAAGTATAGAATCGGCGCATGCCTCACGCTCTCCCGCTGTATTGCACCGAGTCGGTGCGCGCCATCGAGCGTGCGGCCGGCGCACACGGACTGGATGCCAGCGTGCTGATGGCGCGTGCCGGGGCTGCCGTCGCCGCTTTGGCGGTCGAACGTTGGCCGCAGGTGCGCAGTGTCGGCGTCTTGTGCGGGCCGGGCAACAACGGCGGGGACGGCTATGTCGCGGCGCTGGCCCTGCTTCGCGCGGGGCTGGATGTCGCGGTCATCCATGCCGGTGAGCCACGCACGTCCGAGGCCCGCGCCGCCGCCCGGGCCTGGGCTGACGCCGGCAAAGGCGTCATCACCGCCGGTGCCGCATTGCCGCGCTTTGGATTGCTGATCGATGCGCTGTTCGGTGTCGGCTTGCGTCACGCGCCTGAAGGTGTTTTGGCCGAAACATTGCGAGTCATTGCGGCGCTGCGTCTGCCGGTGTTGTCCATCGACGTTCCTTCGGGCATCGATGCCGACTCGGGCAGTGCATTCGGGGCGGCATTGCGCGCCGATGTCACGCTGTGTTTACTTGCGGCCAAACGCGGTCTATTCACCGCTGCGGGCCGCGAGTCGGCGGGCGAGATCCGCATCGACGGCTTGGGCGTACCGCGCGAAGCCTTCGCCGGGATAGTGCCGAATGCGCTCGGTATCGCCTCGCCGGCCTTGCGCACCGCCTTGCCGGTACGCGAGATCGACAGTCACAAGGCCCGGCATGGCCGGGTGCTCTGCATCGGTGGGGAGGTCGGCATGGAAGGCGCGCTGGTGCTCAGCGCCGAAGCGGCTGCGCGCGCCGGAGCGGGCAGTGTGGTCGCATGGACGCGTGCTGGTGCGGTTGCGGCGCTGCATGCGCGGCGGCCCGAGGTGATGGCGCTCGCCGTCCATGCCGGTGCGGCCGCTGGGGCCGGTTTGCGCGTGGACGCGGCAGCGATTCGCAGGGTTTCGGCAAACGTCATCTCGCTGGGCTCAGGGCTCGGACAAAATCCCTGGGGCCGCGAATTATTTGAACTGGCACTCGCGACCGACCTTCCCTTGGTGCTGGACGCCGATGCCTTGAACTGGCTCGCGATCAATGCTCGGCCGCTGCCGCGCGCGGTGCTGACCCCGCATCCGGGAGAGGCCGCGCGCCTGCTCGGCCTACCCGTCGCCGCGGTGCAGGCCGATCGCTTTGCGGCACTGGTGGCGCTGGTCGAACGGTTCGAGTGCGCGGTGGTGCTGAAGGGTGCTGGCACGCTCATCGGTGCGCCGGGAGAGCGTCCGCGCGTGTTGTTGGCGGGAAATCCGGGCATGGCGTCGGCCGGTATGGGTGATGTTTTGGCTGGCGTCATTGCCGCGCTCGTTGCGCAGGGCCTGCCGCCCTTCGAGGCGGCGTGGGTCGGCGCGCTGGCGCACTCGGCGGCCGGCGATCAAGCCGCTGCGGGGCAGCCGCGCGGGCTCTTGGCCGGTGACCTTCTCGACACCTTGCGGCAGGTGTTGAACCCGTGAGCGCGTTCATGCCTTTGTTGGGATTGCACTTGCCCGATGCAGACGCGACGGCCGCTCTCGGTGCCGCGCTGGCGCGGCATCGCCCGGAGCGCGCCGTGCTGTATTTGCAAGGCGAGCTCGGTGCGGGAAAATCGAGTCTGGCGCGGGCACTGTTGCGCGAATTGGGCGTGCGGGGTGCCATTCGCAGCCCCACTTACACACTGGTTGAGCGCTATGCGGTCGCAGGCGGAGAGGCCGCGCATCTCGACTTGTACCGATTGGGTGAGGCAGCCGAAGCAGACTTTCTCGCCCTCGACGAACTTCAAGCCAGCGCCGCATTGTGGCTGGTGGAGTGGCCCGAGCGCGGGGCCGGATATTTGCCGCCGCCGGATCTGATCCTGCGGCTGCGGGTCGTTGCGGACGGGCGTTTTGTCGAGGCAGAGCCAAAAAGTACCGTCGGGCGTGCATGGTGGACGGCGGCACTTAGCTCTCCTTCATGATGCTTTTTGCGAGGAAGTCATCGCAGGCTCTGGATTGCAAAGGAAAAAACCCTTGCAAACAGGCGCTCTCGATGGTTGAATCGTGCCCATGTCGCGCGCCGCCACCCTCCATTGGACCCGTTGGCTGCATCTGGCCGTTCTTGCGGTCGCCTTGGTGTACGCGACGTTTGCCCACGCCGGGACCGAGCTTTCGCAGTTGCGCTTGAGCGCAGGCGATGCCACCACCCGCGCCGAGCTGAGGCTGACGAACCCGCCCGGCGACTACAAAGTCTTCAGTCTTCGCAACCCCGATCGTTTGGTGCTCGACCTGCCGGCCACGACCTTGGCCGCCGGTTTTCGCGCGCCGGCCCCGAATGGCCGCGTTATTGGCGTGCGCACCGGCGTTCCGCAGCCCGGAAAGCTGCGCATTGTTTTTGATCTCGCCGGCACGGTACGGCCACGCACGCACGTCGAAGGGCAGGGAGCCGAAGCGCGGCTGGTGCTGGAAATGTTCCGCGGCGACGAGCCTTCGCCGGTATTGGCCGCGTCCAGCACTGCGCCTCCAGCCGCGCGCCCCGGCAGTGAACCGGCCTCGGCACCCGCGGCTGCCTCCGGCCCTGTGGGTCGCCGCGAACTCATCATCGCCATCGACGCCGGCCACGGTGGCCGCGACCCCGGTGCGATTGGTGGCGGTGGAACCTTCGAGAAAACAGTCACTTTGCAGGTGGCGCGAAAGCTGGCCGAGGAAATCGATCGCCATCCGGGTATGCGCGCACTGATGATCCGCGACAGCGACGTGTTCATTCCGCTCGGTCGCCGCTACCAAAAGGCCCGCGAGGCGCAGGCCGACCTGTTCATTTCCCTGCATGCCGATGCCGCGCATAACCGGCAGGCACGCGGTGCGTCGGTGTTTGTGCTTTCAACCAGCGGTGCATCGAGCGAGGCCGCGCGTTTTCTTGCCGACCGCGAGAACAACGCCGATCTGGTCGGCGGAGTCAGCCTCGAGGACAAGGACAACAATCTCGCGGCGATTTTGCTTGATCTCTCGCAGAGCGCGACGCTGCGCGTTTCCGACGAAGCCGCCGGCCATGTGCTGGACGAATTACGCAGCGTCGGCAAGACCCACAAGCCGCAGGTCGAACGCGCCAATTTCTGGGTGCTGCGCTCGCCCGATGTCCCTTCGATGTTGGTGGAGACCGGCTTCATCACCAATGCCGAGGACGAGCGCAAGCTCAATGATCCGGCGTTCCGGCGCCGCATCGCCGAAGTCATCGCCCGCGGGGTTGGCGATTTTTTTGGCTCGCAGCCGCCGCCCGGCACGTGGTTCGCGGCAAATCCCTCGCGCGGCAGCCGCCAGCACCTGGTGGCTCGCGGCGAAACGCTCGGCCTCATCGCGGCACGCCATGGCGTGTCGGTGAATCAACTGCGCAGCGCCAACGACAAACGCAACGATGTCGTTCGAGTGGGTGAGCGTCTGCGTATCCCGGCCGCACCGGAGTAAGCGCTCTGCCCGTCAGCGCGGCGCTGCCGGTGTTATCCCGCAGCCGGTGTCATCCCACAGCCGGTGTTATCCCGCAGCCGGTGTTATCCCAAGCCGTTAGTATCGCGCTTTGTTCCTGCGTGATGCTGGTATGCCGATTCAACTGCTTCCCGATGTTCTCATCAACCAAATCGCCGCTGGCGAAGTGGTGGAGCGGCCCGCCTCGGTGGTCAAAGAACTGGTCGAGAATGCGCTGGATGCGGGTGCCCAGCGCGTCGATATCGAGTTGGAGGACGGTGGCACGCGGCTGATCCGTATCCGCGATGACGGGATGGGCATGGTGCCAACCGACCTGCCGCTGGCGGTGGCGCGGCACGCCACCAGCAAGATCAGCAGCCTCGATGATCTCGAAGCCGTGGCTACACTCGGCTTTCGCGGCGAGGCATTGCCGTCGATCGCCTCGGTGAGCCGTTTCTCGCTGACTTCGCGCAGCGCGCAGCACGAGCACGGTGCGCGGTTTGAAGTCGAAGGGGGGCGCGTCGGCGAGCTGGCACCGCATCCGCATCCACGCGGCACGACGGTTGAAGTGCGTGACCTGTTTTTCAACCTGCCGGCGCGGCGTAAGTTCCTGAAAGCCGAGCGTACCGAGCTAGGACACGTCGAAGATTGGCTGCGCCAACTGGCGCTCGCGCGCCCGCAGGTCGAACTGCGCCTGAGCCACAACGGCCGTTTGTTGCGCCACTATCGTCCGCAGGGCGAGGATGTACCGCAGCGGCTTGCTGAAGCCTTGGGCGCGGAGTTCCACGCGCGTTCGCTGGGCATCGACCACAGGCTCGCGGGCCTGCGTCTGCATGGCTGGATCGGCCTGCCGACGGCGTCGCGCAGTAGTGCCGATCAGCAGTTTTTCTACGTCAATGGCCGCGCGGTGCGGGATCGCGTTGTCGCTCACGCGGTGCGCCAAGCCTACGCCGATGTGCTCTACCACGGCCGTCACGCGAGCTTCGTACTGTTCCTAGAGCTTGATCCGCGCCGCGTCGATGTCAACGTGCATCCGGCCAAGCACGAGGTGCGCTTTCGTGATGGCCGGCTGGTCCACGATTTCCTGTTCCGCACCCTGCACGAGGTACTCGCTGGCGCGCGCCCCGGCGAGGCCGCAGCGGCTCCGATGAGCCCGGTGAGCCCGCTGTCCAGCCCGGTAGTGGGATTGCCACAGTGGGCAGGAAACGAGCAAGCGCGGCTCGGATTGCGGGTTGGCGAAGCGGTGTCGGCCTATCGCGCGCTGTACGCAGCTCCGCCTGTTTCATCCAACGACGCGCTGGCAACGATGATCGACGCCAGTCAAGCGCCGCCGCTCGGCTTCGCACTGGCGCAGCTCCATGGTGTGTACGTGCTGTCGCAGAATGCTCAAGGCTTGGTACTCGTCGATATGCATGCGGCGCATGAGCGCATCACCTACGAGCGCATGAAAGCCGCTTTCGCTGCGCAGGATCTGCGCGCGCAGCCGCTATTGGTGCCGGAGAGCCTGGCGCTTGGCGAGCGTGAAGCCGATGCCGCTGAACAGCACGCCGAGTTGCTGGCGTCATTGGGCTTCGAGCTTCGCCGCAGTGGGCCGCAGTCGGTGTCGCTGTGGAGTGTGCCGAGCCTGCTGGCCGATCTCGATCCCAAACCCTTGCTGCTCGATGCGCTGGCTGATTTGCGCGAACATGGCAGCACGCGCAAGGTCGATGAAGCCGTACACCGCTTGTTGGCGGCTTGGGCCTGTCGTACCTCGGTGCGCGCGAACCGCCGTCTGACCCTGCCGGAGATGAACGCCCTGCTGCGCGACATGGAAGCGACGGAGCGCGCCGCGCAGTGCAATCATGGTCGCCCCACCTACGTCCAACTGGCACTCGCCGAATTGGATCGCTTGTTCCTTCGTGGCCGATAAGGAGCCTCGATGCACCCGTCCACCATTCCTCACGTACCGGCACCGAAAACCCGCGCCGGGTCATCGCGGATCGGATCGAAACTTGGCTTCCTCACTATGGTCAGTATTGTGTTAGCCGCGCTCGCGCTTGGTGGGTGTGCGGATGAATCCGCCGCTCCGTCGCAAGCCGAGCGCGATGCCCAAGCGGCGCGCGAGCGTGCAGCCGAGCAAGTCGCTGTGGTGCATGCCCGCAGCGTCGAGGCGGTGCGCGAGCGCCGCCTACAGAATCTTCAAAAGCCCGATGGCTGGCTTTCCTTGGTTGGCCTGCATTGGTTGCAGCCAGGGCATAGCTTCGTCGGTAGCGGCGCGACCATGGGGGTTCGTCTGGCGATCGGCCCGGAGGAACTGGGCCTCATCACGTTGCACGACCAGACCGTGAGTTTCCGGCCCAACATGCGTTCGGGCCTCAGCTTCGACGGTCAGCCGGCCCGCCGCGGCACCCGCACGCTCACCTCGGATGCCGACGGTGCCACGCCGACGGTCGTTGGCTTCAACCAGGGCGATGCCAGCTTCATCGTGATCCGCCGCGGCGATCGCTTCGGCTTGCGTGTCCGCGATGCCCTCGCGCCGACGCGAACCGGTTTTACGGGCATCGACTACTTCGATATCGATCCGGCCTTCCGCCTCGATGCGCGCTTTGAAGCCCACCCGCCCGGGCGGATGCTTGGCATCGTCAACGTGCTGGGTATCGAGGAGCCGATGGCAAACCCCGGTGTGCTGGTCTTCGAGAAGGACGGCAACGAGTACCGGCTGGAAGCCCTCGATGAGGGCGATGGACGCCTGTTCCTGATCTTCGCCGACCGCACCAGCGGCCACGAAAGCTACCCCGCCGCGCGCTTTCTGTATGCCGAGCAGCCGGGCGCGAGCGCTACGACCGTGCTCGATTTCAACCTCGCCTACAACCCGCCCTGTGCGTTCACCGCCTTTTCGACCTGCCCGCTGCCACCGGCCGCAAACCGCCTTGATTTGCGCGTCGAAGCCGGCGAGAAGAAACCGCGCAGACCGACATCCCCGCAGTTGGCCTCGACCAACAGCTCGCCCAGCGCGCGGCTTTAAGCGGCATCCATCGCAACGCGCCAGCGTGGGTCGAGCGGCGGCGGAGCCGGCACCAAGTCGATGCAATCCACTGGGCAGGGCGCGATGCATAGCTCGCAGCCGGTGCAGTCATCCTCGATGACGACATGCAAGAACTTCGGCGCGCCGATGATGGCGTCGACCGGGCAAGCGACGATGCATTTGAAGCAGCCAATGCAGTCGTCTTCGCGGATACGCGCAAGCTGCGGCGGCTTTTCGATGCCATGTTCGGCGGAGAGCGGTTTTGCTTCGCGCCCGAGAAGTTTCGCCAGCGCATGGATGCCGGCCTTGCCGCCAGGTGGGCATTGGTTGATGTCGGCCTCGCCGCGCACGATCGCCTCGGCATAGGGCCGGCAACCGGGGTACTTGCACTGGCCGCACTGCGTCTGCGGCAGCAGGTCGTTGATCTGCTCGACCAGCGTCGCGTCCGCCACTCGGGAGCGCTGTTTCACCCAGCCGAGCAGGGCGGCGAACCGTGTCTGCAGGAAGGCGCTCATGAGCACTCGCTCGCCTCAGCGCACCGGCATACCGGGCAGCGCACCAGCGTCGGCGTCGAGCAGGGCCAGCGCAGCGCCGTCGAATCCGGCGGAGAGGATCATCCCTTCGCTCAGGCCGAAGCGCATCTTGCGCGGTGCCAAGTTGGCGATGAACACCACGTTTCGGCCGATGAGCTGTTCTGGTGCGCCGTAGCTGGCGCGAATGCCGGAGAAGATCTGCCGTTCGCCGAGCTCGCCGGCATCGAGCTTGAAGCGCAGCAGCTTGTCGGAACCCTCGACGAAGCCGCACTCCAGCACCAGACCGATGCGCAGGTCGAGCTTGGCAAAGTCCTCGATGCCGATGAAGGCCGGGGCGTCGGCGGCAGCGGCGAGGGAGTCTTTCGAGGCGTCGATCATGGTGTCGATCTGCTTTTGTTCGATGCGGGTGAGCAGGGGTTCGTAGGGGCGGATGGCACGGCCCAGCAGCGCCGTGGCAGCATCACTCCAGCCATTGACCGGCGCGTCGAGGAAAGCTTCGGCCCGCGCGCACAGCGCCGGCAGGATGGGCTTCAAGCCGATGGCCAGCAGGCGGAACAGGTTGAGCCCCTGCGTGCAGACGCGCTGCAGCTCGGCGTCGCCGCCCTCGGCCTTGGCGATGACCCAGGGCTTCTTCTCGTCGACGTAGCGGTTGGCTTCGTCGGCCAGCGCCATCACCGCGCGCACGGCGGCGGCGGCGTCGTCGTCGAGGTAGTGGCCGCGCACCACGTCGAGGGCCTCGACGAAGCGCGCGACCATGGCCGGGTCGTCAAGTTCAGCGGAAAGTTGGCCGCCGAAGCGCTTCTCGATGAAGCCCGCACAGCGGCTGGCGATATTGACGAACTTGCCCACCAAGTCGGAGTTCACCCGCGCCATGAAGTCGGACAGGTTGAGGTCGAGGTCGGTGACGCCGCCCGAGCTTTTCAGCGCGTAGTAGTAGCGCAGCGCTTCGGGCGGCAGGCCGGCATCGAGGTAGGTGCGGGCCTGGATGAAGGTGCCGCGCGACTTGCTCATCTTGTCGCCGTTCACCGTCAGGTAGCCGTTGACGTGCAGGCGCGTCGGCGTGCGGTGCCCGGAGCCCCGCAGCACCGCCGGCCAGAACAGACCGTGGAAGTTGACGATGTCCTTGCCGAGAAAGTGGTGCAGTTCCGTCTCGCCCTTGGCGTTGCGTTCTGCTTTCAGGAAGGCGTCGAAGTCGATTTTGCGCGCTTCGCACAGCGCCTTGAAGCTCGACAGGTACCCGATCGGCGCATCCAGCCAGACGTAGAAGTACTTGCCCGGCGCGCCGGGGATCTCAAAGCCGAAGTAGGGCGCGTCGCGCGAGATGTCCCAAGCGCGCAGGCCGGAGTCCACCCACTCCATCAGCTTGGCGCGCACACCCGGATGCGCGACGTCCCCGGCCAGCCACTCGCGCAGGAAAGCCTCGAAGCGGCTGAGTTCGAAGAAGTGGTGCTCGCTCATCCGCAGTTCCGGCGTCGCGCCCGACACCACCGAGCGCGGGTTTTTCAATTCGGTCGGCGAATAGGTCGCGCCGCAGACTTCGCAGTTGTCGCCGTACTGGTCGGCCGCGCCGCAGTTCGGGCACTCGCCCTTGATGTAGCGGTCGGGCAGGAACATCTCGCGGACGGGATCGAACAATTGCTGGATCGGTCGGATGCCGATGTGGCTGTTGGCTTTGAGCGCAGCGTAGATCGCTTCGGTCAGCGCACGGTTGCCCGCGCTGTGGGTCGAGTCGTAGTGATCGAAGCCAACAAGGAAGTCGGCGAAATCGCGCTCGTGGCGGGCCTGCACGCCGGCGACGAACGCCTCGGGCGTCGTGCTGGCTTTCTCCGCCGCCAGCATGATCGGCGTGCCGTGGGTGTCGTCGGCGCAGACGAAATGCGTGGTGCCGCCGGCCATGCGCCGGGCACGCACCCAGACGTCGGCCTGGATGTAGCCGACCAGATGCCCGAGGTGGATCTCACCGTTGGCGTAGGGCAGGGCAGTGGTGACGAGAGCAGGCGCGGGCGGCGCCGTTGCGGGAGCAGGGGAGGTCATTGGCGTCGCAGGAAAGGCAGGCCGCGATTATCGCAGATGGCGGAAAAAACGAAGCCCGGCGCGGGGCCGGGCTTCGGGTTGCAGCAGCGGTGCGAAATCAGAACCTGTAGATCGCGCTCAGGGCGTAACGCTTGCCCAGCGTGTCGTAGAAGCCAAGGCCGGCCAGCGGGAAGGGTGGCTCTTCGTCGGTGAAGTTGGTCACCGCGAAGCGGAAGCGCAGATCGCCCTCGAGGAAGCTCACATAAGCACCAGCATCGAAGCTGGTGTGGCTCTTATAGCGCATGATGTCTTGCAGTTCCGCCGAGATGTTGTTGCCGACATTCACCGGGCCGGTGTAATTACCCTGCACGTTGAAACCCCAGCGCTCGTGGTCGTAAGCGATGCCGAACTGGTACTCGTTGTCCGGGGTGCCGACGATGCCCGTCAGGTTGGTGTTGACGATGTTGTTGGTCGAGGAATCTAGCGCCAGACGGCGGAAGGCGGTGACCGAGAAATTCAGCGTGCCGCCGTAATTGAAGCCCCAATCGGCTAGGTTTTGGGCGTAGCTGAGCTCACCAGAATAGCCGCGGAAGTTCAGATAGCCGCCGTTGACGAAACCGGTTTGCACGAAGGTGATCTGGCCGGCGGCGTCACGGACGATGCGCCTGCAGAAGGTGTTGCCGTTGCGGGCATCGGCGGCGTTGAAGTCGAAATTGTCGAAACAGCCGGTGGCGATATCGGCCGTACCGAGATTTGCAATCACATTGCTGATTTCGATGTTGTAGTAATCCACCGCCAGCCGCAGGCCCTCGACCCAGCGTGGTTGGATTAGTACGCCGAAGTTCACCGCGTCGGAGGACTCGTTCATCAGGCTGGCATCACCCTGGCTGGTGATCGGTACGGTGGCGGTGACGGCGTTGGAGAGGAAGGTCGCGCCGCTGATGCCGAGTTGCTGGAACAGCGCCGCGCAGTTGGCTTGCCGCGTGGCCGGGCGGGTGCCGCCGGCCTGGTTCGGGGCATGGCAGGGGTCGGGTACCGTCGAGAAGGCGCTGACCACTGGCGTGAACAGCTCGACCAGCGAGGGCGCGCGCAGCGAACGAGTGAAATTACCGCGCAGCTCGATGTCCTCGATCGGACGCCATTGCAGGCCGTAGGTGTAGGTATCGAACACGCCGTTCACGGTGTTGTCGACGCGGCGGAACTTGCCGGTTAGATCCAGCCGGTGCAGGCCGAAGATGCCGGCCTCGGAATCGACGAGCGGGGCGAAGAACTCGACGAAGGCTTCCTTGGTCGCGAACGAACCCGTCAGCGGGAGGATGGCCACGCTGCGGCCACGCCCGGCGCGCTGGAAGGCGTCGGGCTGGAAGTCGAGCCGCTCGATACGGCGCTCGAAGCCACCGTTGAAACTGAAGGAGCCGCCCCACATGTCGAACAGCTCACCGCCGAGGTTAGCGTTGAACACCTCTTGCTCTTGCGCAGCGCGTGCCACCAAGTCGACGGTGACGTAGTTGCGCGCCGCCGCGCTCGGGCGGCCTTCGCCGAAGAGGTTCAACGGCACGCAGTTCGGATCGGCGATCGGGGCGAGCCCGCCGGAAATGATCAGGCCGGGGGTTGGGGTGGTGCTACACACCACATTGCCACCGACCACGGCGACGTTCAGGGCATTGCTGAAGCGCTGTTGGTCGATCTGGCGGCTGAAGAAGTCGCCCGAGTTGCGGCCCCATGTGTAGCTCATCTCCCAGCGAAAGTCGCGATCGCCGAACGGCAGCAGACCATCGGCACCAAACACCGCGCGGCGAGTCAGTACTTCGCTGGACGCATTGTTCTCGACCAGATCGCGGTGGGCGCGGCTCAGGCGGAAGCTGGTGATGCCGTTGGCCGCCAGCACGTCGCGGTTCTGCTGGCTGAGCAGCGGGTAATCATTGCGGAAGGTAATCACACCCGACTGTCCGGGAAACAAGTTGGCGTTCCAGTTGTACTGGTCAACCAGCTCGAGCGAGTTGGCCGAGTACTGGAAGCCTTCGAAGAACAGCCTCGTCGTGTCGCTGAGGTTGAACGACGACATCAGGTTGAAGGTTTCACGCTCCAAGTCGCTGATCAGCTGGATGCTTTCCTGCAGGTTCAGGCCGTCGCCGCCCGAGGCGCTCGAAGTACCGAAGTTGATACCGGGGTTGAAACTCACCAGATCGCCATTTGGCGCGAATTGCAGATAGGTGGTGCCAGCCGTGCCGAAGCCGCGCAAGCGGCCATCGGGCAGGTTGAAGGCGCCGGTTGCCGGCAGCGCCAGGCCGCCGAAGGTCAGCGAGAATAGGCGGCGGTCGCGGATGAGCACGTTGTTCGCGATGCCATCGGCCACGGCCGAGGGCGTGCAGGTCTGGAATGGTGTGTTCGGGTTCACGCGGCCGTCGTTGCCCGGCGTACGGCCCGGCTGCGTCGTCGTGATGCTCGATGCGCCCGTGGTGCAGGGGTTCGGCGCGAAAAAGAACGCGTTCGCAATACGCGCGCGCTCGGTGCCGAGCACGCCGTCTGAGGTGTCACGCGTGGCGGCGATGGTAATGTTGCCGAGGCCATTGCCGAAGTTCTCGCCAAAAATGGCGGAGATGCTGCTGCGCTCATTGTCGCCGCGGTCGGTGATGCCATAGGTCATGCTGACCTCGGTGCCTTCGAAGTCGCGGCGGGTGATCACATTGACCACGCCGGCGATGGCGTCGGAGCCATAGGTTGGAGCACCACCAATGGCGATATTCTCGATGCGCTCGATCAACTGAGACGGGATCGCGTTGAGGTCGACTTGACCGCCCGGGGCCGCCGGCCCACCCGGGGGGGCCGGTCCAAAGATTGTTCCCGGGTTGGAGGTCACGACACGACGGCCGTTGATCAGCGTCAACGTGCGGTTGGTGCCAAGGCCAAAACGGTTGACGAAATTGACACCGACACCGAAGCCGGCTTGCCCGCCTTCAGGTGTAATTCCCGTGCCAAAGCCAGGGAGCTCGTTCAGCGCGTCGGCGATGTTGGTGATACCGCGCTGCTCGATGCGCTCGCGGGTGACGACGGTGGCCGGTTCGAGCGTATCGAAGCCGGCGCGGAAGATACGCGTGCCGGTCACCTGCACTGCTTCAAGTTCCGCGACGTCTTGTTCTTCCGTTTCTTCAGCGGGTGCTTGGCGGGCTGGGTCGGCGGTCGTCGCGGCGGCGGCCTGCTGCTGAGCGAAGGTCGGCGCGGCGATCAGCAGTGCAAGAGCGGCAAGGGTGGCTTGGGCCAGCGGCGAGCGCTGCGGGCGATGATGGTT
>BBPD01001771.1_pt3 | contig 19431 bp, 23 predicted proteins | sample 1344911 | NCBI WGS metagenome assembly BBPD01 (sample SAMD00019088, study PRJDB2971) | groundwater metagenome | biome: freshwater biome; feature: mineral spring; material: ground water | place: USA: CA, Sonoma | collected 2011-09 | depth surface m
GTAGGATAAAAAATGGGGACTGGCGACTGGAACCCCTGGCACCAGGGTATCCTTCAGATGGGGGGGGGATTATGTTTTGAATTTATTTGTGATTTGAGATTTGTTTAAGATTTCCTCGTTAGAAGTAAAAAAACTTCTAAACGGGGTTTGTATCTTCGGATACTTTCCGGGTGTGGCACTTCGGAGAACGGTCTCTACGGTAAATATTGTTTATGGGGGCACATGAAAGTAAATAATCAAATAGGATTGCTCAGGCGCCACAAGCGTATAAGAAAAAAAATATCAGGAACTGAGAAAAGACCGAGACTTTGCGTTCATAGAAGTCATAAAAATTTATACGCTCAGATTATAGATGATACGCAAGGAAAGACACTGGTTTCATTTTCTACTTTAAGCCCTGAATTTTCTGGGCAAAAAGGTGGAAATATTAAGTCTGCAGAATCACTTGGTGAAAAAATAGCAAAGATTGCTGTGGAAAAAGGGCTCAGTGAAGTCGTATTTGACAGGGGTGGCTATCTTTATCACGGGAAGATAAAGGCATTTGCAGACGGAGCTCGCAAGGCAGGTTTGAAGTTTTAAAGGGGGTTAATTTGGCCGAGGAATTAAAAATATCTGAAGAAAAAACATCCACAGAGTCCCCAACCCAGGATGCACCAGTTATAGAAGTTACTCCTAATGTTAAAAGGTCAGATTCTTTGCAGAAAGAAACAATCACGCCCTTTATGGTTAAAGAAAAAGAAGAGGAATGGATAGAAAAGGTTGTAAGTATAAACAGAACCGCAAAGGTTGTAAAGGGGGGAAGAAGAATGGCATTTAGCGCTCTTGTTGTTACAGGCAATAGCCGGGGACAGGTTGGTTTTGGTGTGGGCAAGGCAAACGAGGTAGTAAATGCCATAAGAAAAGGTGGGAACGAGGCCCGTAAGTCTTTATTTAATGTTATGTTAAAAGGTACAACTATTCCTTACCAGGCAATAGGGCACTGTGGGGCTGCAAGAGTTTTAATTAAACCTGCATCAAGGGGTACCGGTGTCATTGCAGGTGGTGCCGTAAGAGCAGTTTGTGAAGTGGCGGGTATAAAAGACATACTTGCAAAATGTCTTAAATCTGATAATCCTGTAAATGTTGTAAGAGCAACGGTTGATGCATTCAAAAAAATGGGAAAGGCAGGATTAAAAGATGAAATTGAATGAGATTGCAAAAATTAAGGGTTGGAGAAAGAATGCAAAAAGGGTCGGCCGTGGGCCTGGCTCAGGGCATGGGAAAACATCCTGCAAAGGACAAAAGGGGCAGACATCAAGAGCGGGAAGAGCCACGAAACCGGGTTTTGAAGGAGGACAGACCCCTCTTATAAAAAGAATACCTAAAAGAGGTTTTACAAGTTATCCCAAAACTGTCTATCAGGTAGTAAATCTTGATAGATTGAATACATTGCAAGATAATACAGAAATTGACTTAAAAGCAATGATAGAAAAAGGATGGATAAAGCACGGTCCTGTAAAAATACTTGGGAAAGGAGAATTAACCAAAAATGTTAGTGTGCAGGCAAATGCGTTTTCAAAAAGTGCAGTGGACAAAATAGAGAAAGCAGGTGGCAAAGCTGTTGCTTTAAGGTCCATACCTCAATAAGTTTATACCAAAGTAGGATTTTCTTGGACAGGACAATAAAAGAAGATATAGGAGATAGTTTCATGGGGACAAGTTTTTTCGTCATTCCACGATTCAATAGGTCCTGCCTGCCAGTGTGCATAGCGGGGAATCCAGGCATAAAGGAGTGATATGTTTAAGGCATTTGCAAATGCTTTTAAAATAGAGGATTTAAGAAAGAAGATTATTATTACTCTTGCACTTCTGTGTGTCTTGAGGATAGGTTCTTATATCCCTGTGCCGGGTATAGACCATGTTGAGCTGGGGAAGTTTATTAGACAGTTGCAGATGGGTTTTGCCGGGCAGGCTGTATTTGGAATGATGGATCTTTTTACAGGTGGTGCAATGAGTCAGTTGACTGTATTTGCGCTTGGTATTATGCCATATATCTCTGCTTCTATTATTTTTCAACTTCTTACCGCTGTTGTTCCCTCATTAGAAAAACTTGCAAAAGAAGGAGAAAGTGGAAGAAGAAAATTAAATACGTATATCAGATATGCAGCAATCGGGATAGGCATATTTCAGGCAATGCTTATAAGTGTTGGGATTGAGAATCCAAGGAATACGGGTGGTTTCTCTCTTGTCTTAAATCCTGGATTGCCTTTTCGTTTTGTAGCCATACTTTCAATGGCGACAGGGACAACATTTATTATGTGGCTCGGCGAGCAGATACAGGAATATGGGATTGGGAATGGTATGTCGCTTATTATCGCAGCAGGCATTGTTTCAAGAATACCTGCTGCTATTGGACTTATGGTAGAGGTTGTCAGATTAGGACAGGTGCAAGCCTACACTATTATACCGCTTCTTGTACTTCTTGTTGCAGTTACAATGGCAATTGTTTTGATAACACAGGCTGCAAGAAAAATACCAGTACAATATGCAAAAAGGGTTGTTGGCAGGAAAGTGTATGGCGGAGCAAGTACATATATACCATTAAGAGTAAATCAGGCCGGTGTTATTCCCATTATATTTGCACAAACCATTATTATGTTCCCGGCTGTAATTGCCAGTTTTATTCCTAATGAGGCATTTCGTAAGTTTGCAGATTGGTTAACAAGAGGACATATACTTTATACATCTCTTTATGCAATGCTTATAATTATTTTTGCATATTTTTATACGGCAATAGTATTTAATCCCATAGATATTGCAGAGAATATGAAGAAATATGGCGGTTTTGTCCCCGGCATAAGACCGGGTAAGCCAACTGCTGATTATTTTGATTTTGTTATGACAAGGATTACACTTCCCGGAGCACTTTTCCTTGCCCTTGTTGCGATATTTCCGGATTTGATTACATACTGGTTTAGGATTCCGTATCTTCCGGCAAGCTTTTTTGGCGGCACAGGGCTTCTTATTGTTGTCGGTGTTATGCTTGATACAAGCCGCCAGATAGAAACTCACCTTCTTATGAGAGACTATGAGGGTTTTATGAAAAAGGGAAGGATAAAGGGAAGAAGATAGGATAATTTTTTAGTGAAAACAATAAAACTGATATTTTTAGGCCCTCCCGGTGCAGGAAAAGGGACACAGGCGGTTAATCTTGCAGTGCAATGGGAAACGCTTCATATATCCAGCGGAGATATGCTAAGAGAGTCTATAAAGAATAAAGAACCTTTAGGATTGAAAGCTAAAAACTATATGCTCAAAGGTGAACTTGTTCCAGATAACATTGTGATATCTATGGTGATGGAAAAAATAAGTAGCAATACCAATAATAAAGGATTTGTATTAGATGGATTTCCCAGAACATCCAATCAGGCTAAAAAACTTGATACTGTAATGGCAGATGAAGGGATAATTTTAGATGCTGTGGTGTATTTTGAAACATCTGAAGAAACTGTATTAAGGAGACTTTCCGGGAGAAGGGTGTGTAGAAATTGTGGTGCAAATTATCATCTAACCAATATGCTTCCCAAGATTGCAGGTGTATGTGATAAATGCAAAGGCCCACTATACCATAGAGAAGATGATAAACCAGAGGCCATAAGAAAAAGGCTTGAAGTTTATAAGAATAAAACAACACCGTTATTGAGTTATTATAAAAAAAGTGGTTTATTGAAAACAATAAACGGAGATTTGGAAGTCCAAGAAGCGTTTGAAGAAATAAAAAACAAGGTAACTGGTGCCTGGTGCTCTGGTGCCTGGTGCTCTGGTTTTTTAAAAGATGATACCTGTTAAAAATAAACAGCAGATACATTTTATTGAAAATGCCTGCAAGATTGTTGTAGATACAATGAGAATGTTAAGGCATCACTTAAAACCCGGTGTAACGACCTTATATCTTGATGAAATTGCCAATAAACATATTTGTTCTTTTGGTGCTGTTTCTGCATTTTGGGGATATAGCGGAAATGAAAAACATACAATGAAACCATATCCCGGTCATATCTGCACATCTATCAATGACGAGGTTATCCATGGAATACCCAACAACAGGGTTCTTAAAAATGGGGATATAATAAGCATAGATATTGGAGTATGTTATAAAAACTGGTACGGGGATATGGCGTGGACATTCCCTATCGGGGATATAAGTAAAGAGACACAAAAATTATTAGATGTAACAAAACAGGCGTTGTATGCAGGAATAAAACAAGCAAGAAAAGAAAACAGGCTTTATGATATTTCAGCCGCAATACAGAATTGTGTTGAGAGAGAAAATTTCTCTGTTGTCCGACAATTTGTAGGGCATGGTGTGGGTAAGTCTCTTCATGAGGAACCCCAGATACCAAACTTTAAAGATAAGGGCAATGGCCCGAGATTAGAACCGGGAATGGTATTTGCAATAGAGCCGATGACAAATGCAGGTGTCTCTGATGTCCTAATACTTGATGACGGCTGGACTGCTGTAACAAAGGATGGAAAGATTTCCGCACATTTTGAACATACAGTATGTATTACAGATGAAGAACCCCAAATCTTAACACAGTGGGAATAGTAAAAGGAATCTATGCCAAAAGAAGAAGCAATTGAGGTTGAGGGCAAAATTATAGAATCTCTTCCAAACGGGATGTTCAGGGTTGAACTTGATAATGGACATCGTTTACTTGCACACCTTAGCGGGAAGATGAGACTTAATTATATAAAACTATTGCCGGGTGATCGTGTAAAAATGCAGGTGTCTCCTTACGACCTAAATAAGGGAAGGATAGTTTATAGAATATGAAATAGTAGGTAGTAGGTAGGAGGTAGGGGGGAAGTTATGAAAGTTCGATCATCAGTTAAAAGAATTTGTGAAAAATGTAAGATTGTAAGGCGTCAAGGTGTTGTAAGGGTGATATGTAAGATACCAAAACATAAACAAAGGCAGGGATAAACAATGAAACAAGATGACTGGTGCTCTGGTGCCCTATAATTGGGGGGAGAAATGCCGAGAATCTCAGGTGTTGATGTTTCAAAAGATAAAAGAATAGAAATCGGATTAATGACGATATACGGTATAGGTAGGGCTTTATCTAATCGTATATTACAGGAGGCACAGATAAATCCAGGTAAGAAAGGAAAAGAGTTATCAGCTGAAGAAGTTTCTCGCATATCTTCTATCATACAGAAGTCTTACAGGGTTGAAGGAGAATTAAGACGGGAAACATCAGGGAATATAAAACGTCTTATGGATATAGGTTCCTACAGAGGAACGCGCCATAAAAAAGGACTTCCAGTGCGTGGCCAGAGGACTCATACAAATGCAAGGACACGCAAAGGACCTAAAAGAGGCATAAGACTGAAGAAAAAAACGGTATCAGCAGGAGCGTCAAAAACATAGTATGTAGTAGATAGGTAAAAGATGTATATCGTTGTCCGTCGTACGTATACCGTATAAAGAAAAAGAAGTGGAATATAATATACGGAATACGAAATACAGGTGTTTGGGATTTGTAATTTATCAGAAAAGGGGGATTAAGTGGAAGAGCAACAAGAAAATTCTAAAAAAGTACACCCTGACACTCCTGGTGTAGGTGCCCAAAAAAAAGGGAAAAAGAAGATCACAAGGGTAGTAGGTAGCGGTGTTGCGCACATTCAGGCAAGTTTCAACAACACAATAATCAGTATTACAGATAAGACAGGCAATACTGTTGCGTGGGCAAGTGCAGGCAGTGCTGGTTTCAGTGGTTCAAGAAAATCTACGCCTTTTGCTGCACAGATTGCTGCAAGCCATGCAGCAAAAAAAGCGCTTGATTGTGGTGTAAAAGAAGTGGAGATTTGCGTAAAAGGTCCGGGCGCCGGAAGAGAGTCTGCTATAAGGGCTTTGCAGGCAGGCGGTCTTCATATAACAATAATAAAAGATAAAACACCGGTACCGCATAATGGTTGTCGTCCACCAAAAAGAAGAAGGGTGTAGATTACAGAGAGGGTATAAATGTCAAGATATACAGGACCATCCTGTCGTCTTTGCAGAAGAGAAGGGATAAAGCTTTTCTTAAAAACATCCAGATGTACAACGGGAAAATGTGCATTTGATAGAAGACAGTATATTCCCGGACAGCATGGGAAAAAGGGGAAATCAAAATTATCTAATTATGGGTTACAACTTCGTGAGAAGCAGAAACTAAAAAGGCTGTATGGTATTGGTGAGACCCAGTTTAAGAATTATTTTTTAAAAGCCGCAAAGAAAAGAGGTATTACAGGTGTAATGTTGTTGCAACAATTGGAGACCAGATTAGACAATGTTATATTCAGGGCATGTTTTTCAGGAACCCGTGGTGAAGCCAGGCAGATAGTAAGGCATGGCTTTGTTGTAGTTAACGACCAGAAGGTTAATATTCCTTCATTTCTTGTAAAACCGGGTGACAGATTCAAAATAGTGGGAAAGGAAAATGTTATAAACAAGGTAAAACAAACCGCAGAGATTGTTAAGTCCAGGGGAGTTCCTTCATGGCTTAATGTTCATCTTGATACACTTGAAGGGGAGGTATCAAGACCTCCGGACAGGGCTGATATTCAGGTTCCGGTTAATGAGCAGACGATAGTAGAATTATATTCTAAATAACCTATATAACTAAAACAGGGGGAATAATGGGAGTGGTCTGGAAAGGTTTTGAGATACCACAAAGACTTGAATGTGATGAGGATACATATACGTCAACATATGGAAAATTTATTGCAAAACCATTTGAAATAGGATATGGTGTAACAGTCGGCAATTCTCTAAGAAGAGTACTTCTTTCTTCGCTAGAAAGTTCGGCTGTTACAGGTGTTTGTATTGAAGGTGTTCGGCACGAATTTTCAACCATACCGGGGGTTACAGAAGAAGCTATACAGATTATACTTAACCTTAAGAAGCTTGTTTTAAAATCTCATTCTCCGAGTCCAAAACGGATTTATCTTAAAGCCCAAGGACAGAAAGAGATGTTTGCTTCTGATATTATAACAGATGAAACGATTGAAATATTGAATCCGGAACTTCACATTGCAACGCTGGGGAAAGATGCATCTTTGAATATGGAAATAGAAGTGGGAAGAGGAAGAGGATATGTTCCAGCAGAAAAAAATAAAAAACAACATCAGCCAATAGGTTGGATTGCTGTTGATTCTGTTTTTACCCCCGTTGTAAAGGTGAATTATTTTGTGGAGAATACCCGTGTGGGTAAGGTAACGGACTATGAAAAGTTGATACTTAATATCTGGACAAACAAGGCAATTACACCGAAGGATGCAATAGTATCTGCTGCCCGAATATTACAAAGACATTTTGATATATTTACAATCTATCAGCCCGCAGAAGAGGAGAGACTTGAGGAAAAGAAAATAGATGTTGAGACAGTGGAAAAACTTCATATGTCGGTTTCTGATCTTGAACTTTCTGTCCGAAGCACTAATTGTTTTAAAGAGGCCAATATTAAAACCATTGGAGAGCTTGTGACCAAGACCGAAGAAGAATTACTTTGTTTCAGAAATTTTGGTAAAAAGTCACTTGTAGAGATCAAAGATATATTGCAAAGCATGGGACTTTCATTGGGGATGAAAAAGGAAGAACAGGAGAATAGGTATGAGACATAGAAAGGATAATAAAAGACTTTCACGCACCACAGGACATAGAACAGCAATGGTAAGAAATATGGCAACCAGCCTTTTTGAAAATGAAAAAATTACAACAACTGTTCAGAAGGCAAAATTTTCAAGAAGGTTTATTGAAAAACTCATAACATTTGGAAAAAAAAATACACTTGCTGCAAGAAGAATGACTGAAAAAATGCTTGGTAAAAAAAACATTGTCCATATGCTTTTTAGTGAAGTTGCGCCCTTATTTGCCAATAGACAGGGAGGATATACAAGAATTGTAAAAAGCAAATTCAGGGCAGGTGATGGGGCACAATTATGTGTATTTGAACTTGTAGAAAAAAGGCAGAAGTCTATTGAACAGCCAGAGCAGGCTGTAGATAAGAAGACTGTAGAAAAACATCCCACTCAACCTACAGAAGAAAAAAAAGGTGCAATTAAAAAAATAAAGAGAATATTCCATAAAAAGCAGTAGGTGGTAGATAGTAGGTAGTAGATAGTAGATAGTAGGTGGTAGATAGTAGAAAAAACAAATATCAAACTGCTCGTGTGTTCTTGAGAGAAGGTATGACCATAGCTGAAAAGATTTTGTCAAACCATTCAGGGAAAAGATTACGGGCTGGCGATATTGCCATATGTGGTGTAGATTTTTGTTTTTCTCAGGATGGGACAAGTTCGCTTGTTATAGATTCTTTTAAAAAATTGGATTTAAGTTTAGCAATGAAAAATAAGTTTGCTATGGTTATAGACCATTCAGCTCCGAGTCCAAACTTGGGTGTTTCAACTGTTCATAAAAAGATGAGGGATTTTGCAAGCCGAACAAACTCTATATTGTATGATGTCGGGTGCGGTGTTTGTCACAATGTAATACCGGAACAAGGGCACATCTTGCCCGGAGATCTTGTTATGGGAGCAGACTCACATACCTGCACATATGGGGCGCTTAATGTTTTTGCAACAGGTGTGGGTTCTACCGACCTTGCAGTAGTTCTTGGCACGGGGAAAAACTGGTTTAAGGTCCCTGAGTCTGTAAGAGTAAGATTAGAGGGTAATCTTCAAAAAGGGGTTTATTCAAAAGATGTAATTCTTTATATTGCCGGAAAATTAGGAGTTGACAGTTGCACATATCAATCAATAGAGTTTGAAGGGCCTGCAATATCTGATATGAGTATTGAGGCAAGGTTCACCATTGCAAATATGGGCGTTGAACTTGGATGCGAGTGTGCACTTATGCAGGCAGATGACAGTACCATTGAATGGACTTCAAAGCATAGCAAAAGAAAACCAAGGCCTGTTTTTCCTGATAAGAATGCAAGGTATGTTCAGGAATATGTTTATAATGTCAAAGATATCCCCCCCCAAATTGCCAAACCCCATTCAGTAGATAATGTATGTAGTATTGAAGAAGTTTTAAGTCTACCTATTCAGGTTGCATACCTTGGAACCTGTACCAACGGCAGAATTGAAGACCTGTCTATTGCTGCAAAAATATTATCGGGTAAGAAAATTTCAAAAGATGTCCGCTTTATTATTGCTCCCGCATCAAAGGATATATACATAGAAGCAATGGAAAAAGGTATCATACAAATTTTTGTTCAAGCAGGCGCAGCAATTGTAACTCCTGGTTGTGGTCCTTGCGTTGGAACACATAACGGGATTCCTTCCGACGGAGAAAATGTCATATCAACCGCTAATAGAAATTTTAAAGGAAGAATGGGCAATCCAGATGCTTTTATATATCTTGCATCTCCTGCAACAGTTGCTGCCTCTGCAATAGCAGGTAAAATACAGGACCCAAGAAAAATTTTATAGTTAAAAAAATTATTTTTTGTGTTTGACAAAATTTGTTTTTTTGGTACAATACCCCGACGGGTGGGGTTTAGATAGATATAGGGGAAAGATTATTCGGCATGAAAAAATCCATAAGCATAGATATTGGGGCCTCTTCTGTTAAACTTATTGAACTTGCAAAGACAGGCAAAGGTATAGAAGTCTTGCGTGCAAGGATAGTTGAAATAGATGTACAGCAGATTGCAGATTCAGACGACAAGGCACGGTTACAAACCCGGTTAGTTAATGATGCAATAAGGCAAATTCTTTCCGAAGAAAAAATTCGCAATCCTAAGGTTACAATTTCAATTTCAGGGCAGTCTTGCATAGTTCGTTCAATAAAACTTCCGAGGGTTTCCAAACATAAGATAGGTCAGATAGTTAAATATGAGGCTCAGCAACAGGTGCCGTTCCCGATGGACGAAGTTATCTGGGATTATGAAGTGCTATCTTCTTCATCTGCACCAGAAACAGATGTGATACTTGTTGCGGTAAAAAAAGAAGTTATACAGGATATTATGAGTCATCTTGTATCTACAAAAGTGCCGCTGGATATTGCTATTGTGGATGCTGTTCCTGTTGCTTTATACAATGCTGTTTCACATAGAAGGTCTATTGATAGGCCGCTCATTGTTCTTGATATTGGCACGCAGGCAACAAATCTTATCATAGTTGAAAACAAGAAGATGTGGGCTCGTTCTATTCCCATGGGTGGAGAAAACACCACACATGCTATTGCTGAAAAATATAATACCAGACTCAAAGAGGCTGAAGACTTAAAAAGAAAAGAAGGTGTTTTTTTGATGGATCAGGAACAGATGGGTGTGTCTTCCACAGAACAACAGGAAATTTCCAGGACCATAAGTTTTTCATTAATGGACATTCTTTCAGAGGTTTCCCGTTCCATCGGTTTTTACAAGATACAATCTCCCGGTGTTATTTTTGGCGGGATATATCTTACAGGCGGAGGATCAAACCTGAAAGGCATTGATAAGTTTTTTGAAAAAAACCTGAATATTCCAGTCATGCCCGGTGGAATGTTTGACAGTGTCTCTGTTTCTGCTAATTGTTATAAAGATTTCAAAGAAAGAACCGATTTTTCTTGCAGGTTCTCTGTCGCCTTTGGAATGGCGCTAAGAGATATTACAGATGTTCCTATTAGTATTAATCTTCTGCCTTCAAACTATGCTAATGCAAGACAGGTAAGACTCTCTGTGCCTTATTTTTTTATGGCTGCTGCACTTGCTGCTGGTATTATCTATATGGGTGGACAATTTGTGAAAGTGGACAATGAACGAAAAAATTCCGAATTAAATATGTTGAAAAAAGAAAGAACTGAACTTAAAGCGCATGAAACACGCTTTAAGGAATTAAAAAGTCAGATAGAGCCACAGATTCAAAAGGTAAAATTTTTAGAAAACATTACAAAGGCAAGACAATATTGGCTTAATACAATCATTAATATAAACAAAGATCTTCCTCAAGAGGTGTGGATAACAAATTTTATGCCTGTATTTGAGAAGGATACGATAAAAATAAGAATGAGAGCGAAAACAGACAATTCTAACCTTCAGGGTTATGCAACCGTAAGTGAGGTTCCAAATAAGCTGTCAAAAACAGGAAGGTTTCAGGATGTTGTAATATCGGATATCTCTGAGGAGGAGGTTATACCGCAGAAAAATATTGTTTTTACAATTACAGCAGAGGTTGTAAACCCTGAACTGCAAAGGGCTATTCTTTTTGTCGCAGCAGAAGAGATAGGGGTAGCGGAAAGAGAAACAGAGGTAGGTTTTCCCGGGATGCCCCCTATGCCTGGTGAAGACAGAAGAAGAAGAGAGGATGAGTTTTAGTATGATAAAAAAGTACCTATTGTCTGTTGTTCTGATGCTGTTTGTAATGATTCTTCTTTTTATTTCAGTCTGGAGTGTTATTTCCCAGTTCAGACAAAAACAGATACTTACCACTCAGATTTCAGACCTCAAGCATCAGATAGATGCAATTGGCCCTGAAAAATATTCTCCAGATGTTATCAAGATTTATCAAACAAGAATACAAGAGTCTGAAGAAATATTTAAAAGTATTGATAATTATTTTTCTAAACCCTCTATGTTTGAACCGACAGAAGTTGAAAAAAATCCCATAAGATTTATTGGAGACATGAGGGCATTTCAGGAAAGAATAAGAGCGTCTGATCTCGCAGGCATATTGCCCCCAGACCTTGGTTTTCCGAAAACTGTTCCTCCGGCAGACCAAATACCTGTTATAATAAAAGAGTTGGAAATATGTCAAGAATTATGCAGGATATGGAGTTCGGCCGGCATCAAAAGAGTGGTTTCAATAGGTAGGCACCCTGCCAGAGAAAAGCAGATACAGGGTACGCCCTATAAGTATAAGATTTATCCATCTGTGTTTGTTGTAGAAGGCACACAATCTGATATATTGAAGATGTTGATGCTTTTAAGAGAGTCTGATTTTTTATTTGTTGTAAAAAAGATTGATATGAGTTTTATTGGGGGAATATCTCCATCTACGACGACAGGACAAAAAGAAAGTGAATTTCCGCTTATCAGTTCTAGGGTGGAACTTTTGACATATGTTTTTAGCAGGGAAGCAGGACAGACAGTTGGCCTTTAGGAGGAAAGATTAATGCAAGGTTTTATTTTATCATTATCCTGTTATGCCAGGATGTTATTTTTCTTTCTCATTGTGCTCTCAATAGGGTCAGCAATTTTTTTGGTTATGTTGCCACGAAAGGAAAATCAAACTTTATCTGTGGTATCTAAACCGGGCACAGAGGATGCAAAACTTTCTGATGAAGAAGAAAAAATTTTCAAGGAAATAACACTTTTTGCCGAAAGTCTAAAAAATATATCAAAAATAGAAATTCCGTTCAAAAATATATTTAATCGCCCCGAGGATGAACCTACAGTTTTAGAACCGATACTACCTGCTCTGGAATTTATTGATATTGAAATCCACGAATTTTTAGCACAAATTTTTATTAAGGCAAAAGAAAGCCTGCCGCAGTGGCGCGGGACAATCACTATTGATGACAGGATGCTCAATGCTTTATATCCCCATGGGTTAAAAGTGAATATCAGGACGCACACAGACACACCGGTTTCAAGAGTTATACTTGATGCTATTAAAAAGACAAGACTAACAGTTCAAAGAAGAGAGGAACAGATAATGATTGTTGAGAGGATAAAACCTGAATACACCGTAATTGATATACAACAGATACTCTATCCTTTTCGGTATGTTGGTCGTATACAACAACCAGATGGGACGTTGACTGTAAATATTTCAAATGTAATAAGCTCAAAACCATTTCTCAGTGTGGGTGAAGTTTTTTCATTAAAAGATGAACGGGATGTTGTATTTGAAATAGAGAAAATAACAAAAGAGGTTATAGAGGTAGTATCAAATAAAGGAGAAAGACTTACAATGTATTTGAATCAACCTGTTCAAAGAGATTTGTTTATTACAACCATACAGGGCCCAACAGGCGAAATTTTTAAAAATAAAAAAACAGGCGATACAATTGGATCTGGTAAAATAGTTGATGTAAAAGAAAATTATGTTATAATAGAAGAGGATTCGCAGAAGTATCAGTATAATAAATAATTATAAAGGAGAAAGTATGAGAAAGATGAGTCTATCTTGTTTATATGCAAGTTTATTATTTTTTATATTTATCCCCTTATTTTTATCTTCTGTCAAAGCAAGCCCCCCCTTAAGCCAGGAAATGGCAGAACAGTTTATGGAGGAAGTTATCTCCGAGAAAAAAGTAAAGAAACAGCAGCTGCAGATAGTTTCGCAAGAACATATACAGAAGGGGATATTATTACATAAACAGGAAAAATATCAGGAGGCGCTGAATGAATTCCATGCGGCATTGCAAGCAAGCCCCGAAAACAAGGAGGCATCTTCCTGGGTTAAAAAATGCAAGGCGATAATGGAAAGGTCAGGCGCAAACTTTTATCATGAGGGCAGAGCGCTTTATAGAAACAAGCAATACAATAAAGCGCTTGAATCATTTAAGAAAGTGCCGCAGGATAATCGAATGTACAAAATAGCAAAACAATGGATTTCAAGAGCAGAAGAACAGATTAAGAAAGAAAAAGAGAGAAAATTTAAGACAGAACAAAGGTTGTCTGTAAGAAAGGCTGAAGATATAAAAAGGGATATTTTTGCAAGCGGGAAAAATGCCTTTAGAAAAGGTAATTATGAAATTGCAGAGGCAAACTTTGCAGAGCTTTTACAAAGAGAACCTGGCAACAAAGAGGCAGAAGAATGGTTAAAAATTACAAGAAGAGAAAGAGAAAAAACATTGGCCAGAATTTCTGCGAAAGATGCAGTTGCAGATATGAAAGTTGCCGAGATTAAAAAAGATGCCACAGAAAAAGAAATGATGTTAGAAGTGGAAAGGGCATATTCTCCTGAAAGAAGAGTAGGCCCAGGCATTGAAGAAATTGAAAAATTGGACCCTGATGAATTACTGAGAAAGCAGATGAAAGACAAACTTGAGGCACTTCCTTTTGTTCAGACTGTTGACTTTATAGGTGTAGATATATCAGATGTTATAAGAATGTTGATGACAATGACAGGTATAAACATAATGCTTGATGAGGTAGCGGTAAAGAGAGTGCATCCCGGAGGATTTTCTATAACATTTAAAACAGTCTCACCAATGCCGCTTTTAAGCTTTTTAGATATGGTACTAAAAGCAAGTAGATTAGGTTATAAAATAGAACCATATTATGTATGGATATCTGATAAAGAAACACTTAAAGCAGAAGAAATTATTCTGAAAACATATCAATTAAGATATGGAGCAAGAAGAGCAAGAGAGGTTGAAATAGATAGAGATAGAGAAGATAGAAGAGATAGAAGAGATGGAGAAGATAGAAGAGATGGAGAAGATAGAAGAGATAGAGGACGCTAATTCGTTATTCCTGCGAAGACAGAAATCCAGTGTTTTTACTTCTGATACCATTGGAAAGTTCAAAAATAAAATGACCCACTATCGTGTGGGTGCCCCGAAATTAAAATTATACAATCCATTTTGTGTGTGGATGCCCCAAATGTAAAATTACTTTAAAATTACTAAATTTTGTACTGTCATTTTGATATTAGATTTTTGATATTTGAATTTCAAAAAGAGGTGTGTATGAAATATTTTAGGTATATTAAAACTTATATTTGCAGGAATAAGGAACGAAATAAGAAAAAATGGCTAACAGTTTTTATGTGTTTGATGTGTGTTTTCTTTTTTATCATTGCTGCTCCGGGACAGGAACCAACAATAGAACCGGGTGAAGGGATGTCCATTGACCAGTTTCTTTTGCAGGCGCTACCACCAGAAGAAAGACGCGTTATCTCTTTTGACCCTGCAACAGGTATCCTTACAGTTAAAGATACAAAAACAAATCATGCCATTATAAGAGAACTTCTCAAAAAATTTGATGCAGCTCCAAGACAGATAATGATAGAAGCAAAATTTGTTGAAGTTTCAGTTAAGGACTTAGACGAGTTTGGTATAGAATGGTATTTTTATCGTCCAGGTAGGGTTGATGATAAGTGGGCGCATTTTGGTGTAGGAGATCCCGGTAGACCGGATACGACAGGTATTTTTTGGACAGAAGGCCTTGCAAGGTTTCCAGCAACAGCAACCGGAGCAGATCTTTTTGTTTCAATCACAAAATTAAGAGGAGATTACTTAAGAGCATATCTTCATGCACTTGAAGAACAGGGTAAAGCAAACCTTCTTTCTGCGCCCCGTGTAACAACACTTTCAGGACGGCCGGCAATCATAGAGATTATAAGGGAAATCCCTTATACAAGCGAATTTAGGACAGATAATATAGGAACCGCAGAGAATCCCATCTGGCGCAGAACATATACTACAGACATAGAAGAGATTGGCATTACTCTGGAGGTTACCCCAACTGTTGGAGAAGGAACAGATATTATTACACTTGATATATACCCTTCTGTTGATGTTTTAAAGGACCGTATTCCCATACATACATTAATTCCTAAAGAGATGGGACAGCCTGTTATTGATACAAGAGCAACAGAAACAAGTGTATATGTAAAAAGTGGGTCAACAATCATATTGGGTGGATTGATAAAGGATGAAGACTTTATTACTGAAAAAAGGGTTCCTTTAATAAGCAGTATTCCACTTCTCGGGAATCTGTTTAAGTACAAACACAGGACCAGGGAAAAAACAAACCTTCTTATATTTATAACTGCAACCCTTATCACCGTGGATGGAGAAGAAATATGATAACAAAAATAGGCGACAGGAGACAGACAACGGGTTACAGGAAAATAAATCAATTACTAATTAAATCAAGGACAGGAATAGATTTAGTGATATTTTGTTTTATTATTTTATTTACTGCTTTTAATCCGATCTGTAATAAAGCATTTGCGCAGGAAGAAGAGGTAATCGCTGGCACAACAATAAGAGACTGGCTTTTAAGTTCTTTAGGGCCTGACCCTACAGGCAGAAGAAAAATTGTTCTTTATGAACCTACAGGACTTCTTGTTGTTACTGCAACAGCCACAGAACATGCAAACATAAAAGAACTTATTGATTTATGGGAAAAAAGGGCCGGGAAAGCACAAATTTTAATAGAGGCAAGGTTTATTGAAGTTGCACTGGCTGACCTTGCCGATATGGGTATAGAATGGCAGGATATAAGGTATCATACAAGAAAAGATAGAAGACCCCCCCTAATACCCGGCGGGGAAAGAGGATGGGATGGGAGTGACTTTTATGTGGGTCCAGGAATAGACGGGAGAGGTCCTGCCCGGACAGGAACAGGGTTTGGTATCCCCCTTGCAGGCATAGGAGGTGGACTGGGCCTTTTTTTGGGTAAGACCACACTTAATAGAACACAGGTTCAGATGTATCTTCATGCTTTGCAACGGTTAGACAAGGTAAATCTTATTTCTTCGCCAAAACTTACAACCATATCAGGACAGACAGCGAACATAGAGATTATAACGCGGCTTCCATATGCAACAAATGTAACAAGGACAAACCAGGGGACTGCAGAACGCCCAATCTGGGTAGATACATATGATATTGATGAAGAAATTGCAGGTATTATATTTGAGGTTACTCCAACTGCTGTTCTTGATTCAATGATAATAAATCTTGACTTACATCCGGAAATTAGGGCACTTATTGACAGAATTCCCGTTGTAGACAGTCCTGAATTCCCTAAAGAATTAGGTTGGCCTATTATAGATGTAAGAAGCATAGAGACGAGCATGAGCATAAGAAGCGGCCAGACGGTGGTGATGGGAGGGCTTATAAAAGATGATGATATAAGAACAGAAAGAAAGGTTCCAGTCCTTGGTAATATACCTTTATTGGGTTCATTATTTAGATATGAGACACAAGACAGAAAAAAAAGAAACCTTGTAATATTTTTAACTGCAACACTTATAACACCCGAAGGCGAACCATTTGAGGGACACTGAAAAAGGTGACAGGCGACCGGCAACAGATGCTCTGGTGCTCTGGTGCTCTGGTGCCCTGGTGTTCCAGTCACCTTAAAAAAGGAAGGAATATGAAAAAGATTACCGGGATATGTCTGATAATAGTTGGGATTTGTTGTTCGGGTTATGTCTTAGTCTCAATAGCACAACAAAGTGTTAGAAGGCCGATTATTGTAAGCACATCAGGACTGGATGTTTATAAGGACCAGTCTCTTGAAGTTAGGGGTATAATAAGCGTAAGTACAGGCGAAGCCGGTGAAGATGTTATAGACAGACTCGCAGATAGATTGAAAACAGAAGCTGAAAGGCTCGGGGCAGATGCAGTTATTGATGTAAGATATATTCTTTACCAGGGAAGACTCTATGCATATGGAACTGCAATAAGAATGAAATAAAAATTTAAGTTTCCGAGATATAGAGGTTTCTAAGGATGAAGATTTTACCCTTGACACCCTGACACCTTGTCACCCTGACACCCTCACACCTGGCCCCCCCCATTTTGAATTTAATGAATATTACGATGAAATTTATTATATCTATCTTTTTTTTTCTTTTATTTTCTTTATCCGCTGGTGCGGAACTGATAGTATTAAAAAATTATGGCTATCTTGTTGCAAAAGTTCTTGAACAAAATAATACTACTGTCTGGATTTATGTTCAGGATGTTGGAGAAATAAGTATCTTAAAAAGCAATATAAAACGGATTGAAGATTCTGATAACCTCTACAACCGCTTAAGAAAACTTGTAGAGGAAAAACAAAGGTATGAAGACGCAAAAAAAGAACTGGCAGAATATAAAAGAAGGATTTTAATTGCAGAACAGTTAGAAAAGGAAAAAACCCTCCAGCAATTTTCTCCTGTCCATACGGCTCAGGCGTATTCTTCTCTTAAAAAAATAATTAACGATACAAAACAGAGAATAGATTGTTCTCTGACAAACCTTGATGATACAAACCTTTTTTCACAATTACTTGACAGGAATATAAAAGGTATCCAGATGAATATCATCGCAAAAAGCGGAACAGATGATGTAAATATAAGGCAACTTTCAAACTTCGGTGCCAATGTTTTGCCCGTTGAGTTTGGAAGAGCCCCTGGATTTGATTTTTTTATACAGGATGGAACATTTTTTTGGGTCTCGCCTTTTGGGATGAAAAACAGCGGTCTTATGCGTGAAGATGATACCGCCATTATTTTTAAATCAGAATCCTATTCTCATGATATTCTAAACTCTCTTCGTTCCATGATTGCTCAACAAACAAAGCAGGATAAAAGCCGTGCTGGGAAAAGCAGGGTTCGGCCGGAAACACTTGAAATAAAAAGTGAAAGTGGTATTTTTATGGGCGATATATATATAGAAAGTTATATGGGAGTGAAAAAGCCCTGGCGTTCGCAGTTTCTAAGAGCATTACGTGGCGCAAAAAGAAGTATTACATTTTATGTCCCAAGTATGAATGATAAGGAACTGCGCGATCTCGTTATAAAAAAGGCTAAAGAGGGAGTGGATATAAAAGGAATATTTGAAAAAGATGATAGATCTAGGGGTTCTAACAGATTAAGAAACGCAATTGTTGACTCATTCTATAATAATTCAGGATATAAGATTGATACTACAATCTTTGTAATAGATGGGCAAATACTTGTTTTTGGCTCATATATTCTTGATAGAAAAGTATGGGAAAGGTATCCCCAATTTGTAGTGTTTTTATACGATAAGGACATAGCAGCAAGATATGAAATGTTGCTAGAAAAAATATTGATGTAAGTTGAAAAACATCTTAATAAAGAGTAAAAATAAATTTTAATAAATTTTCAAAGAACAACCGCTTTTTCAAAACTAGGCACATATAAGGATTCTCTCAGGCTTATGCAGATTTTTCTTTTATAAAGGGGTGGCAGATCAAAGGTTTGACGGAGTATTTGTAAGGCTAAAGCCTTGCCCCACATTAGTTTTTCTTTTTTGGTACGGTATTTACTGAATATTTACAATTTTGTAAGCCCTTCTGAACCCTTTACTTCTTAGTTCTTCTTTCAAGCAAATCCTCATTTAAGTTTGTTGCTTTCTGGTTAGCCCTGTTTAGAGGTTTTATACGCGCTAAAAACTTCTAACAGGGTTAGCAATCCTATAAGATAACCTTGCCATTGTTAAAAGAGTAGCTCCCTCCTGATTATATGCTAAGAAGTTTTGGTAGGTTTCCTTCACTCTTGGTAGTCGTTGATGCCTGCCTGTTTCTCAAGGGGCAAAGAACAGATAGGCTTAACAGTAGTGGAAAGATTAGGAATACTCAAAATATAGAAAGAATAATAAAATAATCTAACGATGCAAAAGCAACATAGATGGCAAAAGAAACGCTTGTTCAAGGATGGTGGAAAGAAAAATAACTTTTTTTTAATATGTGTAAATAACAATAAATGGGGTCAACTCTATTTTCT